>JGI24021J15306_10010913_pt1 | contig 11296 bp, 6 predicted proteins | sample Ectturendosymbi1_FD_15306 | JGI IMG/M metagenome (IMG submission 15306)
TTATTTGTCGGCTTAAATCTGAACACAATTGTTCAGGAGAAAACGCCAGAAACATGCACGTTTCATGGATGATGCTTTAAACACAAGGAGCATTAAAAGCACATAAATGATTTAAACTCGATTGTTGTTTTTCCCAGCCCTAATACAATTTCTGGCTACACGCCTGGTTACACTGTTAGTATTAACTCAACGATCTTGTGGTTTGCTTTTGATTTGATCCATGTGGTGATTATTAGTAGCAGGGAACTGACCAAATTTGAATTGTCACAATTATTGACAAGGTCGTACTACGGTTGAGTGAACCTAACTCAGTCCCTGGTCTCAGCAAATGAAAGAGAAAAAGGCAATATATGAACTGTGGAACCTGTGGTTGATGGAAAATTTATTGCTTTGCCAAGTAGTATCTATGAGCGCCTTGCCAGTGTAATGGCATCTTGAGACTTCGCCCACAAGATTTATAAAGGTGGCCTCACTTGAAAGGTGTAGAGTTCAGGGGTGTAGTGGGGTGGGAACGGCGTTCCCACACTTTTTCTTGGTGTGGGAACGCGTTCCCACACTTTTTCGCACTAGTAACGTTACTTGAAGATGTGGGGTCCAAACGATTACCTTAAAACATGGCTGCGATCTCACAGATGTGCTAGCGACACGCAGATTCGCACTGCTATTCAAAAGTCTACAGTGAAACAGTAAGATCCAGTGTGGAACTTCTTGTAGGAGAATGCTCACTTTATCCGTACTATTTGGTACAGTCTTCTTGGTTATTTGGTGTGGGAACGGCGTTCCCACACCTCTTTTTTTAACACTACACCTCTGTACACAATACAATTCAATTCTCTGATATGACATTCGTAAACCTAATACAATAATGTTCACATCTACCCGCACAACCCTTGAAAATTTCAGGTTATATAAGCAAGAACTTTTTTAGTTAGGCAGTTTGGTATTCAGCAACACTCATTGATTCAGCTAATTGTTGTCGAATTTTTTATGGCTTTTAACGCAGTCTTACTATGTACGTTACATATATAATGTAACTGAAGGTTTTGGGATGGTTTTACTTCCGCTACTTCGGCTTCTTTATGGCCCATGACCAGTCGCGACCATCCGTAGACCCACCGCGTGGCTGTGTCAATGGATTCTTGCAAGCACGTTAGCCTACACCACCTACACATCCTGTAACCCACTGGACTGTTATTTTGTTTGTTACGTCACTGCACACGTGGTAGTTTGTTTTGGTTAGTTGTTCCTACTGTGACCTTTTCCTTTCAAATGTAAAGTGGGCAGCTGTGGTTGCAATTTTTCAATTAGATCAGGGTTTTATTTTAGATCAAATTTGTGGCAGCAAGTTATTGCGTAGGACCGAATAACTTTTCTCATGCTTGGCCTTTTTCAGCAAAATTTTACACGAATGTTCTTCTTGTCAAAAGCAATCTTACTGGGAAATTTTGAGGTCAATCAGGTAAGTACTGTTTGCGTTATTCAATTTTGAGTGTAGCTGTTGGGTAAAAACAATCCAAAAACCGTCCCGCACCTGCTGAATAATTGAGCGGAATTCACACCGCACCGAATGTGTTAAGTGATTGCAATCTTCTGCAAAAATCTTCAAGAACCATCTTTAAAACCTTTAATTAAAATCCTCCAAATGAAAAACAAACCAACCCACTGTGCAGAAAGTTAAGAACCAGACAAATACCTAAAAGTACTTTTTAGTGAGTTTTGAATAACAGAATGCCTTCTTTTCTAGGGGTAAAGAACAAAAGTGACGGCTACTTTGTCGTCCCCTGACGTCCATATATCTTTGTAGTTGTATTGGCTTTTGGATTTGTGATTCTTACCCTGTTCACTTTCGTTCAATGTTATTTTTAATATTATTAATTTTTCTCTCATTTGATTATTCATTTTCACGTTTGAAACAAATACCAGCTTGAAACAGAACCATTACAACGGTAGCATGAAAACGTAGAGTAGTTTCAAAAGTAAAAAGTTAAATAAAAACCAAATCCGTCACAAATTGTTTTTGACACTGAAACAGATAGAATACTTGTTCACATATTAAGACGTATATTCAGCAAAAGTATGTGAAGTTGATGCTTGCAACAGTCATTAGCTTTTCATAAATGAAGTTTATGTTTATGGAAGATGCATCTGTCGATTGAGTCAAGATACGCTGTTTGGTTGACGTTTCGTTACCACAGTTTCATCAAGAAAGCTTATGTTATGGCGAAACACGGAATGATTCCAAAAATAACAATGAACTTACTATTGCAGTGCCATTTATTCCACGGTGATGTGGTGGCCAAAATGGCTTTTCCATTTTTTTCTTCTCTTTCTCTCTCACACTTAGGTTTCAACTTAACTTTTCCGCAAATCGTGCGAGTTGTGGTTACTTTTGCTTGTTGCAAAATATAAACTTTTAACTGTAGATAGTTGAGACCGGTGTAAAACTTCTAAATAACTCAAATTTGTTGCAGGAGCAGCAAAGATAACAAATCAAAAATTTCAAATTCAAATCAGAGCGAGAAGTGAGTCTCAGTAAAGAGCCCATATTTCGCTCAAATGAAAGGTTTGTTAAGGTTGCTTGGAAAAATAGTTAAAGAAAACTTCAGATTTTCAACTGTTGTTCTCTTTGATGTAATGGCACTCCTCCTTTCTGCACTAAACATATTAAAGCCACTCGTACTGTTGCTTTCGTTTTAGACTAAAACACTAAAGCATTCTGTTTTTTCACTCATCTACATTCCTTAGCCGGTCACATCAACTCTTCAACACCATTCAGTTCCTCAATTTTGATCAGAAATTTTCGTAAGTATTCAGAGATAAGCGATGCCATCAGAACAGCTATGGCTGATATTTATTAAGCTTACTTGACAAAAAATAATGTCAATTATTCTGACGATTCCTTTTTAGATATTAAACAGGAAGTAAACAGTTGCAATAATTAGTTTTTGATAGATGGATATGATAAACCAGGACTTGCTTTAAAACATGTTAAGTGAACTTTATGAGAATTCAAGAAGCAAATGGGTTAATGCCCTATCTCTCTAAGCTTGCACAAGAACTGAAACTTACAAACCAATACCGAACTTCGTGGAGAAGTCAGTGAACGAATACTTGTCAAAAAGTTCTTTTCGTAGGCACAAAGGTGAATGGCTCAAAGGCGTTAAAGGACACCTGGTGAATGTTTTTTCACCAGCACTCTGCTTCTCGCTAGTTTTTAGATACAGCAGGCACTTCTTGAGAGCTTTCTGCTGGGTGATGTTCATGACAAGCCACAAATGTATGATAGCTAAATACTAATAACAATACGACGTTGCGCTAACGACTAACAGCGTTGCCAACTAGCATATTTTTCTGCCTAATTTTTGAAAGTTGGCATTTTGTGGAAGTAGTTGGCATAGTTATTTTTGGTTTGACCTATTTGTCAAATTGGCATATTTTGCAACAACCAACTTTTTTGACATGGGCAAAATGTTTATCGAAATTCTGAAATTTCCAACGCTTTTGTGATTGGAAACGTTCATGCAACTCCTCTGTGCGTTCTGTTCACAAGAACGCGTGTTTCCGAGGAAGTTTAGCCATGTTGTATGTGGTAAAACAAAACTAAGAAACAAGTTAAAACCTTCCATGCTGGATGTCATTTTGCGTGTAACACACAACGACACAACTTAATAATGAAACATAACTGTTGTAAAGATTTGAAAGTGACCAATTAATGTTGGAAAAATTAATTGTTGTTATGTACCAAGGCAATGACCAAGAACCAAATATGCCACAGAATACAGACAGATACTACATAATATTGTAACCTGTCATGGCTGTTTGTTTTACTGTGAGATTTTGTAGCTTTGTGCAGCACATAATTTCCTTGCAGTGCTTTTCATTTTTCCACGTATGCAGTTAAGTGTTATTCTAGCATTTTTATATGTCTACTGTGAATATCCATCTGTTTTTAATTTTTATGTGGCCATGTTGAAAATACCTGCCTCTTTAGTCAGTTTCTATTGAATTTGAACTTGTGTGTACAGCATACGTGAATACAGTAAAACCCCGCTTACTTAAAACTAATGCATGCAATGGTCACCACTTACCAGTCAGTACTGAGTAACATCAGTGCTACAGTACGGCTCTATTAGAAACGACATGACAGCAACATCACTTCAGCCTCAAAATGTGCTTATATGAATGGTCGATTGTGCAGTAAACTTGACTAAAAATGTGAACATTTTTTATTGCTAAGTTTTCAGGCATTTTTTGATTACAACAAAAATTCGACATATTTTGTCCTGTTTGGCATATACTGAAAAACATTTGGCATATTTTGGTTTTGTGGGCTTGGCAACACTGCTGACGAACTGGTGTAAACTTGATACCCCACTGAAGCACCATTCAAGCCAAAATGATCGTCTTGTGCAGAAACAAATTCTTATATCTGAAGCATACAAAAACGTCAATTATGAGCATCACACTGAATGCCTGATTTTCAGCTCATTCAAGTCAGATGTTAGCTTTGCGTTTCATTTTTCTCAAACAATCTGTCAAACACTGAAGTACTCTACATGGCATAAATCTGAGGTGGTCTACATGGAATCTACGTGAAGTACAGTAGATTGAAATCAATGCTGAGAAAAACTTCGAAATTTATGCTAAACTTAAAAATACAATAAAATTTATGCTGAGAAATATCACTAATGCCAAGAATGAAGACAAGGTGAGTTTTTTCCAGTAAGGCAATATTTTTCAACATCTGCTTAGGCTTTTTGAGGAAACCTATTTTAACTGTACTTGGGGCCTGAATTTCTTACTTTGTCTCAAACTAACTGAAACTGATAAGACTTTCTTGCTCGACTGATGAGTACCTCATCGCTGTTGCCATTTTCTGTAGTTAAACAGCTAACCATCTAAAGGAAATTGATGGCATGTTTGATCAAATCCAGATTGCAACAAATCAAATCCAGATTGCAACCCAATTGATCAAATCCAGATTGCAACAAAAACAAGTACGTACATTCTCATCAAATATCTTTTTAAACACAACCTTTCCTTAAATTTTGTATTTGCAAAAATGCGTTTTTCGTGATTGTATCATGCAACTGATAGCAGTTTAAAAGGTTTGGAAATTTGCAAAACATTATAAATGTTCCTGCTATCTATCATTTAACAAGCTAAGTGTAGCTTGGTAAAACCTTCATTAAGAATAATACCCTTTTAAAGTGTTGCTCTACTATTTTAGCTATTGTTTGTCACGAAGGCAAAGGTATAGTGTTTCGCTGCTCTGCTCTCCAACAGTCTTAAATTAAATACTTTTTACATTCCTTTGAAATTGTCAGCGCGACTTGCACTGCGAATTTTCTGACATAGATCAGGTCAAAATACATTTTTAATAGTTGCTTTTTCGTCAGTATTAAACTCCCACACGTCTTGTCCACGTGCCGCGAACATGGCTCACCAACGCCCAGCGGCCAAGTCTCTAAGCGGCCTGCAGGGCCTACAAATAACTTCGGGATCTTCGGGATATGAGGGCGATGAAGAACCTGATTAGAAAAGAGCCTCAGAAAGTTTTTCCACTTTTGAATCCCATTTACAATACTCAGGGGTCCGCGAGCTTATCCATTTTTTCATTAAAAATAGATTTTCATAATACCATTAAACCTCATCACAATTTGTATGGGTTCGCCACTGGGTGCCGCATTTTTTTCTTCTGTGGGTGCTGTAATCCGCTCCTAAAGGATTAGGAAACATTGGCATAAAAAATTCATAGAAGTTTCAAACGCTAAATAAATTTTTATTGCTTATATTTTTTGTGACTTATAAACACTGAATTTTGCCAGGTTTGTTGCGAATCTTAGAAATGATATAATTTTTCAACAGAGTGACTCTGCCACTGCAAATCATTGGCTGGTTGAGATGCTAATGTCTCAGTTGTTGCCCACACTTATGATGCAACCCACTGCTATATTGTTTGATGAAAATAAGCTGGTTAAAATCACTGCAACTTTAAGTCGTTCCTGCTTTTTTGTTATTTTGTTTTCTCAGAATGAACATTTAAAAATTTATGAAGCTTTTGAGAATGTGTTGCAAACTGTTCAGTGGAGACAAAAATTTTCAATCTCCTTATATTTCACAGACGACATAAACTTTTTTTATACATCAGAAGGTTTGAAATCCATAATATTTGCTTTCTGGTAATTTTTTTACCACATTTAATTTTTTTATTCATATGTTTATGTCCGAATTATGATTCATATCACAAGATAGAACACAAGAACAGAAAAGATGCTTAATCACAGCGCATCTTAGTTGAAGAGTTAGCTGGTACACTTAGACAATTCTGAAAAGGAACTCACAATTTCAGTGTATATCGTAAATTTTATTCGAAATATTCATACATGCATGCATTGATTGTACTCACTTGCAATTTCCCACATTAACAGTAGATGAAACATCTTTTCAAAAAGATGAAAATATTTGAGTGTTGTCTTGCAGGTATCCCGTTTTTTAAGTCCAGAATATATAATTCATCAGCATCCACGTCACACATGTTTTAAATGTACAGCCTTCTTTGGCCTAAGGATTTTCTGTTTCAAAAGATACTGCATTCATTATTTAAACTCGTTTACTAATTGCGCATTATTAGACGACTTGAAGTATGGTTGGGTAAAAAAAACTTGATACAGGTGTGTGCATCACCCTTAGAACAAATACCAGTCGCTCTGCTAACAGCAGCTCTTATTTATTGCGAAGGGAAGCATTTTTTCGTGAACGCTCAGAGTATTTATAGTAAACCTGGTTGAACAACCTCTGTCTTTGTGTTTGAAACTCACAAACCAAATAGTTGAAAAGTGTTACGTTCAACTTACGCCAAGCGATTTTGAATTGCCAGTGTACCCACAACACATGTTTTGTCCCTTCCAGACCGGAAAAATGTTTGTGCTTGTTGTTCATTTCGCACGCAACGCTCATGGTCATGGCAATGAATCGTGAATTTAATTTTGAACAAGTGTCGCATAGTCACTGTAGCGAATCATGCAGCGTCACTAGCACGCCTTCGAATTTATGCTTGACTAGCCAGACGTCATTTCATATAATGTACATGGGTGTTAGCCTGAGATTTTGTTATCGTAGCAATAAAATATTTGGAATATCTGAATGACCTGTGTGTTCACAACCTGACCTGCGGACATAAGGGGTCACAAATATTTTGCTAAAAGATAGCACTTGCGCACTCCATCAACTTAATGCAACTTATGTAGATGTCCAGCAATTGTTAACACCTTTTAACTTCTTACAATGGCAATCATTCTACGTGATCTTTTTCCTGACTTATACAATTGCAGGCCTAGAGATGTATTAAAACTAAGGACCTCTTCATCTGAGTATTGTAGCAAAATTAACGAGGAAGTCCTTTAAACTCAGCAGATCCTTTCATTTGTTTAGAAATGTTTCAGGTCAAAACTTGTGGAGGCTTAAACCAAATCTTATGAACCCTAACGAAATGGCTACAACTCTCCCAGCGATAAAGCAACTTAAAGGTTCGATAACTAGAAACGATCACACTTTTTGAACCTTCACAACCAAAAACATTCAGTAATTGGACACTGCAGTTTTTTGTTTTGCTATCAACCAACAACCAATATTTTTAAACAGGTTCATGTCTTTGGAAACCTTTCAAGCCAAGCACGATGTAGGCTGGGTAACAATCAAAGGAAAAGTCAAACAATGAAACATTCACGGGGTGTTGTGGCTCGGGTATCAGTATTTCTAGCAGCAAACTTTTTCACACAAAAACAATCGAGACATGTCTTTTAATTGAGGGTGGTGCAGGTTTTCACTATTATAGAACATGAAAGTAGAAGCTGGAGACAGGTTTTAAGTTTTCACTACGTTGTGTAGTTCAGCTTCTTTGTTAATTTAGCCTGTGGCTCCACAGCCAGAACACCTGCATTAACGAAATATAAAAGTTACATCAACGTTAACCGTTTTCTTTTACACCTTCTCTTGACCAAGTTTCATTTTCAGAATTCACAACTTAGGAGGTCTGCGGGGTCGTGGTGCTATATATGTCACAGCTCATACATTCTCAATGGTCTTTCAACCTTTCTAAGCCAATTTATTGCACATGCTGCCAGGATTGCGGAGCCAGAGGTAAAATGTCCGAACTTTCCAAAGTTTCCGACTTCAACACCCACTCCGACCTTTCCAAAATTTCCGACACCAACTCCGACTCCTCAACATAACATGAATGAAGCTTGGCTGTTAACACTTTTGTAGCACCTAGTATCAATGGAAATCGTGGTACACAACAAGAATTCTCTGCTTCAATAAAAGTTGCCAACGAAATTGTACCAATTCAACAGGCACGAGTTAGGATACCTAACTTAGGAGTCATAGGCGTAGCCGNGGGGNGCAAAAGGGCCATGCCCCCCACATTTCTAGCATATCTTGTCATTTTGAGAAGCGGTGTCCCAAACAATAATACCGTTGCTTTTCATTTCTTGCTCTTCGTATGACTTAAATTTGTAACATGTTCGTCACTTGCTACAATCTGCTTTTTCATTTGTAACTTGTGTAACTATTGCAATAGCTTGTATGGCCTGTATGCAGAAACAATGCACTGCAATGTCTTTCCTTTGTGGTAATGCAAAAATCTCCGTATCGGCATCGGTTGCTGTTAGTGAAAAATTAAAAGTATGAGTATCGGCCCACAATTTTACAATTTTACTATTGCCCCTAAAGTTGTACCAGTAAAAGATATCTTTGCCTCGGTTGAGGACGGATTGCAAGGCATTTTCCCCACCGAGACTGACCTAAATGGTGGCAAAGTGGTTTCAACCATACGAAACAAAAACGAAGTAGATCGTTTTTGACGAAAAAAGAACACACGACGTTGCAATAGTTAAAGAAAGATCCAAGTATTATAATCACCAAGGCTGGCAAATGTAACATCACCACAGTCTTAGACAAGGAGTGGTATGACCACAGCATTAACAAAATGATGGGTAATCAAGAAACTTACAAACATTTTAAAACCAACGCAACCGCATCCACCATCCAAGATGTCAATAAATTTGTAAACAACTTGCTCGAAATCACAAAGATCACAAAAAAGCAAGCTTCAGACTGCAAAACTCAGATGCCACAACACCCGGTTGTACGAACTTCCGAAATTACCAAAACAAAACAATATTCCCCAACGACCAATAGTCTTTTTCACAGACTCACCTAACTTCGGATTAGCCAAAGAATTATCCTTACTACTCAAATCACTTATTGGAAAATCAAAACATCACGTAAGAAAGTTTTCAGACTTCGCATCATCTATTGTTCAAGAATTACTCCAAACTGATGAAGTAATGGTCTCATCCGACGTTTTTTCACAAAAGTTCCAATTCAATTGACATTAAGCAGAGCTAAGCAGCATTTACAATCCAATCCCCAACTGAGTCAATGTACAAATTTGTCAACACCGAACTAATTAAAGGGCTTGAATTTTTCTGAAGTTCAATAAGTTTTACTTTTCGTGGAAAACACTACAAATCAGTTTTTGGAACAGTGATTAGTTCTCCCGTTTCATCAGTAGTTGCAAACATAGTCATGGAAGACGTCGAAAAACGCGTTTTGGAAACCTTTGGCAACCTTCCACGTTTGTGGAAAAGATATGCAGATGACACTTTTGTGATCATTAGAAAATCAAACTTGTCCGAGTTTTTCACACGTGTGAACACAATAGAGAGCTTCGTGCAACTCACTATGTAACAAGAAAAATAAGAATGTCTTCCGTTTTTGAGCTTATTGATCAAACGCTCATCAAATCGCCACTTATTGTCAGCAGTCTGCCATAAGTCAACCCATTTAGATAGGTACCTCAACTTCATATCAGAACATCCTAGACAACAAAAACAATCAGTGGTTAACACTCTTTTTGAACGGGCTAAAAACTTTACTCCTCAGCCCAGGACCTGGACAGCGAAATGAAGTATGAGAAACGGACCCTTATTTTGAACTGTTGCCCCAACTGGATGATTCAAAACAAAAAGAAGAAACAACATAACGGATTTTCTGAGTTTATATCTAAAGTTATTTTACCGTACACAACTGACTTGGGAGAGTCCTTGAAACGAATTATGGAGAAGCATTGTAAACGAACTACCGTAAAACCTCTATTTCACCGCCATGGCGCTCAATTTTTCAACCCTTCCCCCATAGTGGCGTTCTATTAGAGGTGGCGTTCAAATAGAGGTGGCGTTCAAATAGAGGTTTTACGGTATCTTCAAACCTACAGTACATTTAAACCAAGGACAATTCCATTTTCAGGAAAAGATATCGTACCCGTCAGCAAATGTCGTGGTATAACCTATGAAATTCCATGTAAGGAATGTGAACACAAATACATTGGACAAACGAAGCAAAGCTTGGGCACTCGATTCAAAGAACACCACACGGACTCTTTGCCTAAAAATATTCTTAACAATCCAGAAAAACACAGCTTTAACGAAACATGCAGTCCAAAGCGGTCATGTTTTGGACTGGGATTGCGCCCACGTTTTGCATCACGTAAATAGCTAACATAAGCTCATTTTTTAGAATCCTTGTATATCAATTCAAAAACTGACACTGTGAATGATGAAAGCGCAAACTTCCCAGCTATTTATCACAATATCTCAAAACATGTGTAAAATGTACCCTTCACTGGACGTCCTTGAGTTTGTCATCTTATTGACCGCTTTAGTGCCTGTTTGTTTGGTAGCACACCACTCAATTTATCTCATCATTGATCGCTATTAACCGCATCCATTGACACTATTCACAACTTTACTTCATATAGTAAATTTTGTGCATTTTTCTGTGCAGGTTTCACGCTGTTTTATTTGCGTTGTTATATATCATTGCGTTGTTATAAAAACTTATTATTGCGTTGTTATATAAACTTCTTATCTACTTTTTCATTTTACGCTTCTTATCTTTACTGTCGCATAGTGTCACTAATATCTTATAGCGTGCCGGTCCGTTGGTCGGTTTTGCGCTTTTTGTCTTTGTACGTCATACCAAGAGCGTACGCAAGAGGGGTGGGGTTAAACCCTCCCCCTTGAGCTTGATATTTTACAAAACTTTATTACCTGCGCAAAGGAGACTAACTGTTTTCGCATACTTTTTGCTTGTTAATTTGTCGACTTAATGCAAATACCACAGAAAAAATGTGCGTGCAAATTTCAAGGAACATTGTAAATGGGCCAAAAAGTAATAATTATGTTTTGGTGGGAAATCTGGGTTATCGTCTGCGTCCAGAAACCACCTCACC
>JGI24021J15306_10010914_pt1 | contig 11296 bp, 4 predicted proteins | sample Ectturendosymbi1_FD_15306 | JGI IMG/M metagenome (IMG submission 15306)
AGCGGCCTCGCGAAATATTACCACCGGTCAGAACTTTCTGTTTTGATCGCTTCACAGTTTAGAATCAAATTGTTACCAGAATAAAAGTACGGCGATTCGAAAGCAGACTATCTGCAGAGAGCCCCCTTATTCGAAACGTGCGTTATTGGAAGAGGACATGATTAACGTAGCATGTGTTTTTAAAGTTTTGCAAAGCTGCGGTGCAGGTACGGCTTGCCGGAAAGTTTTTCGTCACAAGATTACACACTGTCTTCCTGTCACAAAGCTTTCGCTGTGGTTCGCACACGTTCGAAGCAACAAAACAACAACATGTCCACGATGCACAGATGGGTCTGCATAATTGCAACACTTTTAGGAACATAACTTTAACAAACTCCAATAACTTCATCCATATTGTGACACGACGTCACAATACTGCCAAGGGCTTTTGACCAAGTCCAACAAAGGATGTATAACTTCTAAGTACGATAACGCAACTGTAATCAAGACGAGAGATCCGATCGCTTCGTAAGTTTCCGCAAATAAATCTGGACCATGCATGAGTCGACCAACCGTGCAGGCCATCAATATAATGAAAAATAGAATGAACTGAGCATCATTGCAGAGCGTGAGATAAAATTTCTGCATAGAATCTTCTTCATTAACTTCTTTCTTCAGCTGGGCAATCGCAGCCTCTTTCTCTCGACGTAGGTTCTCTTCTTCTGCATCGGATTCAGACTGCCATCTGACAAAATCCAATTTGAAAACGTGTGATTTTTTGACATTTTGAGGAATTAGCCTGTGCCAATATCCTTTTCCGATCTTCATCAATTTCACATCAACAAAGGTGGGTGAAAGTTTGTAAACACACTCGTCTTTGTTAATTTCATTGCAAAAGTCAAGTGAGAACTTGTAAAGGTTCCATCCTTTTGCACCACTACCCTCACCTTGAAATGATATGGATTTTTCAGTAAGGTTGATCTTTGGATTCTTAATATCTGAGACCAACACTTTCCAACTGATTTTTTTTCACACTGTGTCCACAAAACGGTAGGAACAAAAGACTTGACATCGAAACCGTTAGGTTCCATTTTTTCTGTTTTTAACAAGAATATTTTATTTTTTGGTTAACAACCTTTCATCAAAAATGTGACAACTTATCTGCTAAAAAATGGTCTCTTCGAGGACTACACTTTGGGATAGCTTTAGGATACGGATAGTATCATTTCAACCAAAACAGGACTCGGATCGGATACGGATATCATTTTCCAAAAACAGGATAGGATCGGATATTAAAAATCCACTATCCGATCATCTCTGCTGGGTGGGCGGGGCTGCAAAATAGCTGGCCCGCGCCATCTCTAATTTCACAGTACGGTCCGTTTTTTTTTCGTTTTTATATAGTGCGCACTAGATCGTTTCGACGACGTCAGTGTTTTGCCAAACGATTGTGATGCTAGCTGCACGTGTTCATGTCAATGTGAACCAATGTTGCCACTCGTTGGGAAAAATCCCTACAGTAGGGAATTTTAGGATTTTGTAGGGAGTAGGGAATCCCTACGGGAAAAATCGCAATTTTGTAGGGATTTTTGTGTTTAGAATTTTTATCGCTTTGTTTCTAACTTTGTGACACTTCACGGACGTGTTTGGTCAAGAATTTATTATTAGTACGCTTGCAAAACGCACTGGAAAATCAAATGCGTTTTTGCCACTTTAGAAGGCAATAAAAATAAATCCTAATGGCAGTGCCGGATTTAGGGGGGCCCAAGGGGCCTGGGCGCAGGGTTTGTTTGCAGACGCTATTAAATCATCGGTCGTCCAAACGGCAGTATTTCACTTGAATACTGTTTGATATTGGGACGAAACAACTATTACACTTATTGTTTTCCTGAAAGTCGGTCAAGTATCTCAATCCAGTAAATGCAAGGTCATGCCACATAGAACGCATTAGCTTACGTCTTTACTCGTTGCTGGTAGATTTTTCGTCTGCTTCACTAAGATTTGCACAGTACAGGTCGCATATGAGTAGCATTGTTAAGTAGGGCTACCACCATACGTCCTCTTTTTGGAATACATGTCCATCTTTTTGTGAGAAATGAAATAATCTCCGAGGACATTAAAAAATGCCAAAGAAAATGCTCTCCTTTTTGCATTTCTTATTTTTATAGTTATAGTATAATCAGTGGCGTAACCAAAGGTTTGAGCCAGGGTGGTAAACTTAGATAAAAGGGACCCACTGGCCATTGTACCGTGTTCACTTGTCAACACTTAGATAAAACTTGAGAAATGATGGTGAATCCGGATGTGGATGGCTAAACTAAAATGCTAAATAATCCGAAAAACACATAAAAACAAGAAAACCAAAATATAATGCTGAAACCAAAATATAAGTTAAGTGGGAGACCAGTTTTTCATAGTTAGGTTGCCAGGAGGCAATTCGCCCCTCTGCCCCACATTAGTTACGCCACTGGCTATGATATATTGTGTTTACATGCAATAAGCTGTCCCTACTCAACTGCAACAAGATATGAGCTGGTGGCATAGCTTAGTTTATGGGAGGGCTTGCAAGTTGTCTAAATAATCTATGTTTTGATTGAGTTAATGGTCGGCTGGAAAGGCGGGAATGCTTTCATATTAATCGTTACCTAACAGTGGTAAATCATTTTTCAATATCTCAATGAATTTGGCATTAGAGTGCAGAATTCTGACTCCATAATACTGTACTAGCTTTGCTGATGAACTGTGATAAGATGATCATTGTATTGCAATAGCTTGTGTAGTACTTTGTAGTAATACTAGCTAATCAGTAATGCTAAAAAATTAAGAAATTCGTCAAAGTATCCCTTTTTCAGAAAAGGAATAAATCATTTTGAAGCTGAGTGAATTGCGTGTGGTTGCATTTACAAAGTTCGCAACAGACAGTGAAAAGGCTATTGTAACTGGATATTGAGTACCAAAAACATATTGCTCACAGCGTAACCAGGTGGCTATCACTTTATTCTAGTTTGCCAAGGATGCTTCAAATGTACCCAGCTTCACATTCACACTTAATTTCCATCCACAAGCCAACTGTTGTTCTGAAACGTTTTTTCTTTAATTCTCTGAACGAACTCTGTTACAGACATTAAGACATTTGCAATCATTTCTGGTTGCTTTTAATGAGGAAGTTAAAATTATGAAAAGTTCAAGGCATCATTTGTTGAGACGGAAAACCGAAGAACATGTTGTGGCAGACTTAGATCTACGTATCGATGAAAATAGATTCAGCTTAACCAGCAGTGTAGTAGCAGAAGAACGTCAAGATGTATCATCGAAAAACACGATAGATGAGATGGCTGACACTATCACTGGAGATATCGGTCTCTGGGCCCTCTGGTCAGCCAAATATACCAGAAAAAATGTGGGAATATTGGTTGAAATATAAAACAGGTTCTCTTTGACATTGTGATGAAAAGTCATTTTTAAAGCATGCATGATGATGTTCTAAAACACAGAAAAGACAGAAACTTGTCATGGAAATGTACCACAAGTCTTATTCGTCACCAAAACCACAATGGCGAAGTAGTTGTCAGAAACTGGCTTTGATTTTCTCCTTCACAAACTTGTGTTAAATGTTTCACTTGTAGACTGATGTGCACCGACACAACTAAATGAGCGCATTTCCTTATTAGAAATGGAGTTTTCGACTGGAAGTAAGCTGTTGAGTACCTGAGGAGCCACAAGCATTCACTAGAACATGTAGATGCCACGATTACATGTAGTCGCAGATGTAATTAATCACTATGAAGAATTGATGCAGAGCTAACCAGTCAGGTCAATCAATGCGAACAATATCAAAAATCGCCTCTGTCTGCAACGTTTGGTTTCTGTCGTAAAGTTTATTGCTAAGCAAAGACTGGCGTTTTGAGATGATGAAAATGCTGGATTGCCCAGAAAGTTTTTCCAAACAATTCTCAAAACTTATTTCAAGCAAATGCTAAAAAATAGAAGATGTGATGCTTCTAGCAGCTGATTTGCAACAGTTTCACAAATCCCTAATTATTGTTAAATGCCATGTTGCATCATAAAGTTTTGTAACTGTTGAGTTAAACAAATGTGACGTCACAAGATTACGTCATAAATATTAATGATATGTGGAAATACTAGTGACTTCATCGATCATCCCCCACCTATACATTTTGTATCCGCACATGGGGCCACCCACCATGCCTGGGCCCCAGGCCTCCCACCATCTAAATCCAGCGTTGCCTAGTGGTACTGGGTTATTTTTGATGCAAGGATGGCAGTGTGGCCAAGTTTTCTGGTGGCTAGAACTGCTTTCTGCTGAGTGAAAGCCGAGGCTTAACCTATTTAGTGTAGCCCAGTCTATTCCAATTTAAGGACTGCAGTACAATCACAATACTAGTGAAAAGAACAGTCGTAATGCAATGTCAATGTGTTTGTAACTGCATGACCTAATGCACTGCTGAGGTTGAAAGAACTTTCTTCTGCTTGAATAACAATATTGATAAAAACAAGCTGAGGGATTGTCTGGCTGTGTGCACTTTGGAAGCAACAATTTTTAAGTCTAGTGAGAATTTTTCAGGTGACTTTGAAGTCAACCAAAGTCTTATGCATTTACAAATTACATGGCGAACCAAAGGAAAACATTTTGAAAAATTGAAATTCTGAAGCTGTTGGTGCTATCACTAATGAGAATTTTTCCATGTTAACTGCAACCAGCTGGAAAGTTGCTAGGGATTATTCTTAGATTTATTGCCAAAGGTGCTGGCTAATTTTAGAAGACATTGAGATGATTTTTTTTTGAAAAAAATTGACATGTGGTTATGCAGTGGTGCTTTCTGTAAACTTGTGTTCATTTTATACATGTAATTTTGATGTTGCACTCCTAATTATGCAATGTATATAGTACGTCGTGTTCCAAGGCCAGATGTTGTAGCTAAAGATGACTGCGTTTTTTGTTTCAGCTTGTGTAGGGAAATGTTGGGATTTTTCATTCTTATTGTAAAGAAAACGTGTTAACATAGAGTGGCAACATTGATGTGAACATTTAGCTCTTGGCCAATGCGGTGGATTGTCAGTTGTCACTGAATTGTTTTCACCCTTCTCGATACATTCACAAGCAGTTCTTATCAGTAGTGTTATGTCGGAGAGTAATTTTGTGTTTTAATTTTCGTGCAGTAAAAACTCTGTTGTCCCTTGTCGCAGCGACGCATACAGAAGAGCCAAGAAGTCTAACTCAAAAGCCTATGGTTAAAAAGTATAGGTATGGGACGCAACAGTTGAGGACACACCTTTTCTCATCAGTGCCACAACAAAAACAGTGCAATTCAAAGAGGCATTGCAGCAACAGAGACTGCAAAATGCTGAAAATACAATGGCCCCCTAAACAACTGCTTTCAAAGGCAGTCCGAAAGTGAAAACACTGGTATGTGTACAGTACTGTACGGCAAGTCCATCGCACTTTTTTGAGCAACCTTGCATAGCACTGGGCGGATCTAGCCCATAAGGTTAAGGGAGGCGATTTCAGTAGTATTTGGTAGTCAAGTGTTATTACAGATATTGTTTTCTGAATTATATTGCGAATATTGTTTTCCAAAGGTGCCTTGTAAAAGGCAGAGCTCCGTAACTAGCGGAGCTTGGTTGCAGAGGTTTGATGACGTAACCAGAGTCACTAAAACCGATATTTTGCATTGAGCAGTGAGAACTAAACAGTAGAAAAAATGTACTGCAAGAGGTGACATTACACTACGGTAAAAAAAATATATTTTGAAGTTTGATAATTTTGGTTATCTGAGTTTCGCAATGGTTTGGGGACTAAAAAATAGGTTTCAACATTTGTGAATGTATAACATTTTTAAACATCGCAAACTTCCATGCATTCCATGTTTGGGGGAAACGCGTATTAAGTTGCAATGATACAACATTTTTCCTTCACTTTTTTTCATTTTTTGCTTTTGCAATGCAACTTTTTTCCACTCCGGTTACGTCATCAAACCTTTGCAACCAAGCTCCACTATATACGGAACTCTGCCTTTTACATGGCACCTTTTCCCAATTGTACAAAATCATAGTAAATAAAGTAACTTTTGTTGGTTTTATCCACCCATGTGCAGCAGTCAGGATAGCTAAAAAAGGGAAAGCAGAACAATACTGCACAGGAAGATTTACAGAAAGTGTAGAACATGCGGAAGACAACAAAGCTTATAGAAAATGCAAATATTTGGAAAGTAATAGCCATTCATTGAAAGGAAGCAAGTGGTGGGCAGCAACACTGGTTAATATGGTTAGGATGGCTAAAATAAGATCAAGCTTGCACACAGGCCAATTATGTCTGGCGATCCCAAGGAGCGAGAGTGGTTCCACCTGTCCCGACTCCTTAGCTATGGTCAGGGAATGCTGCTTGTTATATTTTCTCCCCACTACGAAAAGTAATTTGTAATGCATTTTGAAAAGTAAAAAGATGATTTAAATCATTGCTTATTGTAACAAGAGAATTTCTGTTGGTATTGGTGACTGTTGGTCCTTTTGGCCATTCTGGACCGCAAAAGCCTCTTCAGTGGCTTGTGCAGTTTTGGCCATAACTTTCTAGCTGATAGTTCTGAAAAAAGCTAATTGAAGCATCAAATGATGCAAAAAGTGTTGCACTTTTGATTAACACCTTCAGCTTCTCTATGCTTAAGTGGGTTTCTAAATCAAATGATTCGTGGGCTTGTATTATCATGGTCACATTATTACGCCTCTGCAAGCAGTAAAGTTGCTTGATACAAAACTAATAACTTGAAGACGTCTTGCTCATTTCAACTCAAATTTTCTGGTAAGATGGGTTGGAACAAAAAACACATTTGTGTAAAATTTGGTTGCAAATGACCAAGCAGTAAATCACAATAAAACTATTGTGTTATATGCAATAGCTCAGCTCACCACTGCACCAGACTTGTTTGTGTAAACGCATTGCTAGCCATCATGGCTAGCACATGGCTGCCATGTGCAGCAATAGCAAAGCTACATAACTCATATGATGCAAACCTACATAACTCATACAGTTCTTGCTCAATTTACCGGAAATTTTCAGAGATAATACGCATAGGCATGAAGAACATCCTTGTAAATTTTCTTCGTAAAAATGAGTATGAAAAAAGTTATCGTGATTTACGCAACAATTGATTACACCAAGCTGTTTTGGAAAAAGTGTTGTAGCCTAGGCTTAGCAAAACTCAAAGTTTTTACTCAATTAACCTGAGATTTTGTGGAACAGGACTTTTTGGTCTGGCTGTTTTGCTCATGGAACATTTTGGTCACTACATTACTGTACATAAACAACTGATTGCATTTGTTTATTGAAATAATTATATGGGCAGGCAAAATGTCACGCAAGCTAGTGATATACCAACTCCCTTTTGAGGATTCATGATTGCAATTCAATCTGTATTGTAATTATGAGTTTGAAGTATTTGTATTTAATTGCAAAATGTCGGTAACGATTAAATTTGCTTGCTGATGATAATGAAAATCATATGTTATTGTAGTTCTTTAAATAAAACCTTTTATTGATTTAAGTGCACTTGCGTAACATGTAAGATTTCATAGTTTGACCAAAATGTCTTGAGACCAAAATGGTCAAGACCGAAAAGTCCTGTGACCGAAATGGCCAGACTGAATCGGCCTAGACCAAAACAGCTCAGACCAAACCGGCCAGACCGAAAAGTCACGTACCTAAAATTTTTAGGACTAATGCATTTATTTATATGAAGTACATCCGTGCCAAATTTTGTTGTAAAAAAACAAGTATGAAAAAAGTTATGAGCAATTGATTGCAGGAATACATGCTCTTGTTTCCTGGTGATGGCATGTAAGAATGAATATTTTCATATGTGTTGGAGCTAAAGGTATTAAAAAGAATTGGGAACTTTTGAATAATTTGTATTTTTGACATTGTTGCCGTAAGGTAGATTTTCCCTTCAACACTTTGGCACCCAGGTTAATTCAAGCGGTTCGCAAAACAACAGCTGGATCGCACATGGCTTTGCGTGGGAATATCTCCGCTCCTGTAAGGTTACGGACCTGGTCAAAGTGTCAAAAGACGCGGCAAGTCTTGTGGTTTGCACTCGAAAAAAAATTTTTGGTTGGGGGTTGCAGATTTTTGTGAGTAACGTCATAAGTGGAGGACTTTTTGACCACCTTGGCCAACTTCACCTGGCCCTGGGCGCCAGCCGTTAGAAGGTAGTATTTCGCTGAAGTTTTTATTGGTAACTAGGCTACAATCCAAGTCTTTTGATACTTTGTATGACTTGCTGGGGTTTCGGGTTGAAAAGTTATGATCTAAGTTAGTAAAATATTTTGAGTAATTAGTTAATTAGATAATTAATTAAATTGTTTATTTTAGATCATAACTTTTGAACCCGAAACGCTAGAAAGTCTATCGAAAGCTCCAAAGACTCGGACTCGAGCCTAGTTTCCAACGTAAATTTCAGCGAAATACTTTGGCCTACGGTTGGGCCCTAGGCCAGGCAATATGAGCCAAAATGACCCAAAAACTACTTCACTTTTGACGTCACTCGTAAAAATCCACAACCCCCAACCAAAAAAAATTTTTTTAAGTGCCATCTAGAAGACTGTTCCATCCGTTTGAGCCCTGGAACAGCTCTCTAGTGCAATCGGCGGAGGAGCTAAGGCGTTGGTAAGGCAACTGACAACTGTTGGTTTTAGGCCGAAATCGAAGTACAAATATATCGTACCCAGGTTCTCAAAGTGTTAACCCGGAAAAGACTGTGAGCCACTTATCACTTACGTGTCCAGCCTGTTTCGAGGATTTCACACGAAAACAATGAATCGCACGTGGCTTTGCACGAGTGTAACTCTGGGTACAGAGCTGTTCAAAGGCTCAAAAGACTCGGCAAGTCTCCTAGACTGCACTCGAAAAAAAATTTTTTGGTTGAGGGTTGTGGATTTTTTAATGAGTGACATCACAAGTGGAGGTCTTTTAGGCCACCTTGGCCCACTTTTCCTGACCCTGGGCGCAAACCATTAGATGGTAGTATTTTGCTGAAGTTTGTATTGGAAACTAGGCTAATCTGAGTCTTTTGATACATTGGATGACATGCTGGGGTTTTGGGTTCATAAGTTATGATCTAAAGTAATGCAAATATTTAATTCACTTGTGAATTAGATAATTAAATTGTTTATTTTAGATCATAGCTTTGGAACCAGGAATGTTAGAAAGCCGATAAAAGGCTCAAAAGACTTGTATTCGAGCCTAGTTTCCAATGAGAACGTCAGCAAAATACTTTGGCCTAGCGGTTGAACCTTAGGCCAGGTAAGATGAGCCAAAATGACCCAAAAACTACTTTACTTATGACATCACTCACAAAAATTCCACAACCCCCAACCAAAAAATTTTTTCAAATGCAGACTAGAAGACTTGACGAATCTTTTTAGGGTTTGAACAGCTTTCTAACGCAATTGACAGAGAGCTATGGCATTGGTGAGGCAACCAAAAACTGTTGGTTTTAGGCTGAATTTTCAGGTACGATATATTCGTAGACCAACAGTCAACGTGTTAACACTTTCGCACCCAGGTTATTTCAAGCAGTTCGCGCAAAAACAGCTGAGTCGCACGTGGCTTTGCCCGGAAATTTCTCTGGTCCGGTAAGTGCTACCGATCCAGTCAAAAGCTCAAAAGACTTGGCAAGTCTTGTAGTTTGCACTCGAAAAAAAATTATTTGGTTGGGGGTTGTGGATTTTTTGTGAGTGACGTTATAAGTGGAAGGACTTTTGGGCCACCTTGGCCCACTTCACCTGGCCCTGGGCCCAAACCATTAGATGGTAGTATTTCGCTGAAGTTTTTATTGGAAACTAGACTACAATCTAAGTCTTTAGATACTTAGCATGACCTGCTAGGGTTTCAGGTTCAAATGTTATGATGTAAAGTAATAAATACATTTGATTAAATAGCTAATTAGATAATTAATGTGTTAATTTTAGATCATAACTTTTGAACTAGAAACGTTAAGAAAGTCGTTCAAAGACTCAAAAAACTCAGTCTCGAGCCTTGTTTCCAATGAAGACTTCAGCAAAATACTTTGGCCTAGTGGTTGGGCCCTAGGCCAGGCAACATGAGCCAAAAAGGTCCAAAAACTACTTCACTTATGACGTCACTCACAAAAAATCTGCAACCCCCAACCAAAAAACTTTTTTCGAGTGCAGACTAGAAGATTAGCCAGTTCATTTGAGCCCTTGAACAGCTCTCTAGCGCAATCGGCAGAGGAGCTATGGCGTTGGTAAAGCAACCGAAAACTGCTGGTTTTAGGCCGATTTCAAAGTGCAAATATATTGTACGCCGTATCTCAAAGTGTTAAGGGTTTGAACAGCTCTCTAGCACAATTGTCAGCAGAGATATTCCCGTGCAAAGACGCGTGCAAAGCAAACTGCTGGATTTTAGCTTCAACTGTACTGATAGCTAAGGTGCTAAATTAGAAATGAAAGAAAACATAGGTATAAAAATTAAGGCATTTGGCACAAGAATGATTGTAGAAAAGGATATATACTCTGTGCACATCACTTCTCTTGCATTTTTATAAATATCATTTCATAATGACTGTATGCAAAATATGTGATGAGCCCAAGTAACACTGTTGACCTGGAGTCGCACCTGGTGAGATCAATATTAGGATAGAAAGTAAATTTCTTCCTGTGTTCATTTGTTCTATCGTTATTCATCCATGAACAAAAACTTAACTTAATAAATTACAATATATATATTAGAGATTGACCGAGGCCGATATTTTGGGTTTTACCGATATATCGGTATCGGCCTCAATAGGAGTTGACAAAACGCTGTTATATTCCTTACGCATCCAGACAACTTGCGCAAGAATGCACAACGAAGCAAGTCGAGACAGTTATCTTACAACAACGCTAGCAGGTGCGGTTTCATAAACAAACAGACAAAATTAACCATGGAGCGTGCGTCGGTCATCGCAACCGAAACAAAAGCATCATGGGTAAGTTTCTCATTGCTTGAAGCCACCACGTGCAGGTGTTGTGTACGAATAAACTCCCGTTGTACTTTCGGAAGTTTTTGCAGCACTAAAAGTTTGACTGGTACTTAAGGTGCAGAAGTCCAATCTATGCCTAGTTTAGCACAGATTAACACGTTGAGAGCCGGCCTACGGTATATTCGTACTTCGATTTCGGCCTAAAAAACAGCAATTTTCGGTTGCCTTACCAACGCCCTAGCTCCTCTGCTGATTGCGCTAGAGAGCTGTTCAACGGCTCAAACGGATCAGCCAGTCTAGTAGATTGCACTCGAAAAAAA
>JGI24021J15306_10010918_pt1 | contig 11294 bp, 7 predicted proteins | sample Ectturendosymbi1_FD_15306 | JGI IMG/M metagenome (IMG submission 15306)
TAGTTAACCAAACTTCACAGCTTTCATTGAGTTTTTTTACCAGTGTCTGGCGGATTACGGTTGACTTGCTAGTTATCAGTGTTGTGGAAAGGTACTTTCGAGTTGGATTGAAGTACCTTATTCCTCCGAAAGGAAGTTAATTTACTGTACATGAATTAATGTACTAATTATATATATAGCCTACTCCAGCACTTACATTCATAAGTTCACTCTGAATATATATAAATGAAACGAACACCTCTCCTCGTAATGTGCCGCTATTCTGTTGCCGAAGTGTGAACCCGTTTTTAACAAGAGCTCTTATTTTTGATGCTACGTCTCACTAGACTAGACCCACTACGTTACTTCTGACGGCCTACAGGAAGGCTAGCTGGAACGAAGCGAGAATTAGCTAGAAACGCTGTTCTTACCCTTGGACTGTCTGGATTTAAACCACATAGACGGGTAAATAGCCTCCCCTGAAACATAACCATAACAAACGATGATAAAGGAGGAAATCCAGCCACAACAACCGCGGTTAATCGCACAGTGACGCAGGGTGAAGGTTCCCCAGTATAATCGCGAAAGTGATCGTCGATTACGATTAAATTAGCAGTGTTTGTGATCGATTACGATTACATTCAATTTCTGGTCAGTTCAATCGATTACGATTACTCAAAAAACTGTAATCGCTTGTAATCGATTACGATTGACGATTACGTTTATCTCATGTCTTACGACGTGTGTTGAGAATTCTGTTGAAGTAGTTGTTTCTTCGTTTGCTAAAATAGATGACGTTGACGGCGGTGAAATTGTTGGTGATACATGATCAAGACTCAGAGATGGCGTGTACATCTTGACAACTGCATGCAAGAAAATTTGTTTTGTTTGGCCCTATTCACAATTGTGTTCTAGAAATTAATATTTTTAAACTTTACTCCGTCTGTTTCAAAAAGAACACATTTTGATCAACACGTTGACACCCATCTACTCTAAAAGACGTCCGTGCGAATCATCGTAATAACTAAATTGTTATTAAAAACGCACATCAACAAAAATATAGTTCATTTGCAAAATTTTGTTTTTCGTTTATTGGTGATAATGGTATGCGTATGGCCCATTACTTCATCAGTTTGTTTTAACTTCACAAAATGGCTGGTGGCAGCTCTACTTTTTTCTTGTCCACACCAAAGTACCTTTATTTATCCATGATGAAAATGCATTCACTTTGGTGTACACTCCGGGAAAGCCGGGTTTTGCGCAGCCATTTCCGAACGAAACGATGCCGACTTGAAACATGGCTGTTTCGTTGATCAAGCATACCAGTGGTCCTCCAGAATCTCCCTGGAATGAGTTCAATCGTCTACCTTATGCCCAAGATTTTATCTCAAATGCTTCTCAAAGTTAAAATTCTAGCAAACTAAGCGTTGCGAAGAAACCACAACTCTCTTTCAATCACAAAATGACAAAATTCGATTTATCAAAACACAAGTAACAATTAACCTTTCAGTTGAAGCTATAGCAGCGATATCGTTTCAAACCAGTAGTTGACTGCAACAGTAGCATAATGTCAGATAACGTTTTAATGATTCGTGAACTACGATGGGCAACAAATCGTTTTCAAATCTGTTGTGCTTCTCTCTGAAATATGCAAATAATTTCAAACATCGGCCTCATTTTCGTTATGTTCGTTGGTAGAAAGCAAAGATTAAAATAACGTTATACAAACATTTTGCCACTTTGAAATTCACAGCAGAGGCTGGCCCTTCGGTTGAATAATACATTTTATGAAAATTAGTATTTTTTAGTCTAAATGCCTTTCATTTGCATATACAAAATAATTTGGCAAACACAAGTTAATTTTATTATGTCGGGTGCATCAGTAAAATTACTTTTCCGATGCCACCAATCACTTTCAGCTCACCAAGCAAGTATCTACTCCGCCGAGTGAGAAATCTCCAGCGCATATGGTGTTATTGGGTATTGCACCATAGGAACTGATGCAAGAACTTTGCTTGACAATCGCCAAGCGAACTTGCTGCAGTTTTTCAGCTAAGACGTCTGTCTCGGGATCTGCGAATAACTACTGCATGTTGGATTTGCAGCGGAGTGAGCAGTGGTTGCACATGAACATCGAAGAAGTCAGGAAGTTTGGTGTTAGTAACCCCAAGGGTAAAAATTCCGGTTTCGTGGGTATTGAGCGTTTTTCAATACACAGTTCGGAATTTCGATTAACTGAAGGCGACTTCTCAATTTCGTTAGTCGGAAAATTGCAGGGATGCTTAGGTCTGATATGGTCGATCTGGTTCTTTCATCAGTAGCATAACTGACGTGAATTGTTATAGCCGGAAATGCACGAAGTTGAGCTGTGTGCATTAAAATTTTGTACAGAGCATTGTTCTATTCGAGGGTGGAACTTTTGAATCAACGCTTCATTAGAATTTAAAGTAAAACGTTCATCAAAACGTGGCCAAATCATCAAACTGTCGTTTCATAAACAAAGAAACAAAAAAAAACATCTAAACCAGCGTTTCTTAAACATGTGTGAGTCACAGATCCTTAGTACTTCCTGATAAAAGTTACAAACCTCTCTAGAAGAAACGTTGCAATAAATATTCGAAACTAGGTTTTAATCATCGCAGTAGTAATCAAAATGTTTGCAAAACCTATTAACCCTTTAAATCACATTCCCAGACCCCTTAATCCACATCCACGGGCCCCTCAAGGGGTCACGGGCCCCAGGTTAATAAACCCTGATATAAACTCTTCAAGGGTTTTAGAGATCAGCCAGCATACCGGTTTGTCTTCTTTCCAGATTGTTGATTTCTTTTTGCCACAACAACTGATCTACTAAAATACTGTCCGCTGCTCTACCTACCAATATTGCTGCCCTGTCTCTTAGGTATGAACCTCTTTTGCAAAAATTGCGGTTACACCAGGTTCAAAAATACTGAAATGATAGATTTGTTTGGTTTAAATTTCTATTCAACTAAATTAGCGAACCTTTTCGTACGCTTCAAAACTCGTTTTAGCACCTTCTGAAACAAAACGATTTTCAAAACAACTTCAAGAACCACAAAACTTACAGAGTCTTCCCCAACCAGTAGTGATGCAGGTGATTCCTGGAGCAACCTCCGCGCTACCGGAGCTCAAAGTTTGCAAACAAATGGGACGGATCATCTCCGAGAACACAATGGTTTGGTTGACCAGAATAAGGGCTATGTCATTGGCCAACGTTCTGTAAAGCATGTTCCGATTTGAATGTTAGAAGGAGGCGGCTTACTTTTGAGAACACGCACCTTGAAAGAATTGGCATAAATCGTGTACGTTGTTTGAACATGCAACAATAAATAGGTGAAGCATGAAGAGCAAACTCAATTTTCTTTTCCATTTTAAAAATTTTTGTTTGCGCGATGACCCCTATACCATTCTTGAATTTAAACGCAGCATCGAAATTCGTTGTGCGAGTTTCACTGCTGTAGTTTCACTTTGTTTATTTACAAGAATATTAGACTGTTAGTAAACATTTAAAATAAGAGTTACAAAGTGTATCTTTCACTCCATGCATATTCTTATTTGTTTTGCGTCGCTTGTGCGGTCATATGCCAAGGCTTTGCAATAAGAGAATATGAATACGTGTTGAAGAGGTTTGAGATCCAACCACCGCACCAAGGTTGAACTAGGGCTTTCTGTGGAATTATAATCGACTGACGGCATCTTACATTCGGTTCCGCAACACCACCCAAGCCCTTACATAAGCTTTTCAACTTTGACTCAATTGGTGTATGAAAGATCTGAAGCGTAAATTCTCACCAGAGTTGTAGTTGGGTGCACGACAGGCATTCGTCAGAGTTCTGACTGCCATTTCAAAGGCCGACAAAGGTGGCGGGTTGGATAAACTACGTTTGTCGTGAAGCATGATGAACTAATATTTAACAAGTGAGATGAAGCACAACAGGCTAAATAAAAATCTGCTTGAACGTCTTGAGCCAATTACACGCCACGTGAAAAAACTACTGTACAAAAAACTTGAAGGGTGACTACACTTGTTGAGCGTATAATTTATTTGTTTGTGAGCAGACACGAAGTCCATAGTATAAGCACACACACTCTGAATAATGCAGGTCGATAAAACAGACAAAACAGAGCGTTTTACAAGACATTGGAGCCGGCGTAATCACAGAGTTACAGACACTTTTTGCAACTGCGTTGGGTTGCAGACACATTCTCAACAGTTAACACTATAATTAGCTAACACGTAACACTTGTTACAACACTACTACAGATTAGGCGCCAATCCCTAAACTGATATAGCATCGAGTTGAACGAAATAAAAAGCAAACAAACACAGGAATGTGAATAAAACAGTACCACAAATCTCAACACCCGCTACACGCAGGGGCGTACCAAGGGCTCCCGGGGCAATTTTGGTGCCCCAATGTACCTCAGGTCTTTCGGAAGCAAATGTACTGCATTTAAAGAAAGTATCTGCAACATTGTTGGGACTTTTTGGGGCCTCCCCAGTGATTCTGCTCTCGGGGCATTGTGACCCCAGTATCAGTTTGAAATTTCTCTGGGTGGCTGCTGACACATAGGCCTACGTCTGCAGCTTGATTTTCGGTAAAACTTACGTTTAGCAGAGAACTTATCTTCAGGTCGGGAAATCGCGATTTGTTGGCATTGTAAATTGAACTTGCCCTTGGGCAGGGCAGGTTGCAAGTAATTTAGTTGCATCATTTGCCTGTGTTAGTCAGAGATATGCACTTCATATTTCACTATGTTGAAAGGAGCTAAATGTTACTAAGCGCAAAATAATTACTGCAACTGAAAGCAACACAATTTTTTTCCGCACGCGCGGAGGAAATGTAATTAATTTTTCAACGTACCGCACATTAACACACGGCACACCTCTTCTTACAGTGAATTCTTGGGTAGGTCAGGTGGACAGAGAACAGAAAACAATTTTTTCTGCTATAGTAAACCCTAAGACGTTGAACCTCACAAAAATTATTACAAGTCAAACAGAGTTTTAATATATTTGTGGCAACACATAGCAGCTTACAATTTTTATACGAGTTGTTACGTATTTTGGCTGGGCCATAATGTGCCTCAGAATTGTCCCACAAAGGCAGGAGAAGTACATTACTATCAATTAATTTACGGTAACATGTCAATTTGTGCAAGGTGAACCAGTATACAAACACATTTTTATCATATTGATTTCATATTACTCAACAAGTGGTGCCATACTCCTGTACAGTTCATGTGCTTATATTTTTTGTTTTCGTTCGTCAAAAACTTGTTCAATATTTCAAATACGGAAGGAGGAAAATCCTCGACACCAATGGATAAAAAGTATAACAAGGAGAGCTGAAAAGTGACTGAATCACGAAGGGTATTTGCAAAGTATTTCCAAGCACATGATTTTCAATGTCTTCTGCTTATAAGCAACTTTATCGAACTTTCTCGTGATTCACGTGCAAAAAAAACATTGACGCTTGAAACATATTGCAGTACCTTAGTCATCTCCTGATTTGCCTATAATACGAGCAGTTGTCCGCTTCTGCTTGCCTGTCTTCCCCACGGAGTACAACTGCCAGTCCAGTAGTCCTGCCGCTACACCTAAACGTGATGCCCAAAACGGCAGAATTGAACAGCAGAAAAAGGAAGCACTTAGCCTTGACACATTTTACTTTTCTTTCATCTTTTGTTGACAGTTTATAAAGCACTGTGTTGACTGATGGTTGCTCCACTTTTCAAAATCTTTTTTAATACTATCCCGTTTCTTTCAGCATTTACTGAAGTCTGGTTCACTGAATATGATGTCTTAACTGTTAAACGTACTCGCATGATGCAAGTCTTCTTTGAAATCCATCTCCCTGCAATAGCAGCATTGATGTTCAGGCTGAGTTGGCTGTACTTTGCTCGTAAAATAATTGCTTTCTGAAGCACGTTGTTGTCACTGAAAAAGACAGTACCCATCGAACTACTGTACCTCACTTGGTTTCAAATGACTGGATATCCCTGATGTAAATTAGATTGAACTTTACTGCACCGTTTTTTCGTATGCCTGCAGATTTTTTCTGGCTGTTCCACTGAATTAACGTTGCGCTTATCCATAACACCACTTTACAGGAAAAGACGTAATTACCAAAAGCTAAAAATGCACTTTTTTCGGAAACCCACAAAGATCATCTTTGTAAAATTCAAGAAATGTAAGAAATCTCTAGGCGGTGTAGAAATTTTGGCAATTGTTCTCTCTGCTGATCTTTTTCAACTTTTTCTCCATATTTCGATGCTTCAACACAAATGAAAGTAATCGTTGGCATCTATACAACGATTGGTTAAAACAGCGGTCCCCAAACCTTTTGGATGCTTGGCCAAATTCGCGATCTTATCAGCGTCCGCGGGCCAGACTATTTTGTGTATCGAAAACAAAAAAAAATGCAACACGTATAATTCTAGTCACGTTTGTAAATTTTCTATTTATTTTCTTCGCTCGTTAACATGTTTGCAATGTGATTTATCTAACTACTTCCTTTGTTACATAATAGTTGTAGGTTAATAATTGGTTCCATGCTAGATGCTGCAATAAGGAGAGTTTCGTGCAAATATGCACCTGAAATTCTTTTTACAACTGCCAGATAACGCCTACGCTCCACACTCGAAATTCCCACTACAATTTACAAATTTCGCAGCACTGATGCAAGCTAATGTAGAGTCGACTTTTTTTCGTTTTGAAAACACAAATTCATTTGCGTCTCCTGGCCACTAAGATCTTGAAAGTCGTTCTGAAAACTTCAAAACGCTTTCAAGATCTTAATGGCCAGGAGACGCAAATGGATTTGTTTCAAAAACCATTCGGTGTGAATGTAGAAAATATTAAAGGCGCTGACTTCTGAGACTTGCAGTCAAACTAAGCCTTGCACGAACCTTTCCAAGGAGATTCATTAATTAGTTTTTACTCTCGACTCGAATAAAAGAAGTATCCGATGTTGTTGAAAATGCGAGAATCTGGATTTGTCAATTTACAAGAACGTACTGTTGTGAACAAGCCTTCTCAATCATGAAAAGAAACAAATCTAGGCTGCGAACTAGGGTAACAGAGGGACATTTAGATGCAGTAACGCGTACTGCTATTTCATCGTGAAAGCAAAATATTTCAACTTTGGTCCAATGAAAACGTGTCCAACGTTGGGGCTGATCCAGGTAGAAAGGTTAGGTGGGGGTATTTCAGTAATATTTGGCAGTCAGGTCTCATTACGGGTTCACTAGTCACTACTACAAGAAAGATGAAGTATACGTCACAACACTGTTGTGACAAAACAATGGACTGCAAAATGGCCTTATATCGCGAATGGTGTTTTCCGAATTGTACAAAATCATGGTGAAAAAAGTTACTTTCGTAGTTTTTAGGGGGGCAATCGCGCCATTCGCCCATCCCTGAATCCGCCCCTGGTCCAACGCAGAGTTTTTAACCGCGAACTAATTTCTTATGTATGTTTTTGGAAATGTAAACAGTTGTTGTGTGATAAAGAAGTTTGTTTTCACTGTATGAGCAATTCATTGGACATGGTGTAGCCCGCACCTAGGTTTTAAGCAAAATTTTGGCCTGAAAATCCATTTGGGTTGTGCTGTAGAGCTTCAATAAATGTCAAAAAGGCTGAAAAAAATAAAATTTTAAGCTCAAACAACTTTTTTTCTGCCAACACTACTAAAAAAAGCCAAAACACGCCAAACAGCATTTTTTCAAGCCAAATCGCTTTAATTAAGGCCGAAAGTCTGCAATTCGGCATTAAAAATGCCAACCTGGCAGCCTCTGGTACAACATTAGGGTGCTGCTGCGCAGCAATTCCAACGAACAAAGCAGGTATTACCTAACAATTTTCTGTGTTTGCGTTTACTTGTCCGTGTTGTTCGCAAACTATAACATTACAAACGAATGGCCTACGTCCTGAGTAAATCACTTTTCAACTCAAACTTTTGCACAGTAGTTGAGCTTTAGATCAAAGCGGTAAGCTTCATTTGTTTTGGTTTAAAGCCCATCGGAATAAAATTCTCATTTGCAGCAATTGTGCATTGAAAACGTAGAGCTTTTTATTGTTACAGCAATTGTTTTTTGCTTTTTGTGTAATTACATCTTACATTAATTTATTACTCGAAATTGTTTTCATAATAAACATTCCTAGGAAAGCTCGCGGGCCGGACTTTGGGGACCGCTGGGTTAAAACAATTCAAAAATTAAATCATGCGTTATAGGCTGATTAAATGGTTTATTGCAACGGATATTTCACATCGCACTCTATCATTTTTTATTTCCTTGGCAACTTCGTGCAATCTTCACACCACAAAACCCCCATACAAACGCTTGCTGGCAATAAAATGTTGAACGCTAAACAAAGATGCGCAGAAAAACAAATAAGAAGGTCGTGACTAAAGTACCCCTGTGAAACAACCACTTTTCTTACCAGATCATTTGAAAAATTTATCACGCGACCCAGCTAAACATGTCATCTGAAAATGTTGAATCAAGTTGAAACGTTTGACAATGGGACCTGGCTGGAGATCATTCTGACATAATTTGGCAAAAACATTACACAATACATTTACCTGAAAAAATATCAGAGCAATATCATTTCAAATTAATATGTGTCTTTGATGCTGCATGACCTGAATACGCCCGGTTGTGATAGCAGTCTGTGACATGGCATCATGGTTGTTATAAGTAACGCATGAACTATCGAAGGCAGCCAAAATATATTCATGAAACCGTAAAAAGATTTAAGATGAGTTAAAGGCAAAATCTCTATTACAAGTTTGGCACTTCGTCAGTTTCACCATCGTATTAATTTTGGTAAAAGAACAACTCAAATATAATCATAGCATAATATCTGGCCATTTCCAGGATCGACCCCTTCTCCCGCTAACACCCTGGTTAAAAAAAGACGTTACCACTGAATATATAAAGCCCAGAATCACTATGTTAATCTTTAAATCATAAGCGCATGCTGTCAAATTTTTCTATGGTTTGAAGCATGTCAAAATGGAATGCTATCTATCGTGAGTGGCTCTGATAAACTTTCCTTCTTGTATACTTTATTGAGGTCGTAAAACCACTGGTATATTTAATTTGATTGACTAAAGTATACTGCAAGAAATTGCGTCTAATGTCTGATAAAAACAAAGTGAACATCTTTTTGGTTGATATGAAGTGATTAGTGTGAGAAGAGTCGAACTTGGGAGGGTCTACTGTGTAGCAGTAGTCAAAAGTTTTGATAACAACTTAACGTCTTGGCTAAAGGGCAGATTTTTCCAGGGTATTCTCCATAACCAGTGCTCCTAGGATTTTACCAAAAAAACAGTACTCAATCCGTGTAAGTATCTGTAACACAGTGAACTATTTATTTGCTAGAATTACTAGTTTGAGCTCATGCGAAATTCATAATATTCAGGGTTTTTTAAGGCGTTTTAGGGACCCGATTCGGGTCCCTTGGCGCAGAGTGCCAACTGGAAGTCACCCAGCTATAAAACACGCAATGCAGCAGAGGCACCTAAGAGCGAACCTGATCGAGCCAGGAAATTCTTACTGTTTGTGCTGCCGCAGCCTCCCGAGCCCTGCATTCTGGCTTCGCGTCTCCAAGAAGCGACCGTTACAACGTCGAAACAGATTGGGAACCACTACTGCATAATATAACGTCATAAAAATTCCAGCCATTCAAATATTGAACAGCTGAAATAAAGTTTTCGCATCTTAAATTTGTCCTGGAAAAAAATTCACGCCTATTCAGATACACAAAGCAATTTTTCAAAACTTTCGTAAAAGAGTTGTCGTACTTGTTGTTATAGTCAGGATGCAAAATAATATTATCGACGTCCAATCTCACTTGATTCGGACCAGGTTTGGTCAGTTTATGCCTCCCAACGTATACTGCAATTTTAGATGAGGTCCTGAAAAATATTGATATCTTTTTATAAACCTTAAAGCACAGTACATGAAACTTGCATAGGCTACTTAAAACAAGCAAGCGACAAGTAACAATGCAAAAAAATATCCAAGACCATTCAGGCATACAGCTCAGCTCGCTCATTCTCCACGGTTAGAGTAATATTTCAGTTCCGGCTGTGCTTAGTTGCAAGTCATATAATATCAGTTACTTTAGCCCAAGGGTTGGGAACCTATTTACTATCACAGGCCGCATAAATTGTAGATTTTTGCTGACAGGCAGCAAATAACAACCGATTGCATCCACAAATTCTACCTTCATCTATGAGTGATGAAGGCTTCCNAGCACACCCTACCTTAAGTACCTGCTTATCATGAAGCTTCATTTCAACGTGATTTTGTACTCTCAATTGGGTAACAAAAAAGCGGGCCATATCAAATGTTCACGCGGGCCGCAGGTTCCCCACCCTTGCTTTAGCCGTATGTCTTATTGGATGATTAAATCATTTTCCAAATGACGAAGAAATTTCAAAAGCAACCAAACAATAACAAGCACCTCCATTCAAGTCGAATGTAAAATAAAAAATATTTTTTAAACTTACAAAAGTAAAAATATAACATTTAAATTGGCTCATTTGCCTGGTTTTCTTCTGAGGCCGTGAACCTGATTCGAAAACAGTTTTACCCGTTACTGTTTTCTTTTCTCTGCTATTGTAAATTATTTAAAATTGGAAAATCAATCCAATGATTGTTTAATTTATTAAAAGGTTCTTCATGCTCATCATCTGTATCTTACCTGCAAAAGCGCAGTGTCTCACTGCTACTTTCAAAAAATAAAATTTTTCGCAAACGATTTTTTGTGGACTGCGTAAATACACTTCTGTCCAACTTACGTAAGATAATTGAAATCACATCGTGCTTCGCTACCGTTTTTGTCATGGTAAAGTGCTTTCAAGATCACAGTGCTGACGACGTTGGAAGTTCCTGTTTCTTTTCAAAATTTTATGGGGTGCCGCTAACGTGACCACGTGATCATTATTCGCACGCAGCCCCCCGCGCTGTTGAGGGTCACGGTAGAGGCCACTAACCACGAAAGGTTGAGAACAATTGACCTAGAATTGTAGATGCTGTTGACGTAAGCAGTAGCGGACACAGGCTAATTTGGTGGTGGGGATGCGATGTCGATTTGCAATGAACCCAATGCTTCACAGGAACATATTGGGTAAATAATCACTTTCGCGTACGAACATTTACGTGGAAACAAGTCTAAGCTTGGTTTAGAAGCTCGAGTGATAAAACTGGTCAAACTTTAACACTGCACCGCTACGGAACCAACACGCAATGTGGCACATAACAACGATCTGATGACGTA
>JGI24021J15306_10010919_pt1 | contig 11294 bp, 5 predicted proteins | sample Ectturendosymbi1_FD_15306 | JGI IMG/M metagenome (IMG submission 15306)
CCTATGTACTTTGAAGCCTCAGAAAAGGTGGTGCTTTCTGGTAATGTACTTTGATGCTCGTCGCATAGTTAATGCAAATTACTTCTAAAAGCAAATAACGTTGTCGAGTGAAATAGCAAGTGCTTTTCTAAAAAATTGAGAATGATCAGCTTTTCCTTAACAACAAAACGTTATTGAAGATTGATCGAAAAGCATCAGTGTACGTTTTAAATTATGCACGTGACTTTCCGGCTGCTTAGTAGTGAATCGCAAACCAATTTAATCGGAAAATATCCCACGCGCCTAAAATTTGGCTGAAAGTATTAAAACTGCTGATTGTCATCTCAGCTTCCACAACGGGAACCTACAAATTGCGCTGGTGCCATTTGAAATACCTTGCACCAATCTATCTGACACTATTTCCCTACGGCGTCTACGCCACGGATACAAAACAACACACCAGTAGCAGTTTGCACCAGGTACTGTCTAAACTACGTTGAATCGCTAACGGACACTATTTCATAAACAGTTTTTAACCAGTGTGTATCTTTTTACACTGATCCACAAAACATGTAGATTACAACAAGAAGGATGGCCTAAGGCGGTTTCATGAAACACAGCCGCGTTACTGTTCACTAGACTCGCATCGCAACATCCTGGCTTCGGGCGATTTCGATGTGTGAAAGCATTGCCAACTAGATCTGATGCAACGTGCTCGATTTGAAAGTTTCACGCTGAGACCTCCCGTTTAGAAGGCTGCTTTAGGACGCTGTTGTACTGACGGACGTACCCCACAGAAATTCAATAGGCAGTGATGTATGTATCTCCGAAACCTTAACACGTAAAATTACTTGTTCGCATGTGGGGTAGCTGCTGTGCTTACCAATCCCAGAGATCAAACATAACCGTTTTACTTCAGATGTTTTGCCCAATGAAGTCATTTTTTAGTCCTGTAGTAAAACAACTATAAAGCGAGCGTTGCGGTAATTACATGAATGAGAACGTAGTAAACTGTCTGCTGCTGCTGCTGCTTCGTCACTTGTAGGTGTGGACTAAATTGATCAAACAATGCGTTTGCTATTGAAAATAGGAAGTGTAAGGTGACAGTGGCATGACGAAAAACACAAAGGTTCGTTTCGTCGCGCTTTGCCAGTCTCTTTGAAGGTAGGGTGACGTTAAGAAGCGTGATATCACCAACGTTATGACGCTGGTGTTGACCGTACCGTCCTTTGTCCGATTCACGAAAAAAAGTGATGTCTTCAGATTCGGCAAGGTAATTCTTGCCAAAACAAAAATTCGCACCAAGTGCGTCAAGGAGATTAATTAACACCACCGACTGCGTTGCTGTCGGTCTTGCTCATAGCCCTGCAAAGCCATAGGCTCTAGCGTGCCAACCGAAAAAAGGCCAAGCCTACATGCAGCCAAATTTAAACGTTTACCTGTTGCGCGGACAGAACGACACGAGCTAATCGCGTCTGTTTTCCGCCACCACAGCAAACACAGTTTTTTTGGTGACAAACAGTTCTTTTCCTCCCAGAAACCGCACTCCCGACTATAACACCAGCTCGCACAAGAGCGCGGAAACTAGGTACAGGAAATCTGATCCTTTGAAGCTGATTTAAAACGATGGTTCATGTCGAAATTACCGGAACGCAACGAAATAACCTCGTTTGGGCAATTTTACAGCTTCTCGGATTTTCTCAATTAAGTTCGAAATTAAAAGAACGCCCGAAAGATGTAGGTGGAGCCAATTTTGTAACGGTGCTGCAATGTGGGTTAGACGAAGTCAGACTTGGCGGCGACAGCTGTTTATCCGTAATTTAGACACAGCTTTTTTCCAAGGCCACAGCGCGTGTGCTGGGATTCTTGCTGCAGTTTTGTTGTCGCGGGTGTTGGCAAACGTTCTTCACAGTTGCTCCCAGCACCATTCGTTCTACGCTGCGATCTCAAACTTCTCAGCACGGGGTTATATTGTACTGCGGTTGCGTTAATGTTATTTAGAAAACGCTGGTGATGTCTTCGCGGGGTTCGACTTTCCCACTTCCTTGCGAGCGTCGTCACAAGGGAAGGCGAACAGCGGTGATGACGTCAGAATGCGAATTGCTTTCATGGTCGCAACTAGTTGCGGGAGGGGCTTTTCTCTGATGCTATTACCAGATATTCTTAACCACATAATGTACAAATCTGTGTCAACTCGCGTCACGTTTGTCACTATCTTGCATGTTATCATAAAAAATCGTATCTGAGCACAATTCAGTCGATAACAGTTATGTTTCACATCAATCCATCATCTGGCACAAGAGCCGGTGCATGTAATGTAAATGTAGGTATAATATTACAATAAAATACGCTGTACTTTTAAAACTGACGTACAAAGAAGCCTACGAGTTATCTGCGGCCAACGAATTTTTACAGACTGACTACACTTTGTCAACTGACTGATCTCTTGGCACGAGGGAAGTTTTGAACATTGTCTGAAAATCTATTTTCCATAAAAATTAAATATGTACCAAACAGAGCTGACATTACCTTAACAAAAATTTCTAATAGCTGGTCGCGATTTTCGAAACAAAAATGCAGCATGGTTTAGTTAAAAGAAGTTTTAGACCAGTGTTTCCCAATCTTTTTTAGCTAGCGCCCCCTTTTCTGACAAACAAATTTCTATCGCCCCCTACCATGCCTAGCACACATATCAACACACTTTTTAGTGCATGTCACTATAAAACTTAATTGAGTAAAACGCTAAGTTTTTGTTTACAAATTACATGCATACATGTTTGTTGATGATACTGCTTTTTATGACATTTGGTCACTCAAAGTTAGTAAGACAACAGAATTGTAATTATTAACTGGGTCTCCTGTCACCCCCCAACCGCCCATTTCTGCTTCACCGCCCCCCTAGAGTTTTCCACCGCCCACTTTGGGAACCACTGTTTTAGACTGATTCACCTGATGCATCAATACAAGCGCTTGAACTAAAAACACTTAATTATTTAATAGTCTCGTCACCATAGGAGACTATCAACCAAACATCGTAGCGCTAACAGCTTGTCAAGAGGGATCTACTGCGAAAACGGAATCCACTAAATCTGTTTCCCTTAGCTGGTGAAGTTATTTTGCTTTTCAGAAAACTGCATCGACATTTAATATTCATCGCCTTTGCGTTTCGTTTCGTGTTAAATCAAACTAAAAAGTGAAAAGATCCTAAGTTCAAGTTCTTTTCATTCTCATGTCTTTGTTCAGTCGAAATGGTGCTACGCCGTTACTACACAACGAAAAACCACCATAAACCAGCATTACTGCACAACGAAAAACTAGCATCTTACTGAATCGTTTAATCGTCCGATGGATTGCTGGAGTTGTTGCGGAATGCAATGCATCATGCATACTTGAAAAAATACATTGTTCTGACGCTTGCATAGCTTGCCTCAGAAATCTCAAGCCTCAGAACTGAAATTAAGCTGCTTTTTCCAAGAAACTTCGGTTTGAGAGTTCTGCACCGGTACTTTAGAAGAAAAGACGTTTGACGGAAATTTATGCAAAAGCAAGTTGCTAGTGCTTTTGCTACGAAACAATGTTATCTACGTAAAAACGTTTGCGTCCAAAGCAAACGATACAACTGACATCTTGCAAACGTTTCGATAACAACTGTTATCATCTTCAGTGCATAGCAATGAAACGTTTGCAAGATGTCAGTTGTATCGTTTGCTTTGGCCGTAGTATTTATTATAAGGCTATTTAGCACTTCCGCTTTTCGTGTACCAAACGTTTGCGTCCATTTTCAAATTTGTAATTCCGTTTCGGAACGCTTGCAGTGGCAACAAGGTATTCGCTAAAGCAGGTGCTCTGCTTTTCGAATAAAACTGGTTGCTGGCCAAATAGAAAGAACCTGGATACAGGCATGATTTATCCAGTAAGTTGAAACTTCGGGCCGATCGTTAGGATGAGTCAGCTGCGAAATCTTCGTGCTGACGAGTGCTGCAACTGTCTTGATCCTGTGTTAAGTTGTTACAAATGGTTAAAGAGTTGTTGTTACTGTGACGAGACAGCGGTTAAGAGATACTAGCAAAGCAGGTTTCTTTGTTCCTGAGCTAATTAACAACCTCTCTCTTGTTACTAAGCGCTCTAGAAGCATCGGCAAACACTTTCTATTGAGGATTCTAAAGATGTCCTTATACGTAACCCAAAGAATTTTATAACAGTTCGTACCATTTGAAAGTACTGACAGCGACTAAAATCTGCAGCAGTTGGTAGGAAATTAGTGTGTTGCAAAACAAGAACTTGTTCACAAAAGATGTATAGGTAAAAGTTAATGTGAACGCTTGCGAGATCGGCTTTTAACTTACAAATACAGTTTTCTGATAAGCCACGTCTGTGTCCCAAGAACTGGGCTGCACGAGCTCTTGTCTCTCACTGACCACTTGTTTGCCACTGTATCGAGTGGTAGTACAAGTAGATACACGACATTTGAAGCTAAGCCATCTGTAAGTCACCTTCAAGCTTTTTACTTTGTGCTTGTGCCACTTTCAGATAGCCTTCGGCATAACTTCAAAATAGCGGATTGGGATGCTGGTGAGGTTATTTCTTGTAGTTTTACAAAGTGGCACTGAGAGGAAAAAGCTACTTCTTGTGCCAAGGAATGACAATGATTTTATCAGCATGTGTAAGCGTTTAAAATTTTTAGAAAACATCGGCAAACTCTGAAGGGCGTTTTAATGCAATCAATTTTGAAAACCTTTTCCTCAGAGTCTGATGCTAAAGCAAACGTGGTGGTTCGCGGCCGGACATTTATGACACTTGGTAGTTCGGTTCAGGAAATTAAAGTTTTCAATATTCCTGCCTTGCTATTAAAGTTTTGTTTCTTGTACAGAAGCTCATTTAACGTAAGAAGATAAAAGCCAAGTCAGATTTAAATTCTTATTGGTCACAAGAGCCACAAGTTTTATTCTAAGTTTACAAAGTTCTTACCAACAAAAAATTTCACCGACCGGCCAATTTTGAAACTGGGCCAACCCAGGCCCCACCATGCTCCAATGTTCGTAACAATAGCTGTAAACGTTTGGTCATGCAACTTCAGTAAGTCACGCATACACTGAGTCTTCTGATATTTAAAGGCATTGATTTAAAGCGTTTGAACAACTCTCAAGCTTAGTGCCAACACTGGCTTAACGATTTTATAAAAAATGCGGTTTTAAATTTGAAAGCAGCATAACTGCAAAACGTTGTTCACGCTCACCGAAAAGAATAGACGCTTTGACGATGAATAATGTTTTGTTTTGTGTTCGATTACTTTGAAGTGTGAAACCGCAATCGCGAGCTTCGAGCAGCAACTAGCAAAGAAATAACAAGCGTTTCTCCGTTCTGAAGCAAACATTGGGAAACAGGATTTTTGACAGATTTCGTTACTTTGTTGCCAAAACGTCTACGACTATGCGAAGTAGGGCAGATTTCAGACTCGAAGGGAAACCACATTTTGCGTTAGACTAAGCACGAACCAAACATTAGCTTGATTATCTCACCAAACCTGACCAGACGAGGTTTGGGGTGTCTTCTTTGTGGTGCTGTAATATTTTTTGCCATGATAATATTTGTGCACATCCAAACAGTGCAAAAGTGCCATCCAAACAGGTCAAAAGCTGATTTTTATACAGGCTACAAGTTTGTATTGTGTATTCTTTAGTTTGCTCAGAAACTGAAAAGCTGTTACTTCGCCAAGTGCTTCAAAAAACACAAAAAATACATTGCAAACCACAGAAAATTGCGCAGAAATCCTTGGACATGAAAATAAGGCGATTACTCAAGGACATAAATCGTTTTTTTCATTTTGACATCTTTACTTCACCTGATTTCTTAAAATTACATGTGTGGGGTTATCGGTTGTTGAAAGAATTGTGGGCGTGGGCAAGCATCAAACGCATCGTGAGCTTTTCATTGTGGCCTATGAAAGGCTATGATGCTGCTCTGGTCACAGCTGGAAGAAAATGTGTGTCACAATCTGAGCATATTCGCGCGCTTTAGGCATCCGACAAAGCCGCAGCTTCTCCGCAGGTGGATAGACTTCTGCGAGCTGCGGCAAAACAAACATGTTTGTACAGATAGCGTACACCGGGCTGGTTGATGACTGGCCTGGAACTGCGGTGATTGCGATTGGCCGGAAGCGAATAATTTCGATTGACGAAAAGTTTATCAAACAAGATCTTTAATCAGAGAGCTGTTTGAAAAATGGAGAATATTTTTTGCAAGGTGAAGATTTTCCCGCTTCAAGTATAAACAACCAAGTTTTTCTGCGATAGGTGCCAACGTTATTTCGGCTTGTCCCTACGTAGAGTTTCAAAGAAACAATTCGAGCATTTTCTAACACTTTCTATAATTCCGGGGAGACGTTAAGTTTGAAAACATGCATTTGTATTCAACGCGATTGCTGCCTCTCGTAAATTTGTTAAGTGTTGTAAATTATTGCACAAAACAGATGTGCTCTCCACTTCTGTCCCATGAAGCTAATACACTCCGCCTATCGACGTAAAACTCTTGTGATTTTAACGTCAGAAAGTACACCAGCACTGTTTCTTCAGGCGGCTCTTGTGCCGGGTTGCTTAGGCAAGCCAAGCCGCTCGTCTTTTTGAGAACGCGAGCCTTGAGCATTGCATAGTGAAGTGATGGAATTACGAAACAGAAGGCATCTCATCATGAATACCTCATAGGTTCTATACGTTCAGATGCGGGTGAAGGTCTTGAAGAACCTGTGAAATGCATCTACGGTAGCAGCATGGAAGCTTTCTTCTGTTGCAAGCTTGCTGTTGGTTGATGCGTTATGGTGGATCATTGGGATGCAGTGATGTTTTAACTGTTGCTAAATGGTTTCCCTTTAGTACAAAATCATATCTTTGTTCTGTCAACAAACAAATGCTTGACATGAAGTCGGTAGTCATTGTTAGTAGAACAGTCATATATTCTAACGGGCAAACAATGTTATTTTCAGTTGTAATTCATGATTTTTACGAAAACGTCCAAATAAATATAACTGTTATTACAACCAGCGTAAGTGATTACATAGAATCAGCAATTTCTATCTTAATCAATCTGAGCTTGCATTAACGTTTGTGTTTAGATTTCTCAATTTTTTGCCTTATTATAGTTGTCGAGCTAGATCGTTGATTCCTATTATTTCCGCATTAAATTACACGAGCTTTCATTCCAGTGCGTGTGTTGAAGTGAATGTGGCTGACGACTTTGTACAGCATATCACGTGGGACCCGGTAGTCGCAACGCAATATCTCACAAACCTACCAAAGGCGCCACATTGCGACAATTTGGTGTACTTCTGCGTAACGCATCTTTTGTGCTACCAAGCGGCAATGGGGTCACAGTGATGCTGGATCATTTTTCGAAACTCGTACAGTGATTTTATCACACGTTTGGTTTGTCTTCACTAAACTGCAGTTACTTGTATTTTTCTACCCAAAATGACCACGCANAAAGCAGCTAAAAACCATCCAATGTGTTGTTTGAAATGGCCCAACGACTTGTGTTAAAACATGAGGCTGCAGCATGAGCTTCGCAAAGCGGCTCTAGCAAACTCGTGTATGTTTGCCACGACCTTCAAAAATTTTTTTTGAATTACATATAATCCATTGGATTTATCAAGCTTATGACTCTCTCTGTTGAAATTGAATCACTTTTATCCACTCAGTCTCTTCACGTTAAAAAATAGAGAATGCAGACATAAAAATACTAACAGGAGCACTAGATAAGGAACCGATGAATCGGTACAACATGGATAAAGCAATGCGTAAACCTGACTGACCTACAACCTTGTCGGTATAACCTTGCTTAAGCTGACAACCAATCACTTAGCCGTGACTGGTTGTTTTTTAACGATGTGATGGTGAGCTCTCATTAGCAGCAGAGTAGTTCAAACAAATTAGAAATGTTTGTCAAGTGCTTTGCGAATGTTTTTGACGCATCTATAGTTTCTGTGATGTGCTCGAATCAGTGCCACAACCAGCTGAAATTTTCGGAGGGGGTTCAAAGTCATTGTAACTTGTTGCTGTATCTAATAGCTAAAAAACGCATTGGCGATTTCACAATGTTTTTGTAAATTTCGGGGCGGGCGCAAAGAGCAATTGCCCGGTTCCCTCCTGGTTGCGGGCCTGGCACGAATACACCGTTTGCCTCCACACCGCTGCCTACCACAAAAAAGCACTGTCACTGACTGATTCACAGTCATATGTAAGGGCGGATCCAGCCAGTAAGTTCAGGGGGGCGATTTCAGTGATATTTGACAGTCAAGTCTCATTACGGGTTCACTAATGTAAAAGAGATGAAGTATACTTCACGACACTGCTGTAACAAAACAATGGACGGCAAAATGGCCTTGTATCGCGAATGCTGTTTTTCGAATTGTTCAAAATCATGGTGAAAAATTTTCTTTCATATGTTTTAGGGGGGGCACTCGCCCCAATTGCTCCCCCCTGGATTCGACCCTGGTCATATGCAACAGTCTTGATTGCTGCGCCTTCTGTTACGTGCAATCATTTTGACTATCTATTCCCAACGCTAGAATCAGAGGCGGATCCAGCCAGTAACTTTAGGGGGCCGATTTCAGTAATATTTGGTGGTCAGGTCTCATAACGGCTTCGCTTCTGTAAGAGAGATGACTTATACTTCACAACACTGCTGTGACAAGACAATGGACGACAAAATGGCCTTATATCTAGAATTCTTTTTTCCGAATTGTAAAAAATCATGGTGAATAAAGTTACATTCGTTTGTTTTAGGGGGGGATTGCCTCAATCGCCCCCTCCTAGATCCGCCCCTGACTAGAATGATGTTTTCCAAAATTTTGACGTCATCGTCTACTATGTCTTGTTTCTATCTCTTTTTCATTCAACGAAAGGTTCTTTTTGTATTATGTCGCCCTCTACCAGCTGCATGCGGCAAAGTTCAACGTAATACCTGGCCTTGAAGCAGAAAAGAGTTGGTAACCGGGAATAGCGCTCTTGTAGCACCATCGTTCAGCAAAAACTTTATCATGTTCCGTTATAAAAACTTCTCTGTCCAAAATTGCAAAGAAATGATTAACTATAGTATTCGCAGTTTGCACCCAGTGTTCAAACTTCAACATAATTTCCAGTGTTTCGTTGGTTACCACGCAGCATATCTGGTTTTCGTGATTATAAATGCAGCATAATATACAGTAGTTGGTTGAAACGCTAAAATGATAAGTTGATTAAAAATTATAAACAGAATATTGTAATGCAGTTGAAGTTTTAGTGCCATTTGCACTTGAAAGCTGCTGAACAGGTTCATTCAATCCAACTCACGCTTCACTGTCACTCTGAATATAGTTCTTTGTGCCACTGTACGTTTTGTGTTATTTTAGTGTTTGGCTCCCGAGTTTCGATGCTAAGGCGTCAACAAAGTCAAGCCTATCGAGAAGTAGCCTCACTGTAGGGTCAGAAAGCGCGGCACGCGTTTGTCTTACCTGGCGCGTGATTGAGGGACCTGTTTGTCGGAGAACTATCGACGATCAACAATCGTGACCGAGTGGAACTTTATTGCGCACTCTCGGAAGCACTTTCGTAACTAGGAAAAGTTGGCGGCATCGTTCCTTTCGCCTTTTCCATGCTTCTGGCCTTATGAGAATATTCACGATGCGTCTGTTTGCTTTGCTTATTTCTTAAGTGCGGAAATACATAGAGCAACAGCTTCAGACACCATCAAGCGTTAGACATGATCGATCCGGTATTCCGTCACTCTCAGCGGAGTTTTTCGGGCCATGCCAGTGGTTCCAAAGTTCGACGAGAAGCAACGCCGCAATCAAATAAGCAAGAATTTCACTTAACAGCGCTGCTTCTGCGAATACTTTTCCAGCTGCAGCTGTAAATTTCCCCCAATGCACTTCTGTACCAAATGTGCATCCAGTTCATCTGTTTGTCAATTCTATTTTTCATGACATGCACTTGTAAAAGTATGACCACGTTTACGGTTTGAAAATTAACGTTTTTACAGTTTGTTCTCAGGACGCTCAAACCTCGCAAATTCTATGCCTGCCAAAAACAACGAATGCTTTTAACGCTAAGGCCGAGTATTGACGCTGGAACGATGAAAGGGAAAATTGCTGCACGTGCTAGCAGCACAAATTGAAGTAGTGTGCAGCTAAAAGAAAAGACTTGCTTGCCGTACAAAGAGGTTCCACAGTTTTTTGTGCCAAAAACACAACTGGGTAAACGCTTGCTTTAAAAATGACGGGCAATGCTACAATCAAAAGAGTTGAGATTGTTTATGATGAAATTTTGCCAGAAGTGCAACAAAATGTGCCATCATATCTGCTGAAGGCTTTTCTGCCCAGTTGCTCTTCGTTCTAAGAGACAGAACGGACAGTGCACCGTTCATTCGACTTTGAAGCAGCTGTGAAACAGCTGTGTGTAAACATCGATTTCAAAACAACTAACAGAATGAGGTGAATCATACTTCCGATGTCAATTTCAAAGTTTTTCATGTTTATGTATCTTTTTATAGTAGACAAACTTTCAATAAGCACGCGCTGGGCACTTGTTTGTTCAATCTTTGAAACTGTGCTGATCATTTTTTTACAATTCGGTTCCGGAGACGATGCGTGACGTTGCGATTTTACCACATTAATCGGTTTAGCAACGCTAGAATCAAATTAAAAAAGAACCAGAGCAGTGAATGCGAGGGGATGGTTTTTGGCAAAAAAATGACGAATTTTCCTATTGTTGTGCTTCATTTATGTTCCTATATTGCCTTGCAGATATGGGTAAATGTCAGAGGGTCAAAACATTTTCAAGGGAAAATGTCATGAAAGTTAGCAAAGGTATTCCAAACTATTTCCATTCCAATAAAAATAATTGGATGCTGTAGTATTAAAATCATTCTAGAGATTTCCTAGAGTTTTACAACTGTGTGTTGTTTCGATTGTTTATATTCAGCGAGAAATTTTCACCTTGAGAGTGCTTTTCAAACATATAACATGCACATCTGTTAAACAGTTAATATCCCCGATGGCGCAGGGCATGCAAACCTGTGGTAGATTACGATCTGTTTCTACACTTGTACAGAACCTCTTCAAGTCGTTGATTTGATGTTAGTTGTTATTCCATGCCCTGTCCCTAAAGCAGAAACGTTGTGCTGCAGGCTCAGAGCGTTTTTTAAAGTCATCTTCTTACTTCATTCCCTGTCAACCCCAATCCCACCTGCTTCACCACTCTGCTCACAACTGGCGAACAAATCAGCAAAACACTGTGTATGCCGGCAGGCACGTTCGANAACATGGCTGTTCGTCTTTCTCCAAG
>JGI24021J15306_10010921_pt1 | contig 11294 bp, 14 predicted proteins | sample Ectturendosymbi1_FD_15306 | JGI IMG/M metagenome (IMG submission 15306)
ACAAAACTTCCACCGATTTATAACGCTTCATATTTCGATTTGGGGGGCTTGGAGCTTTGTTTGGGGGGTTAAGCCCACCAAAACCCCCGTGGCGACGGGACTGTTACGCCAACGCAAGGCTCAGCTTGTTGACTGGTGATATATTCTATGTATACGCCATTCTAAACTTCATAAGACAAAGGAACCCAAAAACAGAAGCGGATAAAAATGTGCGAGAAACAAACGGCTCACCATTGTTACGCAACAGCGGCAGCGTGTTTGGCAAAACAAAACCAATACGCGGAGGTTTCAAACCCGATTTGCAGAACAGATGCTCATATTGAAGTTTCGGGCAGGATTGCCAGGTCTTAGCACAAAAAACGTTAACTGTCTGCGTCATTGTTGTCGGCGGCGTCCGATCTATGAGGAGGAGGAGTCTTCCCCGCAATCGCGGTGGAAAAACTGAAGGTTGTCATCTTCCGCCTTAATGCTTCTACACGCATGAGCAACCACGCTCGAGATTGGCCAGAACCATCCAGAAACAACCAATCACGAAGCACTACAGCAGTGGTCCCTAAGCGGGGCGCCATTTACAATGCTCAGGTGCGGCGCGAGTTACTGCGTTTTTTCAACATACCATTAAAAAACATTTTCAAAATATCATCAAATCTTACAGCAAATTGCTGTGTTTCGCCGCCGGGGCCCGCAAATTATATCTGTTCTCCGCAGGATGCCGCAACCCTAAAAAGGTTGGGAAACACTGCAAAAGGTTGGGAAGCACTGCACCACAGGAAAGCGCTTACTTTGTTGCGGGGTTCGATTCAGCATCGCCGTGATTTGCTGGAGGCTGGGGCCCGGGGCAGGTGGGGCTGGGACGGATATTTGGGGCAGGTCCTTGAGCGACCTCCCGCAACGTATCTGTCTCGTCTGCTCCGAGAACATGCTCTGTGGATGTTTGCAGTGATGTGATGTCAGGCACAGAGAAACGAAACACGTTATTCAACACTGAACAAAAGCGCAATCGAATCGAATAAGACTTGATCTTCTTCTTCGTGGATGGACTTCGGTCAAAGTTCAAAGGTCAGTTCGCTATCGCCGGCACAAAACTAATAGTTATAAACGAAGGTTTTGCGCTTTTCTGTCGCGGCAAGATGAGTAGTAGTGCACGTTTTAAATCAGGTATTATCCCCCGACATGGAGGTGGCCGGGTTAAAGGCTTGCAATTAATTTCAGTCCTTCTTTCCATTTTAATCGATTTAAAGCGTCCTCTGGACAAGAGGGGTTTTATATTCACTGGTAGTTAAGGAAACGGAGAAGAGTTTCAATCGTAGTGACACAATCAAACCTACGCTCAAAGCGCAAGTCGCAAAACTCGCCATTGCAAAACTGCGGGGGGGTCTACGGGAAGGGGGTCTTTGCGTGTCGCGCAGCGCGCTCCACTCACTCGCGTGCGTTCAAGTTTTGCGTCACACTCCTCAGCGTTCTTCTTCCAGTGACGACTGGCGCTGCTGAGAGTGGTCTTCGCCACAGGGTTGTTCGCTTGCTGGAACGAGAGTTGCTCGAATTCGCTCGCGAATCTCTCGCACTCGCTCTTCGCCTTGAGCAGAGTCTTGCTTCCGAACGATTGCTTCAGCTCGAGGACCATTAACTGCGACACAAGACAATGGAGGTTGCTGTCGTGATGGCCGCTGGTGGAAGTTGTCCCGAGACAACTGTCAAAGCTTGTCTTAAAGTTTCAGAAACAAGTAAGGCTGGGTACGAGCGTCCACGGCTGAACCACCGTCTACAATGCGCCCTTGAATACAGTGTTCTCTCAAAGAAAATTTTACACTGAGCAAATGTTTGTCATTATTGAGTATGAAGTTCTTAGTGATTTACAAACTTTGTGAATTATTGCGGAATAGGTATCAAGTTCTTAACAAAATACGAACAAAGCACAGATTCCATTCAAAAAGTTTCTTATTTTTGTGCTTTTCCAATATTTAGAATGTTGCAACTGCGCAAAGGGTCTCTGGTGGTTCTGCCTATCTTACATGGGACATTGCTTGTAAGGACTGTTTATTTACAAGCATCAGTTGCACTTGGGTTTGTTTTGTGCAATAAACTTCTTCTTACCTCGGCGAGCATTGCTCGTTCCAACGCATTATCTCTTTCGTTTTCTACGTTCAGAATTTCTTCTTCTCTGGCGAGCTTTTCACTCAACGCACTCTCGCGGTGACTCGCCATAACGTTCGTCAGTCGCTCGATGTCGCTGTTTTTCTCTTCGAGCGCGGTGCGCAGTGACGCTTCGTTGGAGCGACTCTGCAGGTTAACGGTCAGTTCAACGTGATGTCAAAATGTGAACGTCTTCACGGCAATTTTTTAAATGCAAACTTCCAATCACGGATGACTTTAAAAGAAAACAACTAGTGTCCAATGAAATGTTGCTTCGGAAAACGCGAGATAAGCAAAGAAGTGTAATTAGCAAATGCTGCTTTCACATTTTGAGCCATGAACCGCTACGAATCGTTTGTTAATTTCAAATGATGCAGCATAGCGCGGGAATCGTCCCAAACAACGCCGAAGACATCTGCTTGAAACTGATGACCTCGTTCAACGCTGAAACCGAAGCCGCAGAAAGAGCGAAACACTCAGCAGATCTCCGCCAAATCCAGTAACGATGCAGCGCTCATCTAAATGTGGTCAAGGAACCGATACTTGGCCGACGTGACACCGAGCCCACAATTGCTAGCACTCACTGAAAAGGCGCCCGCAGAATTCATCCCACCACAACGCCCGATTTTCAACGTTTCCAACGCGTCAGTATAGTGCGCTGTGCAGCATGTGTACGTTTACGAACTCACAAGCCTGCAGATGCGCATATGGCAACTTTTGCAATCTGGTAAAAGGCTGTTTTCATGACGTCACGCCCTCTTTCATTGTATTTGATGAGGTTTGAGCAGAAACTGCTTCCTTTTCGACACAACCAACTGCCTTGGGCCTCGTCCAGTTATTGAAACGTTAAACTCTACAGGAGCAGGGACCCAGTACACTACGCCAGTTCGCTTTCTATGTCACAACTACTGCTAGTTGGTTATGACATAAAAAGGGAACTGGCTTAGTGCACGGGGCCCCGACGATGTGATTGGTCGGAGCGGGTGGGAGCGGTCGTTTGGTGGCGGACGATGGGAGAAAAACATTGTCTGCCAAGCAACGGTGAAGTGCGGATAGCAAAGTATGGTTTAGTACATGGGTCTCCCAACTTTTTTGTCCGAGGGCCACATAGGCTATCACGCAATAGTTCGAGGGCCGGACATCTCTAGTAATGTGANTGCTTCGGGATACTCAATCAAATCAACAGGTTTTTTGTGAACGTATTAATTTTTGATAATTGACACAATGTCTTTGCGGTCAGATGAAATGGCTTTGCGGGCCACATTTGGCCCGCGGGCCCTAGTTTGGAGACTACTGTTTTAGTACGACCAACGGTACAAGACTTCCGAAAGTTGTTTACNAGGATTTCGTTCCGGTCGCCACCAACAACGCTCGCTTACCTCGTTTAGCTGCTTCTTTAAGGTTTTGTTGGCTTCGGTCACAGTTGCCGTCTCCCGGCGCGCATTCTTGATATCGGCCTCGGCACTTTGTCTGACGTCACTCTCGGCGCGGTAAAACGCTTTTATTCGAGCGTTCTCGTCCGTAAGTTCCTGCGCAGAACAATTGAGACAATGCTTTGGCGACAATGCAACAGCGCTTTTGTAAATTTCGTGCTCTTTGTTCTCCAAGAATGCCGCCAAGCTTTCAACGTTGCCGTTATGAAGGGAAACTTTCGGTCTTTCGCAACAATAGTTAAATTTACCAAACGTTCGAAGCACAGCTTTAAACTTTCGAGCGGCATAGTCTTGCAATGGGAAGAAAAAACAGCTTCCAAGCGCACTAATCTCAACTTTAGAGCAATAGCTCAGTGGTAGAGTGTCCGCCTCCCAATGGGAAGGTTGTGTGTTCGATCCACGACCACAGACTGAATCGTCCGAGCGATCCTCGGGCAACAGCGTTCACCCCAACCGCCATGCAAGAAGCAAACTTCAGGCATCGGCCTGCCGCCAATTGCCGTCACCAGAATCAAATTGAAAATAAACAACCTGCTGTTCTTTCGCTTTTCGTGCCTCATCCAGTTGCGCTGAGACTTGAAACAACGGCAATCGCCAGCCAACCAACCTCCAGCCGAACTTCCAGCAACTTCTTTGCGCATTCGAGCTCGAATATCTTGTCTTCGTTAGTAGGAATCAGGCCAGTCTGTACTGTTGAGTCTTTCATCGATACTGAGACTTGAACTTTCTTGCTTTTCTGCAGGCAGACAGAACNTGTGTGCTATCAGGAGAAACGGGAGCGCCAGCTATTACAACGTGTAGGGGTCANGTTAGTGGTCGGCAAACTGTGGGCCTTATTCCACTTTTTATTGGGACTCACAACCCTTGTGGGCCGCGANGTACGTTANAGCTACAGTTCTGCGCTGGTTGCGTGGGATAAAGCATAGGTTACTGTAAAAACTATGGAACATTGATTGTTTGACGTTAATAAAGCATTGTTTTCGTCATTATACGCTTTATGACATTAACGTAGCATTGTTATGCAACAGGTAACTAAGTACAGCATAAGTTTGAAATTGAGCCTTCGAAATTAAGCATGGGCCTTTAATTGCGACTGAAAGGGTCGTTTGGGCCACACCATAACGAAAGTGTGCCGATCATTGGGTTAAGATGGACGAGGATGTTGCCGATAAAGAAATGTCTTGGCAACCTTAGGAGAATCAAAACTACGATCAAGTTTAAAGCGGCACTTGAATAAACGATGGCAGAAGCGACGCCTGAGGGGATAACAGCTTGAAAGCCACAGCGGGATGGCGGGCTGTCTTGAAACCAAGAGTTTTGCAGAACGCGCTGCGATCCAGAGGAAATTTACGCCGTTAGGCAGATTCAGAATTGGCAGTGATGAACGTTCTTGACAGAATCGGGTTGTTGTTAGTAAATCAAAAACGTTTCTGGAAACACTGTCACCGAACAGTGAAAGAATTCAAAAGTTAAACTGTTGCTGGTTGCCACGCAACAACAGCCATAACAACCGGTTTCGCAGCTAAAACTACCCATATCATATGGTCAGTTTTTTTTTTAAGGTTTGGTCTTTGGTGACCGTTGAGAGACCGCGCCTATTTTACCTGAATGCTGAGATAGCGTCATAAAGCGAGATTTTAGTGTATTTTGGTGGTGGGCTATGCAGTGAGGTTCTACCGCATTTTGCGAGACCTTTGGAAGAATTGGAGAGACCGTTTCAGCTTAAAAACGCTGCAAATGACGATCAATCCGGCGGCAATCATAAGCGTAGACCAGGGGTCTCGAAACTTTTTTAAGCTATTTCACAACAGTTCGAGGGCCGTATACCGTACGTAATGTGATTGTTTCGGGATACGTTGCATTCTACCAAATCAACACATTTTTCGTAAATATGTTATTTTTTCAATCATTGCAGAAATGACTTCGCGGGGAGGATGAAACGGCTTAGCGTGCCGTAGTTTGGAGACCCATGGCGCGGAAGAACTCGGACGATAAAATTACCGTTTCAAACGACGACGACCTCGAACGAGTCACGCTCGACGCTTTGCTGTCTCCAGCGCCAGCTAGCGACGAATTAACGAAGCCGCTGCTGGCGATAGATCGGTCGTCGGAACCTGTGGATAAGGCCAGGAATAAGCGTGCTTGCCAGGATCCCGCCCTAAACGATGATAGAAGATGAGAAGTCACTGGACCGACATCCGGTGTCATGTGACCGCTGACGTGCTCTTTGTTGCTGAGTTCGCACACAAACTGCCGGGTTATGATGATCAGCAGGGTGAAGCGACAAGTGCGCCCCACAACTTGCCATCCGCCACATAAAATGGTTCGGGCGTACAACAAAAAATTCACTTGGACCTCAACGCGCTCATGACAAGAATCAAATATGTCCGGGGTCCCCTGGGTTTTTGGGCGAATGGAACGTAGAAGTTACCCGATAATAATAATAATACCACTCAGCGGCACAGAGCCCACGTCACTTCACCTGGGGGCTGGGTTCGAATCCCGTTCGGGTCATCATGACTTGAAAAAGGGTACTTGCGCCCTGTCGAGTCACGTGCTCGTTCATGGATGGGTGCGAGGGAGCGGTTCACGCGCGGCGCTGCCACTGACTTGCCACCGGTGCGGCATTCACTATGAAAGCAGCTTCGCGGCCCACGGCTCAGAGTAAACTGGGACGGGCGGCGCAGGTCACTCGGACACTCCGAAGGGAATGCAGAAACCGAGTGTTACGAAAAGTTCTTCTTTTAAATAACACTGTTTTGACTCAGTCACACTTGTCTGGTTGTTTCACAGCTACTTGTATCAACCTTTTCCATTCCAATATCAGCAACACTCATAATCTCCTGCCATGGCAGCAGAATTACAGGCTGACGTTCTTTCAAATAGGTTTCCCGGTGAACTCTAAGAAGCTTTCTTTTTTGTTAATTTATCACAAGCAGGACGACGGAAAGCGTTATCTTCTAATTCATCGTAGAGGAGGAATCGTTACGTATTTGAGAAAAGGACTCGATCCAATAATGTAACAGGCAAGCTGAGGGAAGAAGCACCATATTCTGGCAAAACACGCACTACAAAAACGCAAACTCCAGGCTACGTTTTGCACCAAAATAATCAGCGTAAATCATCAGCGCATTCTTTGCAGGCAACACAATATCTAGAACACTCCTTCTATGACATGAACACTTTTATCACTCATACTATAAACCCTCTCCGTTGGAACTAAGTAAAACCGGCAAGAGCCAATGGAAAAGCTGAGATTTTCGAGCACGAGCACATATCATTTTGGAATTTATTTTCAACAGTGGAAAACGTACGGCAAACAATGGTCACGTGTTACCCCAAGCATGTTATACGCTGACCCCCACTACACCGAGACCGGTACACAGCGAAACGAAACCTCACCTGTAAGTGACGCACTGGACCCGTCGGCGAAATCGGCAAAAGAATAATTATTGTCTGCAAAGTCAGATAGGCAAGGTTAGGTCAGTCACCGAGAAATTTTAATCATTTTAACCAGCTTGTCATAACTGTTATTCAGCGTATACTTTAACTGCACAAACTACATTGTATTCACGAAACTACCAACAGTTGTGTATCATCGGAGGATTCATTCATCCATTCACCTTTATCCGGGAAAGCATTTGAACAGCTCACAACGCCACATACACAGCGGATGTTGATAGATCTGTGCAACCCGGGGTTAGCATGATGCCACCAACACTGCATTACTATGACCGGAGCAGTGTTCCGAGGAATTGACGCGGCTATTTCCATTAAAACTGCCTTGTCTAAAACTCCACCACTTTAGCGATGAGGTTGCCATGGCAAAATTTGGATAGTTGTTGTACTTTGCCAGGTTTCATTTTTTCGTCACTTGCAACTTTAGCAAATGGCTCATTGCGGCATAATAAATGGGTGTGGGTCGATACTGAAAACCAAAATTTGAGAAAAGCTTTTTAATGCAAGCGCTTCTTTCCGACTTCTTAGCAGAATTGTGCAATGTTTTATGAGGAAATGGCAAAAGCTATCAATTTCTTCGTTGATCTGGAGCGGCTAATTGGTGGGGGCATTTTTAAATTAGATTTCGCAATTCGAGAAAACCATAGATGCGAACAATAGACGAAAATACTTTATGTTAATCCCACAGCATTAGAACCAATTGCAAAAAATCTGATATTGGCCAAATATGAAATAGTCAAATCTCCGTCGTAGGTAAAAAAACTGATTGAGAAGGACTGCATTACAAGAAGTGAATACTGTATTTCAATTCGTTTTGACACTGCGTCAAACTCGCGCTATTCTCGCAGCAACCCCAAACAACCGGTGCAACAAGCCACAGACCACCAGCCACTTGCATTGGTGGGGAGGTTGCAACTTCCACAAGCAAGACGCCGACTAACCTGATGTGTCTTTGAGGTAAGAGTCGACCTTTCCAATCAACGCGTTTATTTGAGGCGACGTAGGCCTACGAGACGATCTTTCGTAGCTTCGCTCGTCTTGGCTAGAAGTTGTAGAACTAGTAGTAGTAGTAGTAGTAGTAGTAGTAGGGCGTGCTCTATTCGGCGCGCTATCATAAGTAAGATCTTTTATTGTGCGAGCCCGCGGTTGCTGCGTGGCAACGGGACTATTATTATTATTATAGTAAGGCGAAGAGTCGTGATAGTCTGGCAGGATTGGACTGTGCTCCCCCGCTCCTTGCCGGTCATCTAGAATCGCACAAGCGTTTTCCGTCGACAATTCACCAACCAGATGCAGGTCACGGATGAATGCCGACGGCTCCTCGTCGTTTCTCTGGAAACACGTCACGCGTTAAGTGTTTTTTAGGATGTGCGGAAATAGCTGACTAAAGATTTAAGCAACAGGTATCTACTCGGCGAGACCAGGCCGTGTATGGGCCCAGGACCTCAACCAGCTGAAATTTTCGGGAGTGGACAAAAGGTCTGTAGCCAATTACTGTATCTAACAACTAAAAAAGTTTTTGGCGTTTTCTCAATGGTTTTCATCATTTCGGAGGGAGGCAATTGCCCAGTTGCCCCTCTAGGTTACGGGCCTGCATGGTCCAGAACGGTGCCAGGAATCCAGGTTACTGCGGCAAACTTCTGAGGCGGTCATCGAGGCCAAACGTGCTCTTTCCGTCGCAGTTTGACACGCAACAATCGAGCAATGGTGCGATATTGTGCGAACACAACAATCAAACAACTGTTTCTGCCAGAAGTTCCCCGAATGGCTTGCGGACCATTTTACTCTGTGCTAAATATATTTTCGAAAGCATCACCACCACATCTCTTGAAATAGCAACTGTTTCTTTTCGACCATTACGAATTTTAAGCGGAAGAGTAAAAAATCGCTATTTTTATCCTCATTACTCATCACAGCCACAAGCGATTCGAAGTATCTCGAAAGAGACGCGTGCATATAAAACAAGCAGAGGAGTTTCGCTTTGGAAATATTTTACACCGTTTGACTACTTGTTGAAGAAGCTGGCATTAGTCTTACCTGATCAAGGGCTCCAAAAGCGTCAGGTGGAAATTTCGCAGCACTTAAAACGTTTTTACTGCGCTCAAAATGACAAAAAAGCTATCCCCAGAAAATCTTTTCAAACAAACGTACAACGTGTTATCCCAAGCATATCGTTCACGTCGTGTTGCAGACGATTTGCATAAGTCGTTTCACCAACCATTCAAAAAGTTTTATAATAGAACCAAGAACAGACCATTCCCGATAAGCTTTCGGTGGACTGCGCATCGAACGTTCCAGAATTTTCCAGCCACAGCCTCGCCATCGAGTCGCGCTGACGACGCAGACCCAGGTACGGTCCGATGCGGAGAAACCTGGCGAAGCGTGACAGAAATCCTGCTCAGTGCCCATCACTGCTGTCTGCACCGCACCATCGCGCAACGCCTTAAGCACGACGGCAATGATAAAACACAGTGGATAATTTTAGGTCAGTGGGTTTGCAACCCGTGGCCCGCGGGCCAAAAGTGACCCGGGCGCTGAAGTTTTGTGCCCCGCGGAAAGGTTCAAAGTTTAAAATCCACCAATCTTCCGTGGGTGATCTGTCTGCCCCGCAGAGCTTGACACATGCAGCTGTGGCCCGTGGACCAATCTGGTCGTGTTCATTTGGCCCAGCAGTGTTGCATGGTTCATTTGGCCCAGCAGTGTTGCATGATTGCACCTCCCTCCCCCGGTTTAGGTTACCCTCGTGCTTTTCACATCAGGCCGTTTGGTCTCATGGGGAGCTGACGTCAACCGTCCCCCCAAAAAAACGTTACAATGGGTCCGTTACACGATGCTGCCTTTTCTTTATTGTTTTCACTATGCGATGGGCAGTGTTGCAAAAAAATAAACAGCAGCCAGTGTTGCAAAACAAATAAACGAAATCGCGCTGAAACTGTTTCGCAAAAGACATTACATGATTAAAAGTGGCATGTTTCAGAACGATATGACGTTTTTTTGCGGAACAGATTTTTTCCCTGTATGCCGAACATTTCTCGAGAAATTATCGTTGATTGTTTAAAAATTTGGTCATTGTAAAAATTTGGTCATCCTGTAAATCGGAGATTTTTCAGCCAAGTCAAGTCTAAAAAATCTAACGTGGTATAAAACTTAATATGAAGTTAGAAAAGTACACCGCGTAGCGAGAACGTCCGAACCACTTACGTGTTTTCTTCCTTGGTTAAGAACACAATGAAGTCTTGATAATTCGCACAAATCAGTAAAATAATCTGTTCGTCCAACTGTTCCGTTTCGTTTATGAATCGATCATCGTCAATGCGCGTGGGCCCGTAGCGCATAAAAAAGTCCTCGAACAAACTGTGGAGGAGGAGGAGAGCATTTGAGGTTTGTTTTGCAAAACTACGGGTACTACGTATGAAGCGAGCCACGCTCTTTTCCTGCACCCGACGAAGGCGAAAGATCATGGACTCTGTGCTCCACTTACTTTGCGCGCTGAGTTCTGGGCAGAAGCAAATGAATTTTGACGTATGTGCCTCTCTTAAATGGGTAAACGCAATGGCAACTACAATTCTCCCAGCTATCGAAGAAAATTCTTCGGCAGTTGTTGCAATAAGTCCTACAACTTATTTTCTTGTACAACACAAGCATTCTTACAGTTTTGCGCAACACTTTCAGTCACTGTGGTACGACAGTATGTCGTTCAACGAGAAAAGAGCAGACGACGGCCAAACTTGATTTTTCGCATTTTCAAGGCGCCAAACTTTCTGAACTATAGTCTAGACCAGTGATGGCGAACCTATGGCACGCGTGCCAGAGGTGGCACGCACAGCCCTCTCTGTGGGCACGCGCATCGTCGCTCCAGTGCAGAGTTCGTTACCAGACAGGTAGAGGTACGCGGGGCCTGGTTGCTCCCAAGATTGAGACAGCCATCTGAAAAGACACTGCTTCCTGCAGTTGTTTGTAACATCAAGTCATTTAGTTCCGCTGCATCATGCATCTAGAAGCTCCTTGTGCCAAAGAAGGCAGCAAAAATTCGACAATGTCCTCTGAGACGTCACAAACATAGAAAAATTGTATCATGCCTCGTGCCAGGGTTACAGGTTTGGCCCTTTTTGGGACAAATTTCAGAAATTTGTCCCAAATAACACTTGCTGACCCCAAAATTTTCCTACAACTTTTGTTAGGATCCTAAGGTTTCTGAGTTATGTGAAAGTAAGTTCATCAGAATACCTGTTAGCCAACTTGCTGCAGTTGTAGAGGTAGCAGTGAGAA
>JGI24021J15306_10010923_pt1 | contig 11294 bp, 9 predicted proteins | sample Ectturendosymbi1_FD_15306 | JGI IMG/M metagenome (IMG submission 15306)
AAATTGGACTTGCGGGAAAAAAAACATAATTTCGTTGCAGCGACACAGATTTTACAGTCGACAGTCAAATGTTATTAACTGCTTCATCCAGAGAAGGGGCAGCGTTTACGTAAGAAGCAGCCCAGGGCAGAATGATAAAACTGGTCGCTTCATTAAACCAAGGGTCGACCGTCACTGCAGCTCTGTTGGTTAAGAACTGCTGGATGCTCACCGACCGACATTTGGGGTCAACGAACCAAGCAAGGCACCGTCAATACATCCATGACTCAGCAAAAAGCTGCTGTGATGCCGTTGTTGTGTACGTGGCTACCTAGCAACAGGATGGTGCTCGTGGTTACCTGGGCAACAGGATGGTGAAGCTTTTTACTGCAGTCAAACTAAAACGCAAACCAAGGGTAATTACAGAGTCATCAAAACATTCAGAAACGTAACATCCGGGTTCCTGTAAACTTGCTAAGCAACGTAGAGTAAGCTGCGGTTGAACGAGCACAACAGCTGAATAGCCCGCCTGGTATCTTTTGCTTTTTATTGGCGGCAACCCAGCCAATGCGTCGCGGTCTGCAAAGTACAGTGCACGAAAGCATGAGCGCAAAACAGAAACATGCATAAACGGAAAACGTTCGCGGTAACAAATTATTTGAAGCGCCGCATGAGAACGTACTGCTTTGAGAAAAAGAAAACGACAAAAAGGTGTTCAAGATCGTCTGTCTTGGTCAAATCCGAGGTGAGTAAAAATACTGCATGGGAGTCAGCCTTTCTCGCAAAGTTCAGCAAAAGGTCATCACTTTCGGCAACCGCACATTTCGAAAAATGCGCACTGCATCGCTTTCGCGTCAACTTATTCACAAACAAAAAGTCAAACGATACTTCGCAAAACATCACTGATGCAACTACATGCCTAGCGATACCGTTCTGATGCAATATTAATGTACCCGATTTCCGCACTTTTTTCACCGAGTATGCGCTGTTTCGAAAATTAATGTTCGTCGCAGTAATCGCCAACATTTCAATCACAGACGTAATTTTATCATTCATTGGAGGAAATCCAACAGCAAGCGTTCTGATATTTATCCTTCCAAGATTCCAATTGCAAATGCTATGCTGCTTTGCTGCTTTTATACAAAGCCTTCTTGATTCAACTAAGTGTGAAAGGAACTTCTACTGGCGCAGGTCGAGCACCAACTTATTTCGTTCTACAGTACTTATGACCAATGTGCGAACGTCAAACGTCAAATGACGAAAAAAAGTGTCCACAATGACTCGCTCACGCCTTTCCTTGCATGCAAGATTGGTCACGTGTATCAGATCCAAACAAAGTACTTTAACAAAAGTCATAACGACGATTTCAAATTATTAGCTTTATCGAGTAATTGAACACTTCAGCCCAACGTTTGACAAATGGGATTTAAGCCCATGCAAGTGTACTGCTACATAGAAAAAAGGAGCACCTTTTCATTACGCGGGAATCAAGCACACAGTACACCTACAGAAAAATGCGTTTTGATCAGGAGGTTGAGGACTTGATGGGAAGAAGTGGCAAGTATAATTTCGGGAACAAGAAACTAACTAGAGAGCGAGGGATTTGTATGAATGATATCAATGAGCAACTAGTTTCCACAAAGACAAAACCTTTTGCCTGTCGTGGGCATTACGATAATGACGAACTCATAAAACTGCAACAAAATCCTCTTCTATAACAACATTTGCGAATAAGCCCCAATCCGAAAAATCATACACGAATACTTGTGTAATTTCTCAGCACTATTTGGCTTGCTGACAACGTTCCATTTGCGAGGAGAAAATGCCAATGAAGATGAACACGGGAGATTGAAAAAAAATAAAACAACGGAAATTATTTCTTTTTCCAGGCGGTCGTATTGGCGAAAAAGGATCCCAGAGACGCCAAGAACAAACATGCAGTTCCGAACCATCCGAGAAAGAAAGAAGTACCGGGAACCACAGCAGCGGCCGTAGTGGTTTTGTTGATTTGCTGAGTCAGCACCGCAGAGAAGCAACCCATTGCCGCCACGGAGCAGCAGCCTACACCAACAGAGAAACGTTTTAGTGGGGAAAAAGTAAAAAAGGCAACCGTAATTAAAGCGCATTTTTGATCTTAACTTCTTCCAGGGCCACCTGGGTGACATTTATCGACAACTTGCGGCATCTGCTGCTGTAATGCTCAAAGGTTAGCATTCGAGAAAGTGGCACGCCGGAAGTAGGAAACTGAAGCAAAACATACCATCAAGCAAATCGGTTTTATTCAACATGCTTCCTGCAGCAATTTTCGAATGACAGTTTTAGTTTTTAAACGACTGCTTTGTAGTCTTTGGTTAAGAGCAAAACGCTCTTTATCAGTTAAAAGTGAAAATTGTCCGTCACTGTTCAACCTCTCTACTTCAAGCATGAAATGAGAACAACCTGGTGACATTTAAAATCGTTGGACAGCGCAAAGCAAAAATGAAAAGAAGCGACTGTCGAAAAAATGTTTTTTCTCACACTTTTCTAATGCAACGTGCAAGCCCGCTACCAGAGGGGGACTACCGGGCGATTGCCCCTTGTTTTCAAACACATGTGTAGTTTTTAGGTACAAACAACAAGTTACAATCAAAGCGCCTTTACCTGCAAGAAGAAACAAAGCGCCCACGTAGTAAGCTCCTCTCGGTCTTTCCCATCTGTTCACCCCAAAGTAGAAGCAAATAATCAACGAGAAGAAGTTGAAGATAGCAGCGATAATTATCAGTGCCCGTGTCGCTTGCTGCAGTTCAGTGATTGCTAAAGAGAATACAAGTTTTAGCTGAAACATCTGAAACTCTAAATTGTTCTTTTCTGCAGTTCATAACCTTGACGTTTACAAAACTTCAAATGTTCCTAAATTTCTGAAGAATCAATCACATCATGTATAATTGTTATTCGTTCCCTAGCCGGAGCTCTTCTCCTCATGGACATGGCTCCGGCTCAAGCTCCGGAGCTTGGTTTTCGTGAGTGTGGCTCCGGCTCCGGAGCTCTTTTTTTCATGACTCCGGCTCCAGCTCCGGTTTCTGTTTGTTTTCACATATTAATATTTTCAATTGTCTTGGTGTGCCGCAAGTTGAATGGAAAATGAATGATATCAAGTACAGAGAATTAAGTGAATATACCAAACTTTTTTGAGTAAGTTGATCTGGTAGTTTTTACGAGCAGCGCTCTTACCGTGATGAAAGCAGCGAAAAAACAACAATCACAGGTTCAGAGAATTCAGAGAACAGTGGCAAGCGAAAACATAACTCAAGATAATGATAATACAAACAAATTATGGAAAGGCAGTCGCTGGTTATGCCGTCAATACCTGACGACCTTTTGTTATTTCTTACTACCAGAATAGAGAAAAAGGCTGTTTGGAAATGCACATTCGTGTCCGAGCGTTTAAACACAGACCAAGTGTTTTGCACTCGTTGCATGCTTTGCCTGTTGCAGTCTTGGCGATTCCAGCTAAGAGCGCTGCCCGGGCAAACCATGCAAAGAGCGCAAAACTCATAGTCGATTACCTCTCTCACCTCTCTCATGTGTTCTTTCTAACATGCACACATTTGCATTAACACAAATGCAAAGATGTGTTTTAAAATCCCTTTGTTCAAAGAAACAGTATGACTACTAGCACGAAATTCACCTTTGACCTTTTAAAAATAGCGAAAACGTCTGAATTCGTATCTTTTGCACTCACAATAAGCAGTGATGAACCACAAAGTAAAGCACATTTTAACCTGCAAAACGTAGGAGAAAATAAGACCGGTTACCGTGCTGAAAACAAAAAATTTGTTTTAACAGATGAAAACTTCAAGAAAATTCCACATTTGTTGACATTGCTTTTTTATACCCTCCTGATAATGTACTGCTATGCAAAGCAATACCAGTTCGCTACCAATTAGTTATAACAGTGTGGTCCAACTACAGGCCCGCGGAACGCATGTGGCCCGCGGAAGCATTCAGGAAAAATCTTCAAATCTGAAATTTGTTGAGAAGCAAGGAATCGATCGGCAAATTTTTAATAGGAAATCGATTTCACGTAAAATTACGCATCCTCAGTCCTTATTCAAATAGATTCTAATAATGAGCACTCCGGCTGGAAAATTCATAACAAACCGCGACAAAAATCAATCCAAAAGCACAAGAGATTTATCCAGTGTCAATAAACCTCCTGAAGTCATTGAGAAGGTTCTACATCAGGGGTCGGCAGGGATGTAGTGCTAACAAAAAAGGTGTGGGAACGCATCCAAAATGTAGCCATTTTACAACAGCTTCCAAGTCATTTAAAAACAAAACGTGAAAAAGGTGTGGGAACGCCGTTCCCACGAGTACCCGCCGCACTACAGCCCTGCTGATCGGCTACCTTTAGCTAACTGTGTGCCAACTCAACGTTTCAAAGCATTCAGTCTGATAACATCATACTTTCTTTTTTGCACAAGTCAAGGTGAATATATCTTCTGTGCGCATCATAACAAAAGTGATATGTAAAACTTGGAGCTCCTGCATGCCATCAAAAATTTCTTGGCGTGCCAAGTGTGGCACGTGTGCCGTAGGTTGTCGACCTCTGTTCTACATCGTTATAGTTCAATATCAAGTACTACCACGCCTAGCGTACTTTCAATCGTCCAGTAGTGGGCAATACAACATCCTGTCAGAAGTCGCAGAAAAAAACAGTATTGTGCCGGAGTTTCAACTAAACTTGCAAAAGCATGTCAATATCTGTTGTTGTAGCTTTAATAAAATGTCGGTAAAGAGAAAAAACTGTGCTGCAAGAAATTTTGACCTAAATGATAAATTTTGACTTCTTTGACCCAATAACTTGAGTCGCTCATGGTATCAGTGTGAAATTTGGTTTGTGGACGTTCCGTAAACTTTGAAAAAAGCAGAAAAAATTAACTTTATTGACATTTGGTTGCCCTAGTAATGATCAAGTGATACAACTTTCACAAAAAATCGCCAAAGCTGATTGGCGACGAGTGAGCATTTGCCTCGTCATGATTTTTTTTATTTTAATTTGCCCTCTGAAATTGTAAGAAGTGCGATATTACAAAGTGTGTGTTCTGCGCTGACAGTGACTTGCTGCCCATTTTAAACCTGAGACTCGTATATCACTCAGCCCCGTCGCCACGGGGGGGTTTGGTGGACTTAGTCTCCCCAAACAAAGTTCCAAGCCCTCCCAAATTGAAGCATGAAACGCTATAAATCAGTGGAGTTTTTGCACACAAACGCAAAGCCCTGCACGCCCCGTAGAAACGCAAAACCCCCTATTGAAAACTTTCTGGCGACGGTTCTGATGTCACTACCTGGCATCGCATAGCCGCTAGCCACGATGCCAACCGTGCTGTGGAAAACATTGCGTTGTTCCATAACACTCCGTTGTGTGGTGCGCTCAGAATTGATCATGTCTTGACCAATTAGTTTTCTAATGGTTCGTTAAAACTTCATGCAAATAATCCTCTCAAAAAACATGTCTCATCTGAATTTCAACTCCTTTGCTTGAAAGATGATTCCTTGCATTTCATTCAGGCTGCACCTCGGGTCGCGTGGTCCACAATATATGGTAACTTTGCTAATCAAGTTGCATGGTTTAGTTGCATATTTTTGCATCTAATCTCAAAAGGTCATGTNAAACGCTGATCAGTGAGAGGACACGACAGATTTCCAGTTGCTACTCGAGTCCGACTGTTCCTTCCGTTCATTTTCGAACAGTTGAAATTGATTTAAAACTTCAGCTTGCTAAGAAAAATCTTAGCAAGTTGGTTTCGGGGGGGGGTCATGGCCTCTCCGGCCTCATTCTGGCTGCGCTACTGATAAAGAAACAACTCAAGAAAAAAAATTCTATACGCCGTAAAGCAAAAAAATATAAAAATTATTAAGTTTCAGAAAGACTATGACAAACTCTTGCTTTCGGTACCGAGTGAGGGAAACGCAGTTGCAATCAGTGGTTTTTTAAGGTGTTCTGAGGGACCGAAACGGCCTCTCAAATTTTCTCATCGGCCTCTCAAAATACAGTAGAACCTGCGTAACCACCACGAAAATACAGTAAAACCTCGCTTTATGCCCATCTTGGAATTCAAATCAAATAGTTGCGGTCTCTCAAAACGTGTTAATTTGCTGATCGTCATGTTCAAAAGCAAAAATTGAGGGTACTCACGTTCAGCGGCCGCGGATTGCTCCAGTGTTGCGCACGATCCAGCCGAGCATCTCTGGAACAAACCTGTGCGTGTGACCTGCAAAAGATGTTAAGCTCGCTAAGCAATCAAGGTAAACCTTGCCGTTTGTGTTTTCAAACTGGACGCCACACTGCGTATTATCTCGAAAAGTCTCAATAGCGTATGTCACAAAAAATCAAGGCACACCACAGCATCACTAAAAACCCCAGTCCGCATTGTTCACGCAGATGCCCTTTCACCTAAAAAGCTTATCGAAAAATTATTTTCTAGCTGCTGCCTGGTCGACGCCACGAACGCCACGCCTGGAAAATGACGAAGCTGTGGTGCAGTCGACGCCATTTCAGCTAGCTTGCCGGGTACGTGCGTGCAAAGTACAAGATAGAAATATTGTTTTTTTCTGTACTCTAACAAGGTAGACAGGTACTTACGATAGCCGCTGTGTTGAATTCCACAATCCAGTCTACCAGCACGATAGCGGCAATCAGCAGGCCCAGCGCGACGATTCCCGCAAACATCGAAAGCATGATCGCGTTGATGGGGATTCGCCGACGGGATTTCCTGCCGTAACCTCCGTACGTGCGATGCGACGTCGGAATGTAGGGCTGCGAGATTGCTGTGATGTTGTACGGCGGGGGCGACGACATGGTGTCCTTTGTCTTGGTGCCAACACGCGATCCGCCGTCGTTCTTTGTGTAATAGCCATCGGTCCGGTATCTCTCCATCGCCTCACGCTGGCCCCGCGTGATGGCGCTGTCGGAGTCGTCTGCGTGGCCATCGGGATCCGTCACCAAACCGGGAACCCTGCGCTGGTTGCGTTCGTGACGATAACTGTCGTGTCGGTCGTAATAGTCTCTGTGATCCCGTGAATGTCGGTCGTACCGGTCGCGGTCACGGTTACGATCACGATCACGGCGATCGCGATGATGGGAACGCGAATGATAGTCGCTGGATCTTCTGTTGCTGTAATCAGTGCGGTCGCTCATTCTTAGCGAGCGCTTTTTATTCCGTGCGCACTGCACCCGCGAGGAATAGCACCCGGAGTCAAAAACTGTTGAACACGGCTTCACCTCGGCCGGAATTTCGAGTATNACTTTGGTTTTCGTCCGCTTGCAGTATCGCAGGTTCGCGCTAATTCAGCAATACCTAAGGCTAAGACTGAAACAACGGGCCTGTAATTCAACAAAATATCAAAACGTGAACGATTCGCGTTGAAAAAACATCAGTCAAGGTCACTTCGCCACGCTGACGCGGGCTTGCCCGCTGTGACGTCATTGCCCCTGGTCCTTTCACATTGGGACTGAAGTAGTTGCGGCGCAGCTGGCACCTTAACTGTCGGTTTATTTTGACAAGGTCTTTAGTTTTTCGCTTCTCGGTGCCAGCGTTGGCGAGAGAAGTTCTACAACAGTGCAGGCTAACACAACAATGGGGGTTAAAGTGCTGAGCCACAGATAACCAGCCACCATTCGTTTTCAGTCACGCACCGCCGAACTACGACAAATCGAACTAAGAACTTCTTACAACAAACTTCGTGTGTCATGGTTTCTCGCCAAAGCGCCAGGCAGTAAATGCCATCCAGTTTTGTTCACAAATGAATCATGATCACGGCCCAAATAACTACATAAAACCGACTGCGCTGTTTGGGACCTTGCAACGTTGCACCTGATTTTGACTGATCTAAATTTGCATGTCGTGAAGAATGAAGCACCTTAAACGCCCATTTCAGTGGTGAGCACTACGGACAAAAGAAGAGAATGCACTATTTAAAAAACAAAACATGAAACGCTAGTGTAATAATAGCGAAGAATCTTCCTCCGGTAAAACTTTCTCTAAACATCACAACAAATACGCTATAATTTCAGTGCAACAACGATAAGGTAAACGAACGCTAATCGTTTTCAAAAATATAGAAGCATCCTTCTCGCGTTGTCTTGCGACTACACCACTGCTTTTTATGCGTTTCGATTTTCGGCAAAGCCGTTTCAAATTTGTTGAAATCAGCGAAATGAGAGGGTTGATTTCGGTGGTGTTTGTTGACGCATAAAAGACATATACTTGACGTAAGCGTAGGCTATGCATTTGGGTAATTTCTTTTTTACACAACTGACGCCACGGGCAACTGATTTTGGAAAATTGCATTCTAATAAGACATTTCCACCTGGCAATACTTGTTTTATGAAAACCGTTTTTAGTGGTCTTCAGATTTATTCACTAACAACAATTGAAATAAAGCAAAGCCAATTAGACCAATTTCTTTATAGACAAACAAAAAAGCAAATACTAAAGAATATTTCCTCGCAAGTCTTTGACTTAAACGAGACGACTTGCCCGGGAGTCCATGCTCCAGACCACTGTTCCAGGTGTTTTGAAGGACTGAACGGTCTCTCAAATTTTTCCAACAGTATCTCAAAATACAGTAGAACCTCGCTTTACGATCCCCACCAGAAAACACTAAAACCTCGCTTTACGATCATCTCGTTATTCAGGTAAAATAGTTGCGGTCCCTCAAAAAGTTTTTGCGCTCACCAAAGTCCAGGTCAAATCTTAAAACGGCTTTGCTCCAGACATACGTAGAAACTGGCACCTGTGAACACGAGATACTTCAATGCATTCGCGTCTTTTCTTTAGCAGTGAAAATGCCTAATTATGAAATTAGCTCAAAAAAATTTAAAATCATTTATTAACGTGAACAGCGTGTGAAATCATAGCCGGTATAAATACACCTTTATAGTGCAGGGGTTCGCAAACTGGGGTGCATGTACCCTAGGGGTACATTTGCCTATCTGATGGGGTATATTTAAGGTTGGCAATAGAAGGGAAAAATATGTTTATGTATCATTCATTTCGAATTATTTATACTTATATCAGTGACTATTACTGTTCAAAAATCATTATATGGTTATTCGTAAATATATTTCTATTATTTTTCCCAGCCTTGTCACAAGAAATTTTAGGGGTACATGCTCATCTATCAAAATTTTGAAAGGGTGCATGATCAGAGAAAGTTTGGGAACCCCTGTTATAGTGGAATGCTTCAACTACGTTGGACTCACGGTGGAAAGCGGCCTAGATTTCGAGCAAATCTGATTAGTTATTTTCATGCGTTTTTTTAAAAGAAATGCCTTAGCAATGCTTGTAAGACCGCCATGCATGTCTTTCGAGGAAAACTTACATTTTTTGAAACCGATTTTATTTACCTTTTTAAATGTTCGCAAATACCACGCACATTTCCATTCTTCCTCTCAATGCTTGTAATCTTGTGATCTTTCGATGCGGGCAGTATGGAGAAAGTTTTTAATGTGCACACTTCGCAGTTCACCCTGCGCGAGGCAAGTGCTGTAAAAACATCGCGACTGGCCTCGGTTCACAGACCCAGCCCTATTTCTTGCATTAATATCGTCTGGTGCCTTGCAACTTTGGATTTCACAACCTAACCTGGCTGGATTGTTTACTGCATGTGTGCGAATGAACTAACTTGCTCTGCATCCCGAAAACAGGTATTTGAAAACCATGCTGTGTTTAATGTCAGTCATTGCTGAATGCGTGCCGAGTTTAACGACCATCAGCAAAAAAGCTTGACACATACCTGGTACCGACTGAGGCGTGAATTTCATGGAGCTGCAAGTAGTCAGCTGTAAAAGAAAAGCCTTTATCTTCAAGGCTCGTGCCTTTCAGTTTTACGTAACTTGACCATCATAATCGGCACGTGACATTGCATTTTGAGCTATTCCCCACTACGAACGACATAGTCCAATTTTACGGGATTTTACGGGAAGACAGCAGCTTCGTAAACGTAAAAGTGATGTCGAGTCTAACACTAAAAAGTATAAACTTAGAAAAATGAATTTGTATTTGGTGGCCTAGGAATCAGTCGGTTGATTAGAGTGTTATTGAAATTTGCGGGAGAGTCCCCAGCTAGGAGAGAAAAGGGTTGTTGACCCGGACAATTCAAGAGCTGCCACTCTGGGAAAGCCTAAAAATTTTGTCATAATTTATTATAAACAAATCACAGTAAAGTATTAGTCTACAGAAACAATGCGACGCAATGGTTGGCCCTATCAAGCAAAGAGACTTTACCTGAAAAGTAATGGTCCCAAACGTGCTGTTTTTTAATACGATAGTTAGGACAGTCTGCATTGAAAGAATAAATCGCTGTATCTGGTGTTAAGAAATGCGATATCATGTGATGGACCTGGCAAGGTCGACCTCTATCTGTGACCTAACAGGGTTCAGAAGCTTGTTTGATCGGGCCGTGAAAAACTTCCATTTTGTACCTAAGCTGTAAGTATAAAGTTTTTTCGTGTAACACACAGCCATCCAGCATAAGTTTTGGCATAACGCGTTGATCCGACAGTTTTAATCAGGGCTGCTGTTGTTTCACGAATCTTTTGCATTTTTCACTCTTGACAATCTTCAAGCGGAACGAATCAAATATGGTTACGCCGAACACAATGCTCATGCATGCATTTCGCGTATCGTCACCTTGGATACAAGTTAGTCAGTCTCGTTTTTATAAAATTTCTTGAAGCCAAAAANCAGGAAACCATAAAACGCATTTGGGCAATGAGACGTCTTTTGCCATAAACACACGATATTTNAACACTACTTTTTTCATTTTTTCACACTAACATGGCCTTACAACAGCCACTGAGCTCGNGCATACTNCTCAACGCAAACGCAAGAGCGGTTGCGGGGGCTGCTTGTTAGTAAGCCGGGCTACTTACCTTACTGCAGTAAAACCAGTGGTGAAAGTAGCATAATTTTCTTACCGGAACGATCCAGTATTTGTCAATACCCTCCCAAAATTTCAGCCATAAATGTAAGTAAGAAATCAAGAGCTGGTCTACTTTTGGCCCACCCTGTATCGTACATTTTAAAAATACAAAAAACGTACGTTACAATCTGAAAACCACCATCTCAAAATCAACCAAAAAGCGTTAGGCTATAGGCTACTTACGGCAACTTGCACTATCGCCGAAAGTGGTTCTGGCAATGCAACTTGAGTAACTTGAGCTGTCTGAATTTAACACCTCACACTATAGCCTACTTGCTAATACTGTATTTGCAATCTCCATACCCTAAAATAGCAAACCTGATACAAATACTTTACATCGTTTGCAG
>JGI24021J15306_10010924_pt1 | contig 11293 bp, 6 predicted proteins | sample Ectturendosymbi1_FD_15306 | JGI IMG/M metagenome (IMG submission 15306)
TTGAACAGCTCTCTAGCGCAATCGGCGGAGGAGCTAGGGCGTTGGTAAGGCAACCGAAAACTGCTGTTTTTTTGCGAAAATCGCCAAAACCAGCCAGACGCCAAGGTGTTAAGCTTGGGGCAAAAGTGTCCACAACAGTTGCATCCCAAACAAGACAAACCACGGTTGCATCCCATACCAGACAGTGACCCCGATCAGGCTTATAGGTTTTAAAGAATGCCTATCAGGCCTATAGGTTTTTAAAGAAATGCGACGAGTTTATTGGTGGACAGTCAATGAATGATGCTTTTCAAATACTACAAGTCTACTGTTACTTTTTATTATGTAACAAAAATGTGGCAACAAATCTTCACTGGTACTGTTGTGATTAGAAAGCCCAAACGACATGTGCACAAAGCTTCGCACTGCGGCAACAAATAACAATAGAGATTACACGCCATGATCACTCTATTATTGCTTGTTTGTGCCACATATGGTGTTGTTCTTGGTGCACATTCCGTTATGGTGAACCGTGCATTCAGCACAACACCAGCCAAGAGCTTTCAACAACATCCCCTCCTTTTTATAACAAACCATACTGATCACACGTTCTATTTGTGAAGGTCTTACACAGCACCATTTTGTTGTGATAGGAAAGCCTGATTGGCATGTGCCCGAAGCTTCGCATTGTGGCAGCAAGCAACAATAGAGATCACATGACGCGATCACTCTATTATTGCTTGTTCGCGCTACATACATACGGGGTTGTTCTTTGCGCACATTCCGTTCCTGGTGAACCACGCATTCAGTGCAGCGCTATCCGAGAGGCTGCAACAGCATACTTTAAGTTACAATGGTTGTGCGTTTTGCTGCATGCTATAGTGTAATGCAACAAGAGAGTGACTGCAGTCAGCTTGTTTGTTCATTTGACATGGAATGGCCCATTAGTGAAAAGCCACATAGTCATATACATGGGCGCAATTTGGTGGGGGACACGGGTGACGTGTCCCCCTCACTTTTTTAGACAGGGGGAACATAATATGCCATGTCCCCCACTTTTTCTCGTAGATTTTGTATTTGGAGAGGTTTCAAAACTAAATGTGACGATTGTCACGTTTTGTGTGAAGAGTTTTCATGTTAGATGTTACACAAAGCTATCTTGATGTTGAAACAGAGTTTGGTGTGGTGTCACTGACTCTAATATTTTTATAAATTTTTACTTCAAAAATGATCTTTAGCATTTTGCAAGTTTCTAGAGATCGCAAAAGATTGTTAACTGCCCCTGTCCGGCATTTATCTAGTGTGGTTTACTGCAAGAAATGTCACTGTCATGGAACAGTGAAGTTTAATGGCTCCACACGTGAAAGACCACAGTACAGCTGTGATTTGTTTCGTGTAAAAACGTTGGCTAATTGGCTTTACTGTAACGTTGGTTGTCACGTATTCAGAAACAGACAGTGTAAAATTTGAAGATGCAAGCGTAGCCTATAATGTTAGAAAGTTGCATTTTCAGGCAAACCTCTGCAAAGTTTTTGCCGAAAACAAACAGCAGCACTATTGTGGAGACTTAGTTTTAGGATGGGTAGTTTTGCATAAGACTGTCTTCAACCATAAGTAAACAGGCTTTCCATCAAAACTTCAGAGAAGTATTGACCTAGTTGTATATTGTCCTGTAACTCAAAACATAATGACTTGACTACGAATTAAAGATAGCTTATACATTTAGCCTTTTTCGTTGTATGTCACGACAAGGGTGGCCAACAAATTCAAAAGATATTTATACCCACAAAGCAGCAATGTTTTCATCCAAGTGCGAAACATTTGCTTTACAGGTAGCCTACGCATTGGTGGCGAAACCATTTTCAAAGTGAGGGAACAAGTGCACATCAAAAAATGTAAAATATTTTTGTGATTTCAATTGGCTACTGTGACGCCACAAGCACTGAACTATGACGTCTTTAACTTTTGTCAGCATGTTTAAGCAATTTTATTCTTAATTTGATAAGCCCTCAACGACCCCTATCTACACAACACCCTATCTATCATACACTACACAGTGTTGAGCACATAATTGTAACTACTAGTTGTTCTTAGTCTTACATAAAAACAATTTACTTCAACAATGGACCCAATACAAATTGTGTTACTTAAACTTATTTGGGCAAAATTTGAAATTTAAAAGTGGGAGGGCCAGGCCCTCCAAGAAAAAAAGTGGGGGAGCCTAGACCCATGTAGCCCTCTAGGTTCCGCCACCTATGAACCTACGTAACACCTAGTTTTTCTGGACATTCCTTTCGTGTTATTTCAGGTGAAATGTAGTACCATTTGCCAATTCACCGTTGTTCATTTTGATTTCTGTTTAATCTCAAATATATTTTCTTGTCGTTATGCATGTATAATTCTAGAATAAAACTTTTGACATTAATTTAGCCTATTAAAATTTGATGTTCAACTTGAAAATTTTGATAGTGAAAAGACTGAAATGACTAGCATAACTAACAGAAGTCACAAGGCAACAGTCACCAGCAGACCCGTAACCAGCTTGGGACACCAGGGAGGACGAACAGTTTTCTGAGGGAGGCCCAAATTTTACATTGATAGCACGTGACAAAGCGTTACATAGCATGTAACGACGAAAACAATGGTTATGCATACAATATGTCCAAGACATTTTTTCAGTGGGAGAAAGTTTTTCCAGAGGGGCGAATCCCTCCCCCAAGTTACAGGCCTGGTCACCAGATGGTAGGTATGCAGAAATGGCATTGCAGGCTAGATTGGTATGTGGGTATGTATGGAGAAAGACTTCTGGTTCATTTTATTTTGGATATATTGAAATCTTCTCTAGTTGGCTTGGATAATTCTGCTTAGGAGTTTGATGTTGGGAAAGGTATGAGACAAATGATATTTGGACAATCAAAAGGGTACCCAGCAGCATGCAGGGGCTGACAAGGGGAGATTGAAAGGATACATCCTCCACCCATCAGCAGTGTGTAGCAAATTGTAGACTAAATCATTTTGTGAACTACGTCAATTTTGGCCAAACATTTTTTGGTACTGTAAGAGGATATCAATGGAGATTTGGCTAGGAGTGGGGCTGCATGCGTGATGCCCAGTCGCCAAAGATTTGTAGCATTTTTATGATTTTAAAGAGCAGAAATGTGCAAGAAAAATATTTAGCTACCATAGCTTGCAATATATATGTCGTACCTTGCAGTTTATCATGTTTTTCAGGTTAAGCAACTTAAACAAGACATTAAATCACATTGTAACCCACACTTCCTATGAAATACATGAAAATCGATGTGTTCTACTTAAGAGTGATATGCACGTGCGACCAACGAACTTCACCGTTTTGTGCACGCCAACTGACTGCTCTGATAAAACCCAATTGATGTGGTCTACTATATTGCTTTGNTTGTTTGTATCATAGTCTGATAGTAGTGTAACCAAGCTGAACTACAGTACCATGCCCAGCAACAAAATTAAGTTTATTAATTTCTAAATCATTTGTAGGGATAAAGCAAAGCATGATTAGTGTTGCTTTGAAAACATCTCTACAAACAAGATTAGGAATCTGTATTTACATAATTTCACTTCTGCACAGGCCCGGTGACTTTATTGGTTTTATATCAAGCTGTCCCCCCCAAATTTTATAACAAAATTGCACCCATGATACTAAATGTGAAATGAACAGTGATATACTGAAAGACTTGTCAGGCTATCAACATTTTGTTGAAAAAAAAGTGATTGTGCAATGCATAGCCTCTCCTTGTCAGGTGAAGTGATTGCCACATAACTGCGCCTGTAGAGGACTCAATGCAAGGCCTCTTCCGCACAAATGTACCCACAGCAACGCCTGCAGGTAGTACTCAGTGATATCACAAAAGTTGCTGTTGCAGCAGCTACTGCCATGAAATGCACAAAAATGATCAAAACCATCCCGCTTCACATGTCAACAATGACTCCGCTTGGGATTTAGGTGGAGGGGGCCTGTTTGTAAAATTTGTGACAATCTACCCCATCAGCTACCCACAACTGGAGGTTCCATGTTGCACTTGCTACAAATCTCTGGGGAGGTGAATTGGGACAGTGCAGAGTACTTCATCTCTGGGATACTTGAAAGTCATGGTTAAACAGCCATCTTGCCTAAGCTTGCTATAGTTACTTGGAAACTAGAACATAATGTCGCTCAAGGAGAAAGAGCATGAACTGTTCGAGGAAGCCAAGTGATATTTCCCAGATCTTGTTGGCATCTCTTCGACAAAGCATCATGGTTCTAACGCTCTTGAGCTGAGCAGTGGGTGGAAACTCTTTGACTTCGGAGTTGAGCCAACAAAGTTTGCCTGGGCTGGAGCAGTATACTTGTAAACCCTCAGCTGGAAACTGCATTGATGAATTGAACCCACTAGGAGGAAGGGTGTGCATGTTGAGATAAAGTTGTTGGGCCATTGCTTGTGTTTAATACAGGCATACAGCCCAAGGTCAACTGTACCTGGAATTCGTGGAAGAAATTAGTTGTGCCATGTTGAAGATTAAAACCAATGAGTGCACGATCCTTCTGGGAGAATTCAATGCACATTTGGGATGATGTCGGTTTATAGAAGGGTGATTGACTGACATGTTGATGCTGATGTAAATGGTAATGGAAGACTCCTGCTGCAACTGTGTTGTAACAACGCACTGCGCATCATGAACACTTCCTTCTAGCACAGAGATGTGCACAAGTACACCTGGTGCAGAAATTATTTGTGTCAACGGTCACTCAAGGGTCACTCATTGATTTCTGCTCAGTTTCAACTGACTTGTTCTGCTCAGTGTTGGATGTTCATGTCAAAAGGGTGTGCAGAACTGGCAATCGATCACCACCTGCTTATCTGCAACAAGGGTTGATTGATTTAAATCATTGGTTTGAGTCATTGATTAAATCTTGATTTAAATCAAACAATAAAAATCAAATGTCGCTTTGAAGGTTTTTGTGATTTCTATGACACATTTAGTTAGCATTTCAATAGGTTTTCACTTATATTAGTATAAATGGCAAAGAGTTGAAAGCAAATCAAGTTTTGTCAATCATAGCTTCTGTGTGGTCACAGATTCTATGTCAACTAACTGCAAAAATGACATGTGGACCGAAATCACTAGTCATTGCTGACTCAGAAGTAAGAACTGTTCAAATGCCACGATTTTGAATGTGTAAACTGGTATAAAACTAGTTTTTTTTCAATCATTTGTCTGTCATAGACTGAAGTTTTTACATGACTAAAAAAAGTCAAGTCCATTCAGTCACAATGTCTGAAATGATAGACTAGTGAATACTGTCATGTCGAGTTGTAATGGGACTATGAGACAAATGACTGAAAAGTCTCAGTGGCCAATATTTTTCAGTGAAAAAAATGGCAGAAATGTCTCAGCGCAAAAAGAAACGATACACAAAGTAAAGTTGCATCTAAATTTCCTCAAACATTTAAGCTGTCGACTGTAGACATAGTAGTTTTAGAACATATTTTTGATTCATAATAACATATATTTTATAGATTTTTACTGTTTTGTACATGTGAGTCATACTTTTGTGTAGCTTGCACTTGTGAAAGATGCGTTGCAATAATTAATTTTAATTATCGACTTTGCACCAAAAAAGCTGGCAAGCTTGTATTTATGTACAAGCTTCATAACCTGCCAGCCCTGCAATACTATCTTTGGATTTTTGTCACATTAATACTATCGCCGGGTCTACTAGACCCGGTTTTAAAAATAAAAAAAATACCTTTTCCTTCAACTGCAGTTTATCACAAAAACTACACTGAAAATATAAGTCTCACTCAGAAGTTTGAGCACTAACAAAGCTACTTTGTGCTGTAAATCATACAATTTTTGATGAAAAGTAAGTGGGGTGTCGAAGGTGTCATATATGCCTGATATAGTAAAGGTGTCATAAATGCCTGAACTGAATTACTCATAAAAAAAATACGGGCGTGAAGAACTTTTCCTTTTGTATACTGCTAACAAGACCGTAGAAGCATACACTGAGTGAGTTTCAGCTTTTTACAAGCAAAACTCCCTCTAACCATAACGTGGGGTCAGCGTGACCCGTTACCTCAAACTAATACTATCATTGGGTCTACCAGACTCGAACTCGCTCCCCTGCAAAATCTAGAAGAGTGTGGATGACCGCAAACACACCTATTTACAAGTCACACAAAAACATGAGGCTTCTGAAGAGTTGAAAGCACGCCGACTTCCGCCTCCGTAGTTTCATGTGAATGACCTTTTTTGACCTGGGTCTGACAAACCCGCGATAGTATTCCAGACAAACCCGTGATAGTATTCCAACACTTTGGTTGCTGGTGTTCAAATATATCGTATTTGGAAATCAGGGAAAAACCAGGGATATTTCGGTTGCCTTACCAACCATATAGCTCCTCAGGCAATTGCGTTAGAAAGCTGCTGAAATCCTCAAAAGACTTGCCAAGTCTTCGGGTCCGCAATGCAAAAAATTTTGGTTTATGGGTTGTGTTTTTTTGTGAGTGGCATCATACGTGAGGTAGGTTTTTAGCCATTTTGGCTCATGTTACCTGGCCTAGGGCCCAACTGCTAGACAAGTATTTCGCTGAAGTTTTCATTGGAAGCTAGGCTGGAATCAGAGTCTTTTGAGCCCTTTATTGACTTTCTAACATTTTTGGTTTATGATCTAAAATAGACAAAATAACGAATTCTCTAATTAGTGGATTAGTTACTAATTTTGTTGTTTTCAGGTCATAACTTTTGAACCCTAAACCCTAGCAAGTCATCCAAAGTATCAAAAGACTCGGATTTTAGCCTAGTTTCCAATAAAAACTTTAGTGAAATACTGTTCTGCTAGCAGTTTGGGGCTCAGACCAAATGAAGTGGGCCAAAAAGGTTTAGAACTATTCTACTTACGACACCACTCAAAAAAAAATCCAAAACCCAAACCCAAAAAATTTTTTTTTCATTGCAGACTCAAAGACTTGTGAGTCTTTTGAGCGTTTGAACAGCTCTTTAGTGCTTACAGCGCCGAAGATATTCCCGCACAAAGACCTGTGCAAACTGCTGGTTTTAGGCTGAAAACATACCGGAAGCTAAGGTGTTAAGTGTTCATGAATTTTAAAGATCGATGGTTTGTTATTTCAATAAATATTTCATTTTGTATACCAGTACTTGTGTTGTGAACCTAATAACCTTATGGGATATTGCATAAGTGCGAAGTAAGTCTGAATGAAAGTTCAGCTGAATTCTAGTTGCTGTACCTGAAGAAACAAAGCACAAAAAAGTTATATTAAGACAAGCTGTTTAAAATTAAAAATCGCAAGTGTTCGGTGGCCAACCCTGTACATTAAATAAAAAAAATAATCATAAAAATCAAAAAAATCTGGTTTGAATCAAAATTCTGATTTGAATTTAAAAAATCTGTTTTTTTATTTTTTCTTACATGATGATTTTCATCTACCCGTCCATTAGGTGAAAGATGCTATTGGAGCAAAGATGCTACAAGCCATGGATTCACAATAAAGTCAGCTCTTTGTATTCGTGGTATGCTGAGACACGAAGTCCATGGTACTCATGGTTAAAATGTCAAAAATGCAATCATGGAAGAATTTCACTCATAAACTAGATTGCAATTACTTTCAAGCAAACAAAGTATTCTGGTAAACTATCCAGCATCTTCACAGCAAAAATGTCATGCTTCTAAATTCATCACAGACCAAAATGGTCTTACTCAGCAATGATAAAGACATCTTTGGTAAATGGAGAGAGTATTTCAAAGATCTTTGAAAACCAGTCACTATTACACCACCGAACACACACGAGGTACATTTGGGGAAGAAAAATGCCATCACTGCAGCTGAAGTCTCCCTTGCTGTCAAAACATTCAATGTTGGGAAAGCTGCGGGCTGTGATGAAATCCGACCTAAAATGCTCAGAGCCTTGTATCGAGGAGTTTTTTGGCTGACTCGTGTGTGTTAGGCAGTTTGGTGTTCTGGAATAGCACTGAAAGGTTGGCAAACTGGGGTGATCATCTCCATACACAAAAAAGAGACAGGAGTGAACGCCCCAAATACTGGGGTGTTCCTCTTCTTAACCTGCCAGGAAAAGTGTATGCCATGTGCCTTGAAAAACAATGCCAGGAAATGATTGAACCAAAGCTGGATGATACCCAGTGCAGTTTTTGTCCTGGCCGTAGCACTACAGATGAAATATTCACTCTCCAGCAAATTTTTGAGAAATCTTGAGAGTAAGGACCTTTACACAGGTTTGTTCACCTCGAGAAAGCATAAGATCGGGTCCCTCATGAAAGCATTGGGAAGTGTTGCAGGAGTAGTGTTGAAAGCTGCCAAGTCACTGTATTTTTGCTCAGAAGTTTCTTTCTGTGTCATGGGAGTAAAATCACAGCCGTTCAACGTTGGTGTTGGACTTCAACAAGGAGGTGTGCTGTCACCGCTCCTCTTCATAGTCTACATGAGTGGATAGACAGTCACAGTCGAGTTGACAAGGATGTCAAACGTGGGGACTGCAGGATCAACTGTTGCTTTTTGCAGACAATTTGGTGCTGCTAGCATCTTCTCAACAGGGTCTTTAACATGTAATTGATCAATTTTCCACTGCATGCAACTGAGTCGGAATAAAAGTCAGCACTAAAAGGACTGAGGTATTATGTCTCTCAAGAAAGTCAAGGCTGTGTGTGCTGCAAGTAAGCAGCAATGCACTGAAGCATTTGGAGATGTACAAGTAGGGGTGGTATTTATGAGTAACAGAAGGTGGAACAAGAATGACATGAGGATTGGTAAAACAAATGCAGTTTGCAAAGATTTCGTGGTGTTGAAGAGTTCATGGTGTGGCACTTTGTGAGAAAGTGCATGGCTATGAAATTGGCAAAACCCTGAATAACACAACACTTTTCCAAATTGAGAGATCCCAGCTACGATGGTTTGGCCATGTGTCCATAATGTCCCATGGAAGACTGGCAAGGCAAGTCTTGCTGACCTAACCACAGGAAAGCAGTACAGAAGTTGTCCAAGGACTAGGTGGAGTGGCTACATCTCCGACCTTGCTTGGTCCCTACTTGGTTTGTAGCCAGCAGAATTATCCGAAATCACTCTTGAGCACAAGGTATTCTGAGTTTTCCTAGTGTTGCTGCGCCTACGACCCTCCCTACAGGATAAGTGGGCATGAGAATAAAAGACAAAATTGTGATAGTAGTAACCATTTTGTCTCAATCAATGAAATGAAGCAATGTTGCCTCACAGCAAATGTGGTTCAACTTAACTCAAAACTCCATAAAAAAGTGTGTCACACAAAAGGTATGCTTGAATACATAATAAAAAAACATAAATTTTTTCTGCCTTAAATACAGCTACACATGTGCAGAATGACTAACAGGTTGAACGTCAATAAGTAAGTAGTGTTGAATTTTCATTAAGTAAACCCCTTTTGCTGCCTCAAATGCAACGTAGCTATTGGGTTTTGAAACAGGTTGTTTTCTGTTAGATACTCCATTTTGATGACAAGTTCTGTTTGGTAATGTGTCATGAAAGTTTGTTATCAAATAAATTTGTGTTTGTTTTGCAAAAGCTGTTGGTGTTTCATTTGGAATGACAACTCAAATGGTATTAATTCTTTTTTGTGATATTGGCGTGGTGGTTAGAATCAGATCACTCAAATTTCAGATACTAGTGCTTGGTTCAAAGAAACAGACGGGTTCTAACCATTGCTCTTCCTCTCCATGCTTGGACTTGTGTGTGCCTATACCAAACTTCCCATACTATGCATGTCTATGTTCTGATGGGAGAGAATGGATTGCAGGAAATTCAACCTGCTCAGGTTGGTACTGACTTTCACTTTATTTCACAAAAAAATAGAAAACATAAAGAACAAATTTGAAATGCTGCTTTTAAAAAAATTGTTGGCTTGATGTGTTTGGTTAGTTGTGTTTATCTGATAGTTTTCAATCAGTCCGACAACTGCTTTCTCTGGGCCAGGCTGAAAAGTTGGTCCGCCACCACAATCTGTGAAAATGAACTTCAAAATCCACATTTAATCCTAATTCAAACCCGAACATTCCACAAAACAAAAATTGAAAAACTGTATATGTTAAAATCCACATTCAATCGTACACATTCAAAGCTGTTTAAAAAATGTTGGTTATGAAAAGGACTGTTAGTATTCTTGTAGTGGAAGATTGGGTTCATTCTCTACACAGATTGTATTTCTTGCACCCTTTCTTTAGGTTCTTCAGTACCATGTAGAATTCTCTCTGAATTTTCTTTTAACTCATTGCCTGGTTACTGGTTTTTGGAAGCCATGAGCAGGAGGTTGCAAAAGGCCATGACAAATCATGTAGCTTGCTATCGGTTTTGTAGTAACGGTGGTTTTGCAAAAACCTTTCAGATAAACATTCATGGGTGTCAAAATACAAGTGATTAAGTTCTCAGATGCAAGTGAATGAAACATTTAAACATTCAGTGTATTTTGATTCACACATACTGCATTTGCTTCATATTTCATGACTTCACACAACACTTTTTGCAACTTTGCAACATCAAAAAAACTATGCAATTAATGTTAGTCTATCCACCCTAGCAAAAAAAGAAACATAGCACACACTGTCTATTGAAAGAAATCCTTTCTCAGCACAAAATCAGACACTAAGATCTTATAGGGTATATATATTTCGCCTACAAAGTAGGCATAATCAGCTCTTATTCAAATAGAATCACATAGCACACACAAACACCATGGTAAATCAGGTGGGATTTGTGCTTGTTGTGTGATTGGCTGATGTCTTATATTGCAAGTTGTTTGCATAAGATGGTACAATAGTAGGTAACACATTAAATCATTATTGAAATCATTGACAATCTTGTATGAGAGGCCTTGCATTGCATCTGTTGGTTTAGCAGACATGTAGCAATCACTTCACCTGGAAATGTGAGACACACACATTTTGCTCAGATGAAATATAAAAGTCTACAATGCTATGTCATATCTTCATCTAATGTCATAAACATATTCACAAATATTCCGTTGAGAAATGCAAAGGCTTGTACATCACTTCAGTTTCGTTTCACACATGAAAGTAAAAAGTTGAAAAATCTTCTACATGTAAAGGCAGACACAATCATCTCTGTTATTCAAATGTAGTTAACAAACCAGCATGCGTCTCTGGGTAAAATTACATTTGAAAGACTCGCCATCATTTAACACCTTGGCGTCTGGGTGGTTTTGGCGATTTTCGCAAAAAAACAGCAGTTTTCGGTTGCCTTACCAACGCCCTAGCTCCTCCACCGATTGCGCTAGA
>JGI24021J15306_10010925_pt1 | contig 11293 bp, 5 predicted proteins | sample Ectturendosymbi1_FD_15306 | JGI IMG/M metagenome (IMG submission 15306)
CGTATTCAACTAGTGCAGTCATGGCTTCATTGTGGGACATGTATAGGCTACTAGTAAACCTGCCTAACTTTTCGTCTGGTTAATAGCAATTTCATCAAATCGTTTATCAAGGTTTTTGAAACTTCAATTGAATATATTTGCTGTGAGATAATTTCTGTAGACGATACTGCGAGTGGTGAAGCTGTCAGATACAAGAGACTAGAATGAATGTCAGAAGATATTTAATCAGTGATGTTATTGTTTCAATCGTAGATACGAGACTTCGTCTGCCAACTGAAATGCTCTTGAAGGAAATCAACTTTAACTCTATTACGAATGGTTGGACCAGACACGCCACCAGATATGGGTGGGCCTAGCCACTTTTGCTCGGCCTATCTAAACAACACCTAATAACTTTGAGGCTCTTGCGAAATTCGAATTTCCTTGCAACGTTAGAGCTTGGCTGTGTAACCCCAGCAACGGTTAAGCACTGAACATAAAATGCAAAAATGCTTCAATAGTAGCCTACAGTAGCCCCAAGCAAACGTAAGGCTAACACAATGTGAACATACGAGTATGCTGTTTCTGTCAACAGGCATAGTCTACTGGGTGAAAACTTTGATCCACTGCAGGGTTCCCACAAATGTTTTTTGGGTATTCCCTAAAGCTGAACTTAAAATTCTCAAAATCTCATGGAAATTGCCTAGATTTTGCACAAATCAGTATATTACTTTTATCTACCTTAAAGAACTTTTAATGGCGTATCAACAAGTATGTGTTACGTTGCACATTTACTGCTTATTGCATTGGGAACAATCACACAAGCATAGCTAAATACACCTCAAGAACCATATGTCTGTAGATTATGAGATAGGCTTGCTATTGAATTTCTCTAAGGCAACGATCATTTCAAAGTAATTACATTTTGATTATGTAAAACCAAAACATACCAGTAGGCTAACTACATTTCTTACATACCACTATAGGCTATACTGTGGCATGATTTCCAAAACCTGACGTAATATTAAGCTCTTTTTTTTGACTGAAACATGATTGTGGTCTACTTTTGACGCACTTTTTCATGATGGTATTTCCAAAACAGGTTTAACGCGTCTCTGATAAGGAAAATACAATATATAACTTTCATGCAATTTTCCACTGATTCTTTTTCCTGTAACTGATCGTAAATCAGTAACTGATTTCACATCACAGAAACGTGTGACCACAAATTTTCCCAGTTTTATCCCATAAAATGCTATTTCCTTAAAAATTCCCCAGTTTCCTCAATTCCCTAGATTTTCCTCAAAAGACATGAAAATTCCCAATCTAGGGTCAAATTCCCCAAAAGTGGGAACGCTGCTCCACCGGTGTGATAGCAATGCAGTATTTATCGTTGACGTTTCAAGAGTGTATGCAAATTCTCTTCCTCAGAAGATGGCAAGAAGCAAAGTCAAAGTATACACACGCACTGCATTTCTGAAAATTTTCGGAGTAGTACAGGAAAAAAGGAGAAAAAATACCTTAGAGACAGGTTGCCAACATTTTGAACGATTTCCCAATTCCAGCATATTTGTGGTTAAAAACCAATCATTTACGAAATTTTCGATCAGATAGCCTGTTTCAAGATATATCTTGCAAGGAGATAATTAACCAGTAAGACAAAGAAAAGCTCTAATAAGACTTTTTTAAAAAAATGACTAGAATAAAATATTTCAACTTTATTATTTGAAAGTTTTTGCAAATGTCAAAATTGCGATGCAATATTTTGACAATTTCGGGGGGGGCAAATGCCCCAAATGCCCCCCGCCTGGTTGCGCGCCGGGGTCCCACAAATGGTACGTGATGAGAAAAAGTTTGGGAACCACTGGCCTAATGTCCACCACAGACCATGCTATTAGTTATAAACATGATCGTAGCTTGGGCACAGGTGATCTGTGTCCAATCCCCACAAAAGAAACTATTGTGTTATCGTGTAGCGTACATACAGATCAACTCAAATAATTTGCCGTCTGTTTGATATTCATATAGTTATTTTGCAAAAATTTCTTCATCAAAAAGGCCATAGCGCGTTTGACCGAGCACGATTACGTAATAGCACCACTGCTCAGAGGGACCGCGCGCCTAGGTCTTGCATTGGGCCCAGCACCTGCTAGGTCCGGCCCTGTTAATAGCTTTCCTTTTTATCCTGTTTAAAGACAGTAAGCTCCATTCCTACTGGGTTCAGCATGCATACACTACAACAAAAGGTTCTCTTGTAGCTTAGCAGTTTTTGCATCTTTACTTTTAACTGTAGTGTTGCATGAAAGATGTACTTGCCCCGCTGGGACAAAATACTGGTGATTTTCTAAGTTGATATAGGATATGCAAGCCCAACCGTGCGTTTAATTCTGCAGTAACAGTTTTGATGTCATACACTTTAGTGTAGACCGTACTGTAGATAGCCATACTGTTGCGAGCTCAAACCTCCGGAACTTACGTGACATTATATACAGAACAAGATAGCACGGCAGAAATTGAAGAATTTGCTATTTGATGCGCAACCAAATTTGCAGAACATTTTTGCTTCCAACAGTATTGAAAACATTTCATAGCAATCTTGTAAATCTTGTAAAAACCTCATAAATAATAATTGAACTCTTGTATCAATAATGAAACCTCAGTGGTTGCATTACTGGTTGCATGACCAAGTTCTGCATGAGTCACTACTTTTATAAACGCTCAGTTTAAAGAAAAATTTTATGTTAGCTGCAGAACTAATGCATATCAAAATAACATTAACATATCCGTGTCAGTGATCACTTCTTCTTGCAGTGAACGTGTCGTTAAAACTGAGGAGGAAGGGTGTGCATGTTGAGGTTGAAGATGTTGGCTCAAAGTCAGGTGTACTGTACCCGGAAAGCAGCCGTTAAAACCAATAAATCAACGATCCTTTCGAAAGGCTTTAACGCACACGTAGGGACTATTTCATTGTATGGAGGAGTGTGGTCGGCCGATTTGGTGATGCTGATGGAAGACTCTTGCTGTAACTGTGCTGCAACAACGCACAGTGCATCATGAACGAATTCTTCCAATACAGATATGCACAAGTACACCTGGTGCAAGAGATTCTTTGAGTCAGCGGTCACTCACTAATTTCTACATAATTTCAGCTGTCTTGCTCCGTTCACTACATGAGATGTTCGTGTCTAAAGTGGTGGAGAACTATCGACCTATCACAACCTGCTGGTCCGCAACTTACATATGGAAAAGCCGCCGGGGCCTACAAAAACGTGCAAAAGCAGGAGATCCTAACAAATAAAGTTGGAGGTCCTGGCGGACAAAGGTGCAAGAAAGATTTTTGGAGACAGCGTATCGTTCTTGTTTCCAGAAGTCCCGGAACCCACAAGTTGAGGCAAAGGTGATGTACCATCAGTTCAAAGCATGCCTAGTGAATAATTGCAAAAAGGTAAGACCTCGGTGTTTTTAACCAAAAGGTGAATAACGCTATTCAAGCAAAGAAAGTAGCCTAAAGGGCATGGGTTCTGAACATAGCCGACTTTTCTTTGCATTCGCGGCACGCGGAGGTGCGCAGCTCTCACTGTGAAAAAGTAAAAGACACAATCTTGAGAAATTTTCGGATATAAACTAGATTCCAAATACTAGCTAGCCAACAAAGTGTTCCGGCAAACCACATGTGTCTTCGCAGCAAAAGATTTCATACTGCTAGACTAGGTCCATCACATACCAAGCTTTTGTCCTACCCAGCATTGAAAAGGACATCCTTAGAAGATGGAGAGAGTATTTCAACGATATTTTATTCGCAGTCCCTATCAGACCATCGGATATACGAGGTGCATTTGCGTGGAATACTCTAGCTGTGATAACACTGAAGGCTGGTTGGGCTGGTGGCTGCGATGAAGTCCGACCTGAAAAGCTGAAAAAAGATTTCTTTGGCTGACCCCTGTGTGCTAGGTGGCCTGGTGTAGCGGGAGGGCACAGAAGGATCGGCCAACTGGGATAATCATCCCAATACGCAAAATTGGATACAGGAGTGAAGGCATCAATTATCGAGGTATATCTCTCTTCAGGATACCACGAAAAGTGTATGCCAATTGCCTTGCAAAACGATCTCGTGAAATATAATTGAACCGAACTTGTATGATAAACTGTGCAGTTTTCCTCCCGGCCGAGCACTGTAGACCCAGTTTTCAATCTCAAGAAAATACTCGAGATATCTCGTAAGTATGCCAAAGGGGTCTGCACTGTTCTGTTGACCTCTAAAGAGCATACGAGTGGCTTCCCCGTGAAAATTTTCAGGGAGTGTTGCAGGAGAACCGTGTAGAGGGTCACCTGTCATTGANAGTCAAATTATTGTATTTCTGCTAGTACGTTTGAGTCCCTCTCGTCGGAGGAAAACCATAACCGTTCACCGTGAGTGTTGCATTCCGTGAAAAGCGTGTGCTGTCACTACTGCTCTTCATAGGCATTGTGAATTGGTCAGACAGACAAAGCCGAGTCGGCGAGATGTCACTGTTGGGAGCTGCTGGATCAACCGTGGGGTTTTTGTAGAAGATTTGGTACTGCTTACCTCTTTTTAACAGGGCTTCATCATGCAATGGATCGCTTTTCTGCTACGTGCGATCAGGGTTGCAAGGTTGGCCTTTTTAGCACAAATTTCAAAAATCTGGCCTCAACTCTAGTTGGCTATAGCCTTGTAAAATTCGTTGGACCTATTGGCTCTTTTTTAGCTTTTTTTACTCTGAAAAAGTTTCCTCTAAAGGAAAATATTGCTATTCCATTCTTTCAGCAAATTATACGCAAAAATTTGTAACAAATGCTACATTAAATCGACGCCCGCGTTCTAATGTAAGTAACATTTGAAATATAATAGTATTTGGGGCGGCAATAGCTCAGTGGTAAAGTCTCCGCCTCTCAATTGGAAGGTTGTATGTTCGATCCACAGCCACTGAGTGAATTGCCGTAGCGCACATTGGGCCCTTAAGTACATGAGAGATGACTTTCATATGAGTGCAGAAAGCTGCCGATGGATCAGTATGCAAACTGTGGCACCATTGTACTTAAGGTATGCAATCTTACAGCTACAAACCATGNAAAGTCAGAGAAGTATCAGTAAGGAGCTGCAGTATAAGGCCAAGCTAGACTTAATCCAAATTTCGAAGAAGAATTTTATTGATATTCTTGTAATTTAGACCTTTCTGTGACGACGTAGTAGCAATACCACCAACAAAGCTTTTTCCGTCCTTTAAATAATCGGTTTGGCCTTTATCTAGCTTTTTTAGAACTGTTTGTTTTTTTAATGAAGTTTGCATCTGGCAACGCTGCATGCGACCCAGTCGGTACAAAAATCAGCAATAAGAATACGAGGTATTCGGTCTCTCACACAACCCAAGGCAGTGGGTGTTGCAAGTGAGCGGCAGTACTCTGCAACAGGTGGAGAAGTTCACGTACCGATACCTTGGGGCGGTATTAACCAGCGACGGAATGCGAAACGAGGTAATTCATACACCTCGGTAATTAATTCATGGAAAAGCAAACACAGTTTTTCGTGAGATTTACCTTTCTATGGTCAAAAAAAGTAGTAGCATTCAAACACTGAAAAGCTGACAGTTTTTAAATCGGCTTTTGTTTGGAACCTGATATAATGACTGAAAAAGTCATATCTCGAGTCAGTGGTGGGCAATTAGGGGCCCGCGGGTCACATGTAGCTTGCTACAGAGCTTTAAGTGGTCCGCAGAAGCATCAAGACAAATCTTCAAATCTGAAATTTCCTNNAACTTATCACAGTAAACCTTAGTCCTGAGGTTAACTTGATCCGAAACTTAAAAGTTTAAGCACAAAGCAGACAGGTTTTGGAAGAATTCCAAATGCCAACACCACAAACATACTAAATTGCGACGTACATGCTAAATAGCATTTTCTCATCCCAAGCCAATTTAAATAAGCTGAACGATTCAATTTCAAAGTCTTTTTAATACGCCACAGTCATTGTTTAGCAACATTAGCATAAGCATTCATTCTAGATATTTATTCGTGATGGCATGTATTGTCATGGTTCAATAACGATTTTGTGGAGTTTTATTTTTCAATAACAATTTTGTGGAGCCTTAACGTTTTTACAATTTTGTGGAGCCTTAACGTTTTATAACAATTTTGTGGAGCCTTAACGTTTTCAATGATTTCCTATTACCATGCCAGCGAGTGAGAATTGTCTTATCAAATAGTCAGGGTCCGACCTGTGCATGGTCGCAAAGTGTTTCAACTTTGGTCTGGTGTTAATTGCCATTCTATGCTACAATTCAATAATCTGAAATCATTCAACCAAACTAAATGCTTAGAAAAATTCACTATCAACGCTTTTAAAACTTATCAGTTCAGCGAAAGCAGTCTTTTATAATTTGCCAATTTAAATCTGAACAAAAATGCTCAGTAAAAAACACCCGACAAATCCACGTTTTATGGATGATGCTTTGAATAGAAAGGGCATTAAATATTTAAATGTTGAGACTGGGTTGTTGCCCCCTCCAATAAAAATGTCTGACTACGCGCTTGCATCGAACCCAGTCTATCAGCTTTGGTGGCGCGTGTTCAACAAACTGCACACTACTTAGCGGATGAAAAGTCGACAGAATGTGTTAAATTTTTATGTTGCAAGTGCACCGGACCGAAATATAAAATCAGTTCGTGAAGTAGCAAGACTTATGATTGCAATTACAAAAGCTCTTGTGCACGGCCCCACAAGCCCTCGTTTTACGCAAAGTTTTCAAGGGGCCTGAAAACGAACCATGATTGTTTTATTTCAGCCGCAAGGTCCGCAAGACGCAAAGAAACACACGTGACACTTCACGCAAAGAAAACAACATGAAACACATGCGAAACCTCGAGCACACTCGACGCAATTACCACGCCCCGACACATACAAGACGAAGCTACTCGCCACATAGATAGAAGCAACTTGAATAGGCATTGTATTGAACAAGAGTCGCCTTTATCTCATAATAAAAGACAAAGTGAAACCTAGCAGCCAGGACACCGAAAAACCTTGCGGTTATCGAGTCGAAGTGCCCCAGCACAATGAAACAACTCGGTGTAGCCCCAGCACAATGAAACAGCTCACTCCATGAGGTGTAGTTGTTGCTGTTATACAGGAACTTACTTCGTGTACTTTAGTTCTAACTTGTCGTCCACTGGAAAAGGATGGAAAAGCTCTGAGATGCTTGAAATGACAAATGTTAAAAGACTCTCTGTTACTGTATAAAGAGATCAAAATCAAACCCTATTAGGACTTCCAAAAAATGAACAAGAAACAGGAGAAAGTAAAACCAGTGGAGATTACCCCTGGTTGGATGATTGGAAATTGATTGAAAAGATTCGGGCCTTGAGTTTTGAAACAATATCTGACAACACTGACAGGTTTAGTGCAGAGTACAAACGTTGTAAAAAAACTTGCTCTTTAATTTATACGGCCTTTTTGTCGTTAAAATAACCTAGAGCCAGTTTTGGTCAAAGTCTTCTTCCTTTGCTTTAAGCTTAGTGCTCTCCATGAAGAGGTAACACAACTTATCTACAGGTGGTAAAACTTAACGGAATCTATAACAAAACAAACAACAAAATAGCCGCATTTAGGACACAGATTGTTCTTATTTAAATAATGTGATGGAAAATAGCCGTTTAGTCGACATTCCGTTCAGGTAATTCTTGAAACATAACTATAGTGATAGCAAAGCAACTGCCAAAATTGCCATTAACGTTTCAGGAGAACAGGCGCATTTTTCAATAACTCAGTAATTATTCTCAAGCTCTTCTGACATGAAAAAACAAACTTGTTGTATTTCGAAACAAATGTTTTTTCCAAACCAAATATATTGTCCGTAGGAGGCACTCAAGGTGACTCATGACATAACGGCAAAAATTGTTTTCACAAGATGCAACGCAGGCTAACTATGAAAAAAACGTGTCGACTCAGATTGTCTTTTCAGCGAATTACCTCATGGGACGCAGTTAGAAAGCATGCTCGTCAGGGCCAGATTTAACTGATGCGAGGCCCTAGCCTCATCCACTTGTGAGCCCCCCTCACCCATTGTTGTGAGGAAAAAAATGGAAAGCGTTAATCAATTTGCGAAAACCCGAAAATGACGCTCTGAAAGTACGGTCATTAAACATTCTAATTCATTACTGGAGGGTCTACGATCACTGCGTTTGTTGCTGCATTCATCACAAAAGCATTAAATTACACGGAATTGTTGAAATCCTACTTGGCTGGCGGGAACAGGATTATTAACTGCCACAGGCAAACCAACCGAAATCGCCACAATCGAAAGATTTGACAAAACACATGGTTTACGTTTTTTTTTATAAGAATCACATCTGTTTTTTCTTATCTGTGTTCAAAGAAAAAACAATCACACTACACCTATATAATATCTGTGGCGGCATAAAGACTTTAAAGCACAAGGTGAGGACCACGTTGCAACTCGCTTACTACGGCTGTAAAAATCTCACACACACGAGCAAAACACGTCACGTACAATGCACCCAAATGGTTGTAACTGTTAGGCTCACGATTCGAGTGTTTCTTACTTTTTCAGACTGGTAAGAATCGAACGCAACTGAATTGTCGCGTGAAAAGATGTGAGGTTTATAAACCAGAACCGTGGCCAGAAAGTCTTGAATAGGGGGTTTAAATTTACGGAAGGGTCTTGACATTCTGAAAATTTGATAAAATCTGTACTGATTTATAGTGTTTCACATTTAAATTTGGAAGGGCTGAGCTCACCATTGCCCACCGTGGCGACTGGACGGGTTTAAATTTCGCTTATACTGTCATTGAAATACGTATAAAGAAATACAAAACTGCAATTATCGAATCAAGTAAGGCTAAACATAGCACAGTAAACAGTTGAAAAGGTTTTGTCCAGCCTTCTTCATAACAAAATTATCTAAGGATTGATTACAATTTTTTGCCTAAGTTTGTCACTTTTAATGTACCGAATGCTTAGTGTGGACAACCTCTCCTGAAACATTGTGACCCTTTAATTCATTTTTAATTCTTTTGAATCTTGAAAAGGACCTTTCGCCTGAGCAGTTAGTGACCATCAAGCTAAGAAAAAAGGCTTCGTGTGGTAGCATAAACTAAGAACTGCACTAATCTAAGGCATCGGACCCAAACGCGCTTTTGTCATATTTTGCTGTTTCCCTGTCTTGTTGGGGAGTAGTTCTGCAGTTGCCATTTGCTAAAGAGGCTTTTGCTTTCTATTCAAGCTCATCAAGATCTTCTCTGATTTGCTTAGCATGGGAGCAGTACAAACTTACGCAAGTACTCAATAGCAATCCGATTTCTGAATGACTTTACTGAAGAAAATTCAAATGGAAAAAAATCACGTCTAAAAATACCAATCGAGCTTCATGCGATACAAATGCTGACAAAACTACTGTATTGCTCAGTCTCCTAACAAACAACTATGCTTTTATTGTAGGATACTGCTGCTAGCCCTACACATAGCTCTTATCTGCACTACAACCTTGCTTTGATCAGGTGCAGTGACGTAACTAGAGGTTTGAGCCATTGGTAAAATTACCTGAAGGGAGCCCACTGGCCAACACTCAGAAAATAGTTGAGAAACAATAGCAAATCCGGTGTTGAATGGCTATACAAAAACCCGAAATCACCGGAAAACACTCCGAAAAACGCAAAAAACGACAATCTACTGAACCCAAAAGAATGTAAATATCAAAATACAACCTAGGTAGGGGCCCGGTTTTTACCTTTAGCTTGGCAAGGGGGGCGGTTCGCACCCCTGCCCCTGTAAGTTATGCCGCAGATCAGGTGCATTTCAAACATGAACAGCCACAAGTTCTTTTGATAGAGTCACAAGTAGAATCAGTACGATTCAGCAAACGCAGGACGCAGCCAGCGTGCTTTGAGTATAACGACACAATATTTGGCATGCGGCTTAACCAACCGTCGTATTGAGATTCATGGAAACTCGTTGGAAGACTCTGGCGTTATCACCACGGAAGTTGAATAAAACTACATTTTGGAATAATAATTAAGACAGGGTTTTTAAGGCGTTTCAGGGACCCGACTCGGGTCCTTAGAATGTCAAATCGGGTCCCTAAAATCAGAGAAAATCGGGTCCCTAGAATCAGAGAAATCGGGTCCCTTCAGATTCAAACCGGGTTTCTAACATTTTCCATTAAAAAAAAACCTGATTAAGGCACAAATTTTCGACGAAGTTTGATCTGAATGATCATATACCGGCCATTGACTCTATGCGCACCACAGTTTGTTGGAGGCCCCCCTTGGATCTTGAGGCTCTAGGCTTAGCCTATATTGCCTATAAGTAAATCCGGCACTGATGCTCGTCCATCATAGTGCTGTTGCGATCGGAAATCCAGAGAGGCATGTGCGCAAAGCTTTGCACCGCGGCAGTAAGCAACAATAGAGATTATGCGTCGCAATCTCTCTTGCTATTGCTTGCTCGCGCCACATATATAATGGTGTTATTCTTCACGCACATCCCGTTCGTGGTGAATCACACAAACAACGCAACGCCTACGGAGAAGTTCCAACAGTGCCAGTCTTGTTTATGCAAAAATAACACTGGAGGCCAGTAATTGTACAACAGCACAGCTCTTGTTGTCACTCGCTAGACAATCACTCCCATCTTGGCATTCCCCCCTTGCTCAAAAATGCAAAACATATTTTTTGGATCGCATGCAATGCGACAGATTTATTTAACAACTGGCGGCAGGCCGAAACCTGGATGATACTTTTTGTCGGGGCGTGAACACTCTTTCCCAAGGAGTGCTACGGCGAATCACCAAGTGGCCATGAATTGAACACTCAACCATTTAATTCAGAGGCGGACACTCTGTCACTGAGCAAACCGCACGCATGTTTCGATAGGGTCGCTCGAAAGCTACTGAAGAAATCGGGTTAATGGGTGTAATTAAAGTCTTTAAAATTTTGTTGAAAACTGACATATTTGTCAATCGTTTCCTGAACAGGGTTTGAGGTATTTCTGCTTATTCTTTGCAATGTCTTGTTCGGAATATCAATAGAAAATAACATGCCGTTGCGTTTCTTCTTCTTAGAATAATGGACTAGCACTTCTATAAAATGGAACATATTCGGAGAGTATCATATTTCGTTGCTCGTCTTTAAATCTTTTAGCTAGTCTTTGGAACACGCAGTAGAAAATACTGAAATTCAGAATACCGAAAATGTCTCCTTGTTGTTTTTCATTTCAAGCAGGAAAGCATCAATGAAATCGCGAATGTCTTCTTCTCGAAACTCTTCTTCGTGCTTCTCGAC
>JGI24021J15306_10010929_pt1 | contig 11290 bp, 6 predicted proteins | sample Ectturendosymbi1_FD_15306 | JGI IMG/M metagenome (IMG submission 15306)
CTAATGGTTGGTTTACTGCATGCGATGGCTTTTATGGTGCTTCTGCTTATTGGCTGAGTCATATGAAACAATAAACCATTACCATTACCATTACCGATAGAGCTAGAGAGCTGTTCAAATCCTCTACGGATTCAGGAAGTCATCTAGTTTAGATATTTAAAAAAATTATTTTGTATTTGATTTGAGTTTCTTTGTGGTAACGTCACAATGGACGCAAGTCTTCTCAACTTTTGGCTGAAGTTACCCACATCTGGGAGCCAAACCAGCGGGCCATTATTTTGGCTCAAGGTTTTTTTATCTAGGCTATCATCCGTGTTTGTAGAACCCATGATTGGCTTGCTAACATAACTGGAGTCATAATTTTGACTCAAAAAACAACAAAAAATAAGAAACAAAAAATTAGTTTTGGATGTTAGGTTTTCTGTTGATGTTTGCATAATGGGCGGATGTGGATGTTTTATGCATATTTTGTTTACATTTTGATGACGTCATCTTCCTTTGCGAGCCGACCAAACGAGCCGATTTCGTGGCTCAAACTTTTATTTGGATTATAGGCTATAATACGAGTCTTTAGCGGGTTTGAAGAAATTTTGCAGCGTTTCTTTTTCCAAAATTATGGCTAAACTTCTGGAAATTAATTAGGAAAATCCCCGCAACTTCCTGTCGGAATTCCGGAAATATTGGGAAGTTTTATGGCATACCTTTGGAACCGGAAACGCAAGAAAAACGATTAAGGGCTCTAAAGACTCGTATTATAGCCTAGAATCCAAGAAAACGTTGAACCACAAAATCGACTCATTGGATCGACGATGACGTCATAAAAATGCAAAACGTACCCAACTCGTGACGTCGTTTCCCAAAAACCCAAACCCATAACAAATTTTTTTATATTCTGAACTATTGCACAACACTTCACGAGTCTTTAGAGCGTTTGAACAGCTCTCTAGCTCAATCTGCTGCTGAGTTGCGGATGGCCAAGTTTTGCCGTTAGAGGGCAAATTACACTTTTCCTGCAACTTTTTGATTTTTGTCAGAAATTGGGTTTTTGAGCCCAAATCCTGGGTCCAGATTTGCTAGAGCTATAAAGTCAATTAAGGATCCGGAAGTCCCGGATCAAAGCATAGTTTCCAAAAAAAACTTGAGCCGAAAAACGGCTCTTTGAGTTGGCGCCCAGGGTCAGGTAAACTTGGCCAAAAAGGCAAAAACATGCCCTCATTGTGACGTCACCCACAAGTAACCGAAAACGACAATTTTTTTGAAACGAAACTAGAAGACATCCCGAATCCGCAGAGGGTTTGAACAACTCTTTAGCTCTATCGGTCGGCATATGACTGGACAACGTTACAACTATTATTGTGGCCTTGCAGTCCTTAAAGGGAGCCTGGAGAATATATTTTAGTCAAACCACAAATTTTAACCTTGTTTCATGTCTCTTCGTTAAATGCCAGTGTGGCTATTTATAGTAAAGAAAAGTCTGGCCAATGCTGGCAATGGTTCGACCCTGGATTTCGATACGCCTCCAATGAAACCAACTGGTGCAGGTCGCTGGCTTAGCCGTGCTTTAAGTCGGTTCACAAACCTTGTCATAAACTTTTACGCCAAAGGGAGTCAACTGTTACGAAACAAGACAATACTTTTCCTGGCTACTGGAAAGCTGCAGAGGTGGTTCCCCGGTACTACGAAAGACAGTTCATCGAACGACAATTTATCGAAACGACTTTTGTNATTTAACTGCCGCAAGACATTATTACGGCGTGGTCATCATGCTGCAATGTACAGCTGCTGTAGCAACTCACTACTGAATTATTTCCAAGTGCAAAGTCCGTTTTTATCTTTCTTTTGTATCGACTGGTAGTTAATAGGAGTCAGAACCATCAAAACCAGAGATCAGAACAGCTGTGAAACAAGCAATTGTGAGTGATTGCCACACAGCTTTGAAACTGAATTCATTTTAAGTGAGAAGGCGAAGTGAAGTGGCCTTGGAAGGTTTTATTTATGTCGGTAACAAAGCTTAAAATAGTGCATATTACTGAAAATGTGAGGAACACCTCAAATGCAAAAGTTATATACTATCTACAGCGAAGGAAGACAGCCTCATGAGAGCGCCGTCTGAACACAGTCATTTCATAAGCAGTGCCTTCGAGCAACTGCACACAACTTATGATTAAAATAATTGGTATCGGTGGTGTATATTTACAAATAGCGCCATGGCAAAGTTTAAATGTGCATCATTTTTAATACAGTAGAATTTTTCTAATTCGTTACATTTTTGTCGGTCCCGGCAGAATTCCAAGCTTTTGTGTACATATCTGTTCATCTAATTCGCGATCGCGTAATTTGTCACCTCTTTCTATCCTTAGAAGCGTCTTGTTCGGCTAATACGTCATTTGCAGTTTCGCTTTTTATATCTAAGCAGCTAGTACGTGTGGGAATTCAAAATATTAAGGATCTTTATCTGAGAATTGTTGCACCTCGCAATTTGTTTGTCGAAATTATACTCGAGGTGTGAAGCGCGACCCGACTACCCATTGAGAGAACGCAGTCTTTAAAGTTTGTTAAAAGATTTCAAAGGTGATTAAATGGAGGAGTCTAGATAGAGGATTTTTGTATTGAACCATGACGTCATAAATTTGTATTTTACTGCAAATAAAAGCAGTATCTACACGAGTTACTATGATAAAGTATACAAGCTTCTATGATAGTGTTTTGACCTGCTTGCATAATTCATCACTTCGCCTAAATGGTCACTTTTATCTAATCCCCATGAGGTGCCGAATTAGGCAAATTCTCCTGTATGTGTAATAATAGATATTAGCANAATTTTTACGAAATATAACCTTGAAGATAACAAATGTCTGAATACAGAAAATATGCGTTTATTTTTGCTTCAAGTGTTTCAGCAAATCCAATATAACTTATCCATACGGACCATAACATAATCCTGTACTTACGTTTATCATGAAGAATAAAAAATAAAAATATAAAAACATTCAAATAGTAATGTCATCATAACTTGTGTATAGTAGGCTAATGGCTGAGCAAATAGTAAATCTAAGAAAAAAAATCACAAAACACTGCAGTCACAAGCATGAAGCAACAATTTCTTTTGAAATGAACGAAACACGTTCACTTTGTATGGTACAATAACATATTTAATGCAAGTCGTTTATTACATGTGTTCGGAAGACACAGTTCTATCGAAACATCAATATAGCCAGCATTTTATTGTTTAAATAACGCAACTATACCAACACTTCCCGTGCATTTGTTGAAACAAATTCGTCCATGATTTCGTAAAAGTCTATTTTCTCTGTTTCACCATCAAATCTAAAGTAGATCACAATCTGTTATGGCTCGTTGACGCTCGTGTGTATGAAGTGATCAGTTTAGTTTGCTCAAAGATCGCTCACAACATTCTACAGATACTGCCATAGTCACCATTATTTGCAAAGCAAATCGAAGATTTGGAAAGAGGCTTTCATCACCATAAACTAGACTAACAAATCTCTTCTTTTATAAGTTAACATTTTTTGTTTAACTGGTATGGTAATGATACTAGCTGCTAATGTTTAGTAAGGTTTTCTCATTGGCGTGCAGAGGTCTTATGACGCCTTGGGCGAATGCTGAACTGCACGCCTCCCTACCAAATTTTAGCTTTGAGCAGTGGCGTACGATTGCCATTGTTACTGCATATAAGCTGCTTATGACGTCATATTGACGTTTGCAAAACAACTTTTTGACGAAGTTTGTTGATCCAACATGCATATTATTCTACACGCATACTCCTTACTCGTTGTTTTAATGTGTGTCTCGGTAATGAACGTATCAGCACTTGAAGTTATGAGAACGGAGCAAAACACAGCACTCAACGCTATGACAGAGCAGTTCAAAACTGCAAAAGTATCTTGCAACGCTTTAAAACAGGAGAGATAGAACACACTCAGTGCTACGTCAGTTCAGTTCACACAGTGACACAGGCACGTAGGCAGTTTTTAAGGTTTGGAGAGGCAAAATCCATTTTAGTGGGGCAAGTATTTTGTTTTTATTATATGTTTTAAATATTCTTCCTGGACACAACGAAATTTGGGGGGACTGCCCCCGAATGCCCACCTCGTGACTACGGGCCTGAGTTCACAACTGCAAAAGACTTCGCATTAAAACAATTGAGTAAAATACACTCAAGGCTGCGACAGGCCAGTTCACAACTGCAAAAACATCAGGCTGCACTAATGTTTCGTCGAATAGAAGTCGAGCAGAGAAGGTATGTGGCTGGGATGGCGGAAACCCATGTTGACAGACTGAAAATTGCTAAACAACACATTAATTAAGAATGCGGCGCCTATGGCGCATGCCTGCCAGTCCCGTCGCCACGGGGGGGATTTCGTGGGTTTATACCCCCAAACAAAGCTCCAAGCCCCCCAAATTGAAATATGAAATACTATAAATAAATAGAGTTTTTGCGTTAAAGCCCCCTGCACAAACGTTTAAGCCCCCGTTAAAAAACGTAAAGCCCCCTATTGAAGACTTTCTGGCGACGGTTCTGATGCCTGCCATATCTTAGAGCCAGTGGCGTAGCCAGCCCAAAAATTTGGGGGGGGCAAAAAGTTTTTGGAGGGCAAAATGTTAGATTTTAGGCGGATAACACTCTTTTGTTCGGACAAATGCCTCTTAAAGCACAAAATGACCATGTTTTCCAAAAATTGGGGGGTGGCCATGGCCCCTTCCCCCCTGGATACGCCTATGCTTACAGCCGTCCTTGTCATCTGGGTGTATCGTAGCGTACACCCCAGGGTGCACCAGAATTTTCCAGGGGTGTAGCCTACCACCGTGACGGGGTATACCAGCAGTGTGCTGTTCAAGAACAGTCACATTGTCTCACATATGATGTTCTTCGCTCCAGCTTAGTGTGTTACATAACTTCTCACAGGTTTTAAAACCGTATCTATCGGGGAGTATAAATTGTTTGTTTGTTTGTTTCTTTGTAATGTTGGTCAGATGACCATCCATTCCTGTCGCCACGGGAGAGGCTTTTGTGGGTTCAGCCCCCTCAAACAATGCTCCAAACCGACCCAAAATGCGTTCGTTCATTTTTTTCATTATGTTCATTTGACCTCCAACTGTTGTTTTTCAACACCTTTCAAAAAGTGATAAACGAGGTTGGTTGACTAGATGACCGCCATGGTCCTTCACCAATCCTATGTGACACAGCACCCTCTTTGTTTACACCAGTGTTTCTCAAAGTGGGCGGAATCGCCGCTTTGGGGGCGATTTTGATGGGCAAGGGGACGATAGGGAGGCGAAAAAAAACAAGCGGGCGAAAATGCTCAACCACTAATTGATGATTGAGTTCACTTCAGTATCCTACTATTATGACTTGTTAGTTCCCTACAAATTTTGATTTACTATGATAATCGTTGGAGGTTGTTGCTAAAGCAATTTATCTGTTGAATTTTTACTCTGGATCGTCTATGTGCCCGACAGGCTACAGTGTCGATTACATCAGCGCTGCGGAGCCGTCGTGAAAATGTCACAGCTTCGGCTCCGGAGTTCTTTTCATGAACATGGTTCCAGCTCCGGCGCTCTTGGTTTTCATGAGTGGCTCCGGCTCCGGAGCTCTCTTTTTTCATGACTCAGGCTCCAGCCGCGGATTCTATTCGTTTTCACACATTTAATGTTTTAATTGTCTTGGTGTGCCTCAAGTTGCATGGAAAATTAATGCAATCGAGTACACAAAATCAGAAGAATATGCGAAATATTTTTAGTAATTTAATCTGGTAGTTTTTTACAAGCAGCGCTGTTACCACGAGGAGATCAGCGAAAAAACGACATACAAACAAGTTCTGGAATGACAGTCGCTGGTTTAGCGTTCAATGCCTGAGGACCTTTTGTTATTTCTTACGACAGAATCAAGAAAATGGCTTTTTGGAAAACTACATTTGTGTCCGAGCATTTAAACACAGACCAGTCCCAATTGACCAAGTGTTTTGCATTGGTTTATGCTTGCCTGTTGCAGTACTGACGATTCCAGCTAACAGCGCTGCTCGGGCAAACCATAAAAAGAGCCCAAAACACATAGTCCACTCATGTTTTCTTTCAAACAGGGACACATTTGCATTAGCCCAAATGCGAAAATGTGTTCAAAAGCCTTTTGTTTAAAAATATAGTATGACTTCTAGCAAAAAATTCACATTTGATTTCTGCTGAAAACTTTTGACTTCTTATCTTTTGCACTCACAATAAGCAGTGATGAATCGCAAAGTAAAGCACAATTTAACACGCTAAGGAGAAAATATAGGAGAAAATAAGACTGGTTATCGTGCTGAAAACAGATTTTTTCCACAGATGAAAACTTCAAGAAAAGTCCACATTTGTTTGCATTGATCTCTATGCCCTCCTGATAATGTACTGCTATGCAATGCAATGCCAGTTCGCTACCAATTTGTATAGCTTCCATGTTATGCTACTGCTTGTAAACGTAATGTTTCCTAGTGAACTTTGCCAGTAATCTAGTAAAAGGTGACAGTAAGCCTTGTGGTTTCTAATAAACATTCCTACTTTACAATGGCGTGTCGTGCATTTCATGCTTAAATCTGTAATGGTATCATGTCTTTAATCATACAGCATGATTACACAGCTACAAAAGCTATGGATATTTGATTACATACCTGCTCATTATAGCTCAGTTTTTTTAGATAGCTACACTAATACAGACCCGGTTTGATAATCTGACTAGAAAGTTGGATGTTGTGGTAGTTAACGTTTTTTTTACTTATACAACAGTGGTTCTCCACCATTTCACTGAAGGGAGCCAAATCCAAACCAACAAATTTTTAGAGAGCCACACAAAAAAATTTACCGCAGACAATTGATACGTTTTGATTTATTGCATTAACGAAGACTGTTACACAAAATTTTAGAGGTGTTACTGAAAGACACTGCCCATCGAAAGGGATCCTTTCCCAGAAAAATTCAGACACTAAGCTCTTACAGAGTATATATTTTCCCTCAGAAGTAAGCATCTTCAGCTCTTATTCAAATAGAATCTGTTACAGAAGGATTGCCAAAAGCCGCACAAAGGATGTTTGGGAGTTGCATGCGGCACTTAGAAGTGTTTGACAACCATTGTTCAACAAGTAACACCACGTCTACCAGCTACGATGTCACATCCTTGCACTCTGGTGTCGTAACTCATAACAATCGCGTTTAGTGTGCTATAAAGAGGACACGTAAGTTAATTTGGCAAAACCGTTAGTATCTAGGAATTTGAAAGGACCCCGAGCCGGAGCTACCTCTCAAATGGCGATAACTCCGGCTCCGGTACTAAATGTTCAACTGAACTCAGGATCCGGCTCCTGATTTTTAATTTGAGCTTAGGCTCTAGAAAAAATGCCCAACTCCGGCGCTCCGACTCCGTAGGCCTGGATTATTTTCACAAGAATTCTGAAAGTAATATAAGCGTCGTAATACAATGGCTTAGTTCAGCTATTTAAAACTTTCTTTAAATAAAATTATTTAAATCTACTACCTTGTGTTTGCTTTATCAGGCTTGTGGGGCGAAAATGATGTGTCGAGAGTGAAAAGGGGGCGATGGAATAAACAAGTTTGAGAAACACTGGTTTACACTGATCAGCTATTGCGCCATTGTGTTTTATTTGCTTTAATGTTCGCTAATGGTTGGTTTACTTCATGCGATGACTTTTATTGAGCTTCAGCTTGTTGGCTGAGTCATTTGAAACATTAAACCATTACCATATGTTGCTTGACGCATGGGTCGCAAGGCGTTCAGCAAATTCAGATTTGGGTCGCGCTCAAAAAAGTTTGGGAACCACTGGATCAAACCTTTGTTTGTCCAATTAATTTAACCCTGACGAGGAGCTCTGATATGTTTGGTCAGAAAGTTGCATTAGTGTTGTTTGCTGACCATTGGTTTGCAAAACTTTTTAACAGATTCAATGGTCATTACGATTACAACCGAATTCAAGGACAATGTAATAAAAATCATGAACAATTTGGGGAGAGTTGTCTTTAGAAAAGTCCTGTCGGGAAGGACACTGGGTTATTTTTGCACAGATCTGCAGGACATCGTCTGAGTTATCGCTCATGTCTTGGGTGCTGAAAGGTTTGTGTTTTATCTGTTTGTCTCAATTATTTCGACATGTAAAACACGAACTCTTTTAAAAACACTTGTCTGATACTTTATTCGAGGTTTCGTGCTTACAGATGTTTCAAGGACAGTTTTGGTTTTTGGGCAAGCTAGCCATGACTTAACTATCCTAACTCTCTTCTGTCTCAATCCTTGCTACTATACACCACTGTTTCTTTTATTTGACAGTGTATAAGAATTCAGATTGACAGAGCACAAGACAGATACTTTAGTGAAAAAGACAAATGCTAAAATCAAGTAAAAAAACTACCACACAATGAATTTCAAAGTCACAATATTCGTGTGAGTACAACAGATCTTATTTCAATCAGTGTTCAATCGATTCCTTTTGGCCAGAGGTGAAATTGGAATAATTCGTCCACCGTCTGTATATGTCAAAGTATTTTCTTTTAAACTAGAAAAGCTTTCAGTTCTTTNTTTTTGGTCATTCGGAGGTCTTGGCTCTCTGTCTTGGATTTTTCTTCTAGAAAGTTTGATGCATGTTGGGAAAACACATTTACATGAAAAGGGTCCCAACAATGCCATCCAAAACCTTTTGCCTCCGAATGAGCAAAGGTTCGCCGCTTTTGCAATAGAAACGTGTTGTCTTCGGACAGTTCATTTCATCAGAACCATCCACGCAGTCCGGTGGACAATTTCCATCACAATATTTTTCATTGTGAACACAGCACACGCCAGTTAATACATCACTGTTAATGCCTCCAACCGCTGATTACATCCAAATCGCTTGGAACGAAATCTTAATCATTTCCCTAATAAAAACTCCTTACATCCAGCCACCGCACGTTTAATCCACCCAATTCTGATTCCCCTTGCAGGAGAACTATTTTTGTACTGCTCTGATGCTTATGCTCCGAAAGCAGAAGTAGATGGCGATCTCAAGAGAAACGTTTCCGTGTGAGCAAACCGCTTGGCGAATTGAGCATCTTTTTTACTGCTGAATAAATACAATACAAAATTTCAATTGTACAGTATCACTTTTGCCCGTTTGTGGTTGTTTAGTTGCAGCTTTAGGAAAATCGGTTAATAAAATCACCGCCTATTACATCCAAAACAGACTGGTGCCAGCGTGGATGTATTAACCGGTGTCTACTGCTCTAGGTAGGATACTTCCTTTCAGGACTTGAAAAACAAGAAAAACGTAAACACTGGAGCAATTTGATATTTTCAATTCGACAAACAGTAATATTTTGATGAGTTAATTTTCAACCTCCAAAATGTGGACAAGTGAGGCAGAGGTATTGGTTGAAAAAGNCAACTCTCGATTTAGATCATTTTTTCAGATTCGTAGCAGCAAATGTCTATTGTCTTCCGAATATCAAGGAAAATGTTAGCTGAAAACAAACCCAAACCAATGAAAAAAATGCCCAATAGTGCCGATTACTTTTGATATATTGGCGGTGATGCTGCGCGGCTATTATTGCCAATTTATGCCTATAACAAAGTTGAAAGGGACCCTGCCAGCTGCTCTTACCTAGACCACCATTGCTCTTAATTACTGTCAACGACATCAAATAAAAGTGTATGCGCAGCTGAGCTGAAAAGAGATCCGTTTGGAAACAGGACCAACGTTTGATCTCCACTTATTGACTTTTCTGGTTTTTGTAACTAATCAAGCTTTTTTTAGTTAGAGGTTCATGTGCAGGCACCAAACGCTGGAAAACATCGATCGCACTCTCTCACCAAAAAAACGCAGCAGCACTCTCACGTNTCTTGTGGCCGCGGGCGAACCAGGACATCGAAACGTCACGAACAAATGTCACTGATGTAACCAGCAAGTCGAAGGTACTTGGACGTCGGTTATTGGTGATGACGTTCAACAGCGTCGGACAGCCAACATTCTTGAATATGTTTCAAAATTTTGCTTGAATTATCATGATCTTCAATCGGGTTATGCAACAGGTCTCCGTAAATCAGCAAAGCGAAAATCGATTACAAATGGCAGGTATACAGGTTTGGTCCCTTATGTTTGTGAATCAAAGCACGGATTATAATTTATTGGATTTTAATTGAAATAAGAATGAGAAAAACAATTGAGGACTTAAGAATTCTGCAAATTGGCGTTTCAGTATAATCAAGTCCCAAGAGATTGGAGAAAGACCTCATGGATCACTTCACAGCCAGCCCTATGGTCGGCATAAATCATAACTAAACTGACGACGTTGCGATTGGAGAGGAAAATTGATGCTACAAAATGTAATATCTTGAACATCAGATTCTATATTTGAATAAGGGCTGATGATGCCTACTTCGTAGGTGAAATATACACTTTGTAAGGTTTCAGTGCCTCATTCTTTGCTGAGAAATGATGTCTTTCCATAGACATTTAACATTATATAAAAGTTAGTACCAAAGCGTCAGAGCAACACAAAAATCACAGAGGGCCTCCCAGAGAAAGGATTCGACTGGAATAAAATTTCTGGACTGAAAATGCGGAGTGTTACGTGAATTCAAGTAATGTAACTCCACAGGTGAAATAAGCAAGGAATGCATCGCAAATATTTAGATTCCGTGCTTGTTTGACTGTCGAGTGACGTTACTTGAATGCAGGTATTTGCACGTTTGAATCATCGCAAAAAGATGCATGCAGAGCCCAGTTGGCAGATTTCTCGAAAGCCTGCAGAAAACGTATTGTGTTACGTGAAATCCATTTCTTATGAAAAGAATATTTGTTGATAGATTCGACTGCGTCTTATTTGCAGAGACGATTGGTCACTTGAATACAGGCATGTGCATGTCTGAATCATCGCAAAAACAGGAAAAGAGAGCCTAATCGGTTAATTCCTCGAACGCCTGCTTGCAGGAAACTCAGCGCCTTTACGAGCCAAGAGAGAGGAAATGGACTTTTCGTGAGTGACGTAACTGCGTCCTGTTGACCGCAATATTCGCTGCGTTCAGTCTTATGCAAAAGAAATTGCCCTGCAGTGTGCAGGGACTTGCGTTCACAGTTGACAGCAGACAGTACGCTGAAATAAAGTTAGTCCAAACGCTAACAGTGGCGAGGTCAGCCTGGTAGAGAAGCACTGGTCTTCTTTCCCAAATAAGCGGCCCTGAGTCAGGTCCGTCCGGCCCGCATGCAGCCCAGTTTATGTTTTCACTGTAGTAAAAGTATCCATTAGCTTAAAA
>JGI24021J15306_10010930_pt1 | contig 11290 bp, 7 predicted proteins | sample Ectturendosymbi1_FD_15306 | JGI IMG/M metagenome (IMG submission 15306)
ATTTTGAGCCCCTGCAACAGCTGAATTTTGGGCCTCTGTGACAGCGTGCCCCCCCAATTGGGGGGTATGGAGTACGGCTGATATGGCTCTGCGGGCACTATAAGGAGCAATGCGATGGCGTCCGGGTAATACCAGCCTGCCCTGAAAATGCTCTCAGGATTTATCCACGTTGCAACAGTACAGGCAAGACTTGAAAAAGATCTGGGCTTATTCGAGAAGTATGTGCACATTGTGGAGAGCTTTATTTCCTTACGCAATAAATTGCGATTGATTCGCGTGGTGATGGTCACTGCTGTGACTTTACTATTATAGCTGAATGATGAGTACAAGCTTGAATCATTGGAAGACGATGGAAGCAGAACCAGGCAGGAGATTCCTCAAACATCCTGCTACGAAGCAAGAGCCTGTAATTGTTGCCCAGTAAAAGTGTACACTAAATATTTCTAACCAAAATCAATTCAATTTACTTGATTTTACGGAATTGTACCAGTTTCAATTGCTGCCGAGACTTAGCCTTGTGTTGACTCCTCTGCACTTTTTCACTGCTCAGGTTACGCACTGGTATTCACGTCACGTTCACCTGAGAGGGAGCACGCAAGTGCGGAGGTATTCTTGTCAATCAGAAGTGCTAAAATAGCTGTTGTGGTCGAAACGTACACCACTAGCAGGTCTGGTGAGGGGTTCTGTGAAAGTCAACTCTTATTTGGCTTAACTGAGGTGCTCTCACGCATCGTCTTTAGAAACAGTACGTAGTTCCTCTAAAAATGTTTCAATGTCAACATTCGTTAGTAATGTCTTTACTGGCTGCGCGGACTTGAAGATACGCTAGACATGATACTAGGTTTCTTGTGCAAATACATTGTGATAGTGATTCGCTTGTGTAGGTGACTGCTGTGACTTAAGTATTATTGTCCTAGCTTAATCTCAGCTGAAGTTTCGAAACAGGAGCAAAATGTTTTTTTTGTTGATACTCATCTTGTAGCATTAAAACAAGCATTCGAGCGCAGTGGGTGAACACATCTGCGTGTTTTTGCTTGTTTTTTTTGCTGTAGAATCGAAATTGAGAAGATCATTGGTGAAACGTGATCTGCATTTCGTGAATGAGGTAGGTTCTTTTTATGACAGAGTTTCAAGAAACCCACCGTCGAACGGACAATGACACATAGGTCTAATCGTTGTGACTTCAGCTGGTCTGTTTATGGTTGAGACTTTTCTGTTCATTTGTGACGAATGTACGTGATATCACACAACGTCTTCACCTTACGCGTCAGATACACCACAAAAATTTGTGTCGAAAATGATTTTGTCATCTCTCATTACTAACGGCACACTGGGTTCAAATTTTTCCGAAACAACCACACCATCATATTCAAACTAGGGTTCGTCAGTTACTGGTTTGCTCTCATTTCTTATACGCAGTATGCAGTAAGTCATGAACTGCAATGCTTACTAATGGGCGTAGAGCAGGTGTTTCACAAAATATGTTATTATAATCGAAGCAGTCGTTTCAAGAACTGGTGTGAACACCATCTGTTAAAAGTTAATATATTGCGGTGCAATTAAATTCGACGCGTTTGTGAGATTATCTCTTCACTTTTTGAAAATGGTAAATAATAAGAAAAAATTTTGCTCTTGTTCGAAGATTGTTCATAAAAACTGAGTGCCTCTGTAAACATACATCAGAGTTCCCACGGCGATAAACAACAACAAACAAGCAATAGTTTCAGCATTACAGTATGTAATTTCATTGAAAAACAGACAATATTTTCTGCAGGAGCTTGATCAGATATTTAGTCAAGTCCCCGCAGTTACGCATAGCTTGAATCACTCGGGATATTTGACTTTCGGGCCTAATAGGAATCCTAAACCAGGCTTTAAAATTATATGTCACGTTTGGGCAGTGTTCCGGTTGGGGCCGATTTCGAGCTTTAAAATGAAACCCGCCTGCGAGTCTAAACTACAGTAGATGCATTGCAATGGGAAAGCTGCGCATGTTGCTCTGTTTTTCTAAGATATATTTAGATATCACTAAACTCCCATTGCTAATCAAATCGAAATGTTATGGGAAACGCATATGTTACAACGCTACCAGCAACAAACCAAACCAATACAAAACAAACCTTACCTTATTTTCAACAGTCTGCCGAAATTACTGCATAACCAAAACGTCTTTTCAACTTGTTAACGAATGTAACGGCTTCATTACTTTGGTTTTGTACACAATGATCAATTGCGCACTGAGTTATTGGATCAATCTTCTCTTGTCTCAAACAGTGTTTGAGTAATGATACTTGCTACTATGATTCATGATTGAATAGCATTGCTTTTGAGGTATTTGCTTTGAGAGGCAGAGGCTTGATAAATGCCGATTTTTGTTACGTTTGCATGAGGCGCGGTCGAGATATAGAGCAGTGTTTCTCAAACTTTTTTATTCCATCGCCCCCTTTTCACTCTCGACACGTCGTTTTCGCCCCCCAAGCCTGATAAAGCAAACACAAGTTTGTAAATTTAAATTATTTTATTTAAAGAACGTATTAAATAGCTGAACCCAGCCATTAAATAGCTGAACTAAGCAATTGTATTATGACGCTAATATTGCGTTCAGAATTCTTGTGAAAATACCTCGTAATCCAAGGCTACGGGGCCGGAGCGCCGGAGCTGGGCATTTTGCCCGGAGCAGGAGTTCAAAATAAAAACCAGCAGCCGGAGCTGAAGTTATGGCAATTTGAGAGGTAGCTCCTGCTCCGGGCCCCTTCCTAGATACTAACGATTTTGCCAAATAGACTTACGTGTGCTCTTTATAGCACACTAAACGAGATTGTTGCGAGCTACGACACTAGACTGCAACAAAGGATGTGCAACCCTTTGATGTTTCTTTGGTTTAATAATCGCTAAGGCTGTGACATCGTAGGTGACAGGCGTGGTGTTACTTGCTGAACAATGGTTCTCACACTGTTCTAAGAGCCACACGCAAGCTTCAAAGCATCCTTTGTGCCGCTTTTAGCAATCCTTTTGTAACAATCTATTTGATTAAGAGCTTATGATGCCTACTGCTTAGGCGAAATACAGTATATACTCTGTAAGAGCTTGGTGTCTGATTCTTTACTGGAGAAGGACTCCTTTCGATAGGCAGTCTTTCAGTAACACCTCTAATATTTTGTGTAACAGTCTTCGTTAGTGCAATAAAACAAAACGCANCAATTGACATGTGGAAAAAATTTTTAGTGCGGCCCTCTAACAAAATTCTAGGTCTGGATTTGGCTCCCTTCAGCGAAATGGTTGCGAACCACTGTTGTAGAAGTAAAAAACGTAACTACCACAGCATCTTGCTTTCTAGTCAGAATTATCAAACTGGGTCTGTAGAGTAGTGTAACGATCTAAAAAGAATTGAACTATAATGAATAGGTATATAATAAAATATCCGAAGCTTCTGTAGCTGTGTAGTCATGCTGCTAGCAGGGAGTATGATAGATATGATACCATTGCAGATTTAAGCGTAAAGTGCACGGCACGCCATTGTAAAGNAGGAATCTTTATTAGAAACCATTAGGCTTACTAGCAAGGTTTCCCAGATTATTTTTCAAAGTTTACTAGGAAACATTACGTTTACAAGCAGTAGTGTAACATGAAAGTTATAGATAATTGGTAGCAAACTAGCATTGCTTTGCATGCCAGTACATTATCAGACAGGTATAAAAATCAATGTAAACAAATGTGGACTTTTCTTGAAGTTTTCATCTGTGGAAAAAATCTGATTTCAGAACGATAACCATCAGTCTTATTTTCTCCTAAGCTTGGCGTGTTAAATTGTACTTTACTTGCGACTCATCACTGCTTATTTTGAGTGCAAAAGACAAGAAATCAGAAATTTTCAGCTATTTTTAAAAAGTGAAATGTTAATTTCTTCTCATACTTTTTCTGTGAACAAAGGGCTTTTAAACAATCTTCGCATTTGTGTCAATGCAAATGTGTACGTGTTTAAAAGAGCACATGAGAGTCGACTATGTGTTTTGCAATCTTTGCATGGTTTGCCGGGGCAGCGCTGTTAACTGGAATCGCCAAGGCTGCAACAGGCAAAGCATGCAACGAGTGCAAAACACCTGGTCACTTGGGACTGGTCTGCTTTTAAATGCTCTGACACAAATGTAGTTTTCCAAACAGCCATTTTCTTGATTCTGGTAGTAAGAATTAATAAAAGATTCTCAGGCATTGACGGAAAAACCGGCGATTGCCTTTCCAGAAATTGTTTATATTTTCGTTATCTTGAGTTACGTTTCTGCTAGAGGCTGTTCTCGGAATCGTCTGAATAGGTGATTGCTGTTTTTTCGCTGATTTCCTCACGATAAGAGCGCTGCTTGTACAACATTGCTAGATTAAATTACTCAAAAAGGTTTGGTGTATTTTCTTAGGTTTGGGAACTTGATTTAATTCATTTTCTATTCAACTTGAGGCACACCAAGTCAATAAAATATTAATGGGTGAAAACGACCAGAAGCCGGAGCCATGAAAAAAGAGAGCTCCGAACTAGAGCAACACTCATGAAAACCAACATCTCCGGAGTCGGAGCCGGAGCTGTGCCATTTTTACGACGGCTTCGCAGCCCTGACTTATCCAGGCTGTAACCGGGCACATAGACGATCCAGAGTAAAAATTTAACAGATAAATTGCTGTAGCAACTACCTCCAATGATTATATCATAGTAAAAAAATGCACGAAACTAAGTTAACTCAGTGATCGATTAGTGGTTGAGCATTTTCGCCCCCTTCATGTTGTTTCGCCCCCCTGTCGCCCCCTTTGGATTTTTCCCCCTTGCCATTCAAAATCGCTCCCAAGGGGCGATTCCGCCCACTTGAGAAACACTGGTTTAGAGTGAAATGTTAGGTAAACACATAATTGTTTATCTTTTTCATTTAATAGGTTCTTAAAAATAGATTTTTGAAGGAGTACTTTAACATGCCTTAATGGAATCTAGTATTGAAGACCACACATTTGGACCAACAGATGTAATGGAACATTTCCCGAAAATAAGTCTTCTTAAAGCAAAAATAGGTTGTCAGAAGCAGATAGTCTTGTGAAGTGGAAATGATTGCAGGTGGTTGGAATAAAATAGTCATAAAAATGGTGTATAAGCAGTTTACGTCCAATTCACTACCGATATTCCTTACTGATAAGCATAATTTTCATCACAATGCATCATTGGTACAAGCATAAGCGAACTTTACGTGGCAATAGACACGCAAATGCAAAACTGCAGCACTGCTTCAAAGCATAGAAAAAATTTCCAAGTGTGCGATACATAAAGCAAAGCCTTAAGCAGCTTTGCTTTGACTTCCACTTCTTAAAAGCTGTCTGCCACTGCTGGAAAGAATCCTTCCACATTCTCATGGAAGCAGATTGATTAGGACAACCTTCAAGTATGGTATGAAAACTCTAAAATTTCTCAAAAAGAAAAAGCGTATATATTCACATATCTTCATGCATTGAGCTTAGCAATACCACCAGCTGCTATCAAAGAAAGAGTTTTTCAAAATTACGCAGTGTCTTTTCAGCAGAAATTCTATGAGAATTCCATTCTACAGAATAAGTAATTCTTAATGAAATGCACCCTGTTCGTTCTGTGATAGACATTCGTTCAAGAATAACGGTTTGAACAACCAATCTGCTCATAGTGGTTTCCAAATTCAAGCGAAATATTTTACAACGTAGACCCGAGAGATTTACTACTGTTTTCCAAATCACTGCATATAATTTTTGAACATTGATTTTCATTATTCATCTGCTGATATTCTTTACAACTAAGTCACATAACCTACAGGAACAACAGGCATTCAGTGGCACTGCTTGGTGGGTGCTGGTCAAATCAGACCAAAGGTTTATTACGAAGGTTGTACACTTACCATTTGTGTGACATTGGTTTCCTGGTACGCAGGTAATCCCATTCCAATAATAAAAATCTTTGCAAGCACAACCAGCTGTACAAACTTCAGTGCAAACTTTTTCTCTGAGCAGATCGTCGCAGTTAAGATGACAAGGTTTGCATGACCTGTATACTTGGTTGACTGGACATGCTGATGAAGAAAATTGCAGTGACATTTTAGCGTTTTGAGTAAATTCAAATATTGCAAGCTAGTTAGACATGATTTGACGTTTCATACGCCAGCAAATTAGAATAATCAAAAGGCATGCATCCTACAGATATTAACACCTTATTATGGAACATTTACTGTCAGGTATATGAGGGAAACCGACAAGATCTTTGACATTTGTGTCAAATGCATTGCCTGATAAGCCAAAAGGGACACGTTTTCTTTGAAGCATTGCAAAACATGTGCAGCACAAATCAAACAAAAGGTGAAGTTCTTATAACAGTGTTATCATTTTCATGAAAACGTCAAACGGCTACCACTGTACAGTAAATATTCTAAGCGACTACAAAAACGAGTAAAATGTAACAAGAACAACAAACAGCTGTAAATCCAAGAGTTGGGTTTTACGTATGTCGAGAACAATAAAAAACAGATCTTATGGTGACGCCGTTGATGGTTTTGCCTTTGAAGAGGGTGGTGATGTACCTGTCGGATTTGTTGGTCTCCCTGTAGTAGTAGCAGGAACAGTTGTGAATGACGTAGCTGCGCAGATGTTCAAGAGGTTGAAACGCTATCAGGGCAAATATTTGGAGAAAAACACATGCATCAAAATGTTTATTCTTATGCGACATATTTTTGGTACAAATGCGTTTTTCAATAAAAGGGATATTTTTTACTTGTGAAAACGTATCTGGAATATGAAATTGGATTTCAAACACTTCAAGCTTGCATATGCAGGGGGTTCAGTAAAAACTGTGTTATTATTTAAGATGTAATATATCTGAGTAACTGAAAATCCGCGTACGAATGATCTCAAACACGCTTGTTGTTTTGAATTCCAAGATTATTCTTAAAAATTAGGTTAAAGCATCAAATGTTGACGACTTAAAAAATAATTTCAAACGTTTTCAATATGTGCACCACCATTGACGCGTTGCACACCAAACCTTTTCTGGTGTTTCGCACAACGTTTTCCTTAACTTTCTCTAGTATCTCTTGCGATACTTGTGGTCATCCAAATCTTTTTGTCTTAAGAAATCAACTATTTTTTGACTTTTTATGTAATATTCGAATATTTATTGAAGCTGTTTTTTTTTTATGGAATTCGTTATAATTGAAAGTGTCCAAGTCTCATTCGACTGCGTTGTAGCATACTCTACAGTATCACACAAAAATTATTTTCTGTTGCAATGGATACTGCTGTGCATTTATATACGAAATAATGAACGCATGAAACATGAAAGATAAATCTTCAGTTTTTTTCTACACAGGCTTGAAAAACATGAGATTATTTGAAAACAAAATCGGCCAAGGTAATAGATTGAATGATCATAAACAGTTTTGGAACACCTTGTGTGATTTTAGGTACAGGTGAACTTATCCTTTGGGATGAATTCTCAGAAAAAGAATTAGAACACGGGAAATTGGAAGACATTCTTCAATTTTGGCTATTACCACGAAAGCCTCCACGACAAAAAGTAGGTTTGTGAAACAAAAGTGGTTGTCATCTTTACCAATTGATTAAAATTCAAGCATCAAACCTAGTTCCTTGCACTTTTATATATTAGAGGGAAAACATTCAACACCACTGAACTCTTCTTCACGTGCATTTTGTACGAGAGCAAATCTGACGTGAGTTTTTCGAGCATATAGAAAAGCATGCGCACTAAAAATCAAACAACACGTGGCGTTTTTATAACTGCATTTTCGTTATTATATAAGCTTGATATGGCTGCTGATTACTGATAAGAAGTTACAAGAACGAGTGAAGTGTACGTACAGTAATCGACAAATATAAATTCCAAGTGTTTGGTTTTACGTGTGTTCAGAACAAACAAAGAAAAACAATCACATGGAGGCGTTGGTGATGAGTTTGGCGACGGAAAAGTTGGTGAGGCACTTGACGCATTCGTTGCTTCCCCTTCTGTAGGAGGAGGAACAGTTGTGGATGCTGTAGTTGTACAGGTATTCAATTGGTTAAAAAGTTATCAGGGCTAACATCTAGATAAAAACAATTACATGAATAAAGATATGCTTATGCGAGTTATTTTTTATCACAAATGCGTTTATCATCGAAAGTAAACGATTTTGAACTTGTGGTAACCTGTCCGGAATTAATTCGAACTTAGAAAATTTCAAGCTTGACTGAGCAGGTTTTTCAACCAACAGTGGATAACCATTTGAAATTATAGTTTATCGGATTAACTACAAGCTCTATATTTGCGTAGAAATGTAAACGGGCTTAAACGCTTTGTGTTAGGAAGATTTATTAAAAAAAGAAAATTCAAACGATGTGGACCTTGTTAAATAATAATTGACGAGTTTTCAATATGTGCGCCACCACTGACGCGCTACCTAGCAAACTTTTTCTGGGTTTCGCGCAGCGATTTCCTTAACTTTCTCTGATACCTCCTGCGATGCTGGTGGTCGTCGAATTGTTTATGGCATAAGCAAACAACCTCCTTTTTGAACTTTTTATGCCATTTTCAAATAGGGGTTGCAAGTGATTTTTGTGGAATTCTTCAGAAATGAACGCTGCACAATCCCATTCGACAATGTTCTGGAATACTCTAACACATTAAATTTTTGTTTGTTGGAATGAATATTATTTTTATATATGAAAAAGATAATTGCATGAAACGTAAAATATAAGTTTTTAGTTTTTTCCACGCAGGTTGGAAAATTTGAATTTTTTTCCAAACACAATTGGCCAAGGTAATAGACTGAAAGATGATAACCAGTTTTTTGAACACCATGTGTGATTTTAGTTGTAGTTGAACTTATTCATCGTCTTTGCGTGAATTCTAAGAAGAAGAAATATGAACACTGGAAATTGGAAGACATTCAGCAATTTTGACCATTGCCATGAAAACCTCTACGACAAAGGGGTGGATTTGTATAGCAAAAGAACTTGACATCTGTACCAATTGATTTCAAATTCAACCATCAAACCTTGTTTCTTGCGCTTTGATATATTTGGTCCTTGAACTTTCAAGTACATGAGGGAAAACAGTCAACATCTTGGAAATATGTGTCAGATGTAATGCTCTAAGAAATGAGTCTAACGCAATTTTTCGAGCATAAAAAACATGTGCAGCCAAAATCGAGCAATAAGTAACGTATATATAGCTACATTTTCATCTTTGTATAAGCTTGAAATGGCTACTAATTTTCTAGTAAACAGTTTTAAGAACGAGTGAAATGTAATTGCGATGATCTACAAATATAAATTCCAAGTGTTCAGTTTTACACACGCTCACAACAAACAAAAAGTGAAATGACATGGAGACGTTGATGGGCTTGACAACAGAAAAACTGGGGAGTCAATTGACGCATTTGTTGCTCCCCCTTTTGTAGGAGGATGAGCAGGAGTCACAACATTCATAGGTGAGGTAACTGTGTTAGTATTCAATTGCTTAAAAGCTATCAGAGCTAACATCTTGAGAAAACAAATTCATCAATAAGGTCATTCTTCTGCGATGTGTTTTTTTGTTGTTAGTGCGGTTTTTAACAAAAATGATCAATTTGAACGTATGATAATTACAGTAGTCTGATTTATATAAATTAACCTCAGTTGTTAAGTTCTCTGATGGACTTTCATGAGATGCTGCATTTGCTGTTGTTTCTGTAGATTCTGTCGTATTAGTTGATGCAAAGATCGACGTTGTATAAAATGTATCAGTGTCGCTGCAATTCTCAGCAACTGTAAAAACAACTGCAATTGTTGTGGGAAATTGGTCCATTTTCCGCATTTGCTGTTGTTTTTCTTGCGTTAGTGGTGATGAGTTCCGTTATGGTGGTGGCCGCAGCAGTAGTAATATGTCCAAAGGTAGTAGGATTAGCGTCTACCGTTGTTGCAACACATGCAGCACCAGCTTCCTCCCCTGTAAAAGCACACGACGGGTCGTTGGTACAGGAATCTCTTGGATAGAAATCAATCTCGGTAGTTAAAACTGTCTGATGCACTTTCGGTAGTGACTGCTGTTGTTTGTTAATAGGTTGTCGTGTCAGTTGAAACAAAGCGCGATGCAGCAGTAAACGCGTCGCTGTTCACAGAAGTTTCAGGGTTTGTTACAATAACTGTAGTTGTTTCAGAGAGTAATAATGATTCCACACTTGCATTTACTGTTATTGCTCCTGCGTTAGTGATGTTGCGTTCCTTTATTGTGCTGGCCTCAGCAGTTTCAATACGTTCAACGGTAGTAGGATTAGCGTCTGCTGTTGCTGCAACATATGCAGTCAAGGGCTTCGGAAGGATTTTTTCAATGGGGGGGAGCCAAAAGTGGTGAAATTTATTTTTTCCCACTCGAAATCAAGAAAAGAACGCTTTTTGCTGAAATTTTCAAACTCCGGGGGAGGCATTTGTAACCGCTTTTTTTAATATATGCTGTTATTTCTCTCCACACCAGGCATGGGATGACAATTTGGGTTCACTTGGTATGGAAAGACCTTAGTATTTGCTAGACCAAGACCTGAAATCTGATCCCCTCTTTGTTCCCATGTAGAGCTGCCAAAAATTGTTTCTAATTTTATTGCTCACTATTATTGACTACGGTATATTTCATTTGCTCAGTTAGCTTTAGCAATTTAATACATCTTAAATGGTGTGAGGCCATTATCAGCTATACACTTACACATGTGGCGGCCTGGAGATGGCGCCACATGTAAAATAAATGGTCACCGCTAGATTGTGCCCATGAGTAACAAGTCACTGTGATAGTCACCACAAGCGAATTATCGTAATTCTCTTATCCTATGTAATAGTAGTGCAACCTAGTAGTAGTAGAGTGAATTCAGTGATGGAGCTCTATTGCTGCTGGTTGCTTTCCTGTTAGTTAATGCCCCGAATTTCCATCTTTCTCTTGTGCTTGCCTCAGTAGTTCAAGGCGATGCAGTCAACTGCAACACACATCAACTCAACAGAGATTCTCAAGCACTACTGCGTAACACAAAGTAGTTGGTAGACACATTCTTGTTGCATTACATGTCACAGTAGAGATCATTATGGTGTAAGTAATACTTTAAACCAATCTAAGGTCTCTGTGCTGACAACTTTTTTATGCACAAGTCCATAGACTGAAAAGTTAACAGTGATTCAGTTTTCTGGGTGGTTTGACATTCAGCCTTTAACATGCAGTTTTGCTTATTTAAGTGTGAGGGCTGATTACTAACTCTGATTAAAGATTCAATATTACTTATTACAG
>JGI24021J15306_10010931_pt1 | contig 11289 bp, 7 predicted proteins | sample Ectturendosymbi1_FD_15306 | JGI IMG/M metagenome (IMG submission 15306)
TTCTGTTTTATATGGGATTTACAACAGCTTCATAGTGGCCTTTGTTGTTTACAGTAAATCAGATACCGAGTACTGAATATTGAATCAAAATACCATTTTCAATCCCCTCTGAAAACCTCTCGAAGAACTATATACTTGTAAATTTGCAAACCTTTTTGATTGTGACACCAAATGCAATTGTCATGCACAGAAGAATTAGGATTGTCACGAGCAAAGTCCCCATCACAATCACTTCCATCCTTTTGTTTGGAGCTGTTTGGTTTGCAGGGATTGATCCATCTAAAAACATTGCTTTATTGTTTCTGGACTTGTATATACTTGCGTTTTACTCAGTGAAGTTTCGTGTCAAGCGCCACCCACGTTTACTAGCCTGGTAAGGGTTTGTCATTTTCTACACACATGTAAACAGTTAAAATACTGCAAAAAGGATTTAAAATTTTGTGTTTTTGCTTCTAACAGAACTTTGCAAGAATTTGGTTTCATTGGTTACGTAAGAGATGTCTGCAAACAATTGGACTTCCGCAACAATCGTTTTGTGTTGATCATAGCTCGAAACCAAATAATTTTGAGCAAATATTCACCACAATTAATGTAGGTTTTTATAAAAATTTCAATTGATTTATTTAGTACATATGCTACCTTTGCGCAGCCAGCTGATTTAAACAAGATTTGAAGGAATATTATTAGGCAAATATAAAATTTACTCTTGGATTGATGCATGAATTCTTCGTATATTTGTTTCAGATTAGATTGAATTTTGAAAAACTTGTATATTTTGTACGCGATCGTTTCGCACACATTACTGACAACATATCACTGCGGATTTTATAACTGGTGCAGAGGAAAAATGCATTAACTCATCGTTTGCAGCTAAGCACCTCGGGCGAAATTTTTGATAACTTGCGCATTTGTGAGTGAGTGATTTGTAGCGTCACTTGAAGGTTCATCGGAAAGAAATCATTTTTCGCTGTTAGAAATCAACGTTCATACTTTGCAAAACACAGGAAATGTTTGGCATTGTCAAACCCCTGGACATGACGATTTGTCGACAATCTTCAAAGGACACTTCTTTATCTCAAAGACTTTAATATAATATTATTCAAGTCTTCATCGCTTTTCAGAAAAATGAATGNCCAAATCGCCTGTTATATTTGCTTGCAGGTGCAATAGGCAGCACTGTTGTCTGGAGGCACTTTGATANAANACNTTTGACTGTGCTTTTAATATGAGACATCCGCTGTGCAAACTACATTGCAATGAATGAACGGAAAAATGGCAGAACTTAATTTTGCACAGGTTTCAATTGCAAAGGTGATAAATCTAAAAAAAACTTAATTTGAAGTAAGAACAGCTTCTATTTTGTCATTGTTAACTTGTCTGCAGATGTTGCCAAAGTAAAAACATCTTCATTCATCTTTGAATTGGTGCATTTGCATAAAAAGTGTAATTTTTCTTGGAATATTCTCTCGTCGTCTTTTCAAATTATGTTAGTTAGTGCTTGTGAAAAAACGAATATATCAGTGGAAGGATAACCTACTGACGTAAGTGTATTTCAGCGCAATTAAGGTCCTCCAGAAAAACTATAAAACTATCCATGCTTTGGCAGCAAGGAAAAAAATCAAGAAAGCGCAAAGTGATTTGCAAGTTTGAATACCACAATCAAGAACTTAGGTACTGTAGTTGTCATGGGTTTTGCAGTTCTTTTTCTATAAGATAGGGTATTTGCGATAAACGCACGTGCAGGCATATCAAATGCAACGCGAAATCCTATTTCTGCTTGATACCTTAACTTATTCAGTGAATGCTCAAGACTGGATAACTTCAACAAACAATCTTTACCCGTGAAAACCATTAGAATCAAACTTTGTTATATGAGCAATTTTCCTGTAAATCTGACAAAACACAGCTATTTACAGTCTGTCAGCAGATATTTTCACGTAATTTAAAACTGAATGGAAAACTTGCTTTGTTGTATCTTTGCCTTGTTTCCGCTTTCGTCTTCTTCTTTAAAGTTGTTATACTTCACCGAAGTTGATGCAAAACTTTCGCTGTTCATTTTTTTCAAGTCTAAGTGCACCTGTTATGAGAAAATGGAATGCCTTCATTTTTCACAAATTAATTGTTATACATCTTCCATAACATTGCCAAATGACTGCACCACCTAACTCAGGTTGTTTCGGCATGTGATTTCGGAAAATCTGATCGCTCCATTTGTAGACCACGATATTTATCTTACAGTCGGTCTTCTTCATGATGTTTGACACAAGTGCATGACATTTTTAGCCATGTATGTAGCTTGAAGCAAGTGCAAGGTTTTTTTTCAGCTTCAGGTCAGATTATTGTTTTGAAGGTGATTATGTATCTGAGCTGGCTGGATTATCTGAACGTGATCAAACTAGGCGATAAGAGGTGATTTACATTTCGATGTTTCTGTCAGTTTATTCCCTCAGGCGAGAAAAACANGCAGCTTGCTTTCTTGATTGCAATTGCTGTGCAAGTGTATCACCACTTACCTGACAANCCATTGTTAAAATACCTCGCAAGNATTTTGTTATTTGCTAATTTGCAACAGATTTATCTTTGTGAGTAATGAAGATTAGGTGTTCGTATTTGGTTTCGTATTATCACTGAATCAGTTGGCTGTGCTGTTCGGGTTGACTCAAAACATGTAACGAAAATAATCTTCAGAAATGTAATTTCGTTCAATGATAGTTAAACGACTGAAGGAAGGGTTTTCTGAAAACAACTACCCAAATATTTGGCATTATTGCATTTGCTGGTTTTGCAGCTGCACATACCTAACCAAAACACTTCTGATCTTTCGAAAAGTTGCATTTTGAAAAGCAATGTACGACGTTCTATATCATCACGGCAGAAAATAAAAACTGCTGAGCATTTGTTTTTTGCAAATTAAGAAAAAATTCGGAACAAAGATAACAACTTGTTTTCACCAAACCTTGTCAAATTTCCTACCCCAAACAATCTCTTTTTTAACAAAAGCGAGACGGTGGTGTCAGCTAGAAAGAAGACATAGTTTGCTTCCTACGTTCGTAGCGGTTCGTATTTCTGAAATCCGGAACAACACAACCAACTCATATTATGAAGATTAGTACTGGATAAGGAATTTATATATAGTGAAATCGTTTGTAAAAATCAACTAATTTGCTTTTGGATAAATACGTCATTACCTGAAATGTTTTCGAACTACAACTACAGGTGGAAAAAATTGAACGTGTTCAATTTTGATTTGGTCAACGAAAATGATTCTTTCAATCAACTTATGTTTTAATATATTTAAATCTTTGAAAAGTGTGGCAAATAGCGGCTTACATACGACACGCATTGTTCAAATGTGACAAAATGGAGTTGTGCAATGAATCATTGCCGCAAAAGCCAAAGATTTACATATTTCATGTAATTCTGCAATTTCACATTGATTCAGTCTTCATCAATTCGAACATGTCCGTTCTTTTTCATCCGATTTTGAACAATAGACCTATTGTATGTAGGGCTCATTCAAAGCAGTTGCTCATTGCACCTTGGTTAAACTGTTTGCAGAAAAACATTTTGGTAACTTCCATTTGGTTTTGATCATTTTCATTCGGAGCCATAGATATGACATGTTCTGACACTGTTTGATATACCTGCATGGTTTTGCGCTGTGGTGGTTTCAGTTCCTACAGTATCGATTGTGAAAATTGACCGGACTCCTTGTGTTCCTCGTACATGAAGGAATGTATACAATATGATTTTTGAGACTGCAACGTGATTCCGCTTGAACACCTCTTTTGTATAAATTGTCAAATATGCCTGCACTTGGCACTTGCACGATTGGCTTCAGTTCTATCGTAACTGGATCAATCTGAAGAAATTCAGCACCTACAGTTCCACCTACCAGTGCTGGTGATACCCAGTGTGGTTTCCATTCTGGCCCTGAAGCTACACAACAAATTTACACTCTCCAGCATATTTTCGAGAAGCATTGATATTGTATCAAAGATGTATACTTTGTTGAATCGAGACAGTATAGTGGATGCGTTAGTTCTTTAATATTTGGTGCTGCGTGATTTCAAGCAATATTCCATTCGTGATTCAAGGCAATGTACTTGTTTGCGAACAGTCCAACAGTTGACACGCTGGTCTGCAAGCCTACATCTGCGCAGTTGGTAGCTGTTTCTTGTGGCGCATGCGAACAACCAAAGTTCTTGTTCACCGTTAGTCTGCATTGAACCATTTGTATACCACGAACCTTTCAACGTTATCTTGTATTGACATCACATTCAAGTGTATTAAAGATTGTTTTGTATATCGGGATATAATCGAAAGAGGCAATGAACCAAAGTGCTAGTGGGAGAGTAAAGGCACAAATTGGTGAGAGCCTTTCATTCACCTTGCATTGACTTGGCAAATTCAAGACCGCAGGTTGCTTTGTTGGGAGACTGACCTGTGCTACTGCAACAACAAGGTTGATCCTTCAATTAGTAGAGATCTCTTTTGAATCTTAGCGAACGACGACCTACTACGTTCGGTTCCGCAACACATCATCAAGAACCCTACATTTGTTCCCAGACCTTGTGATCTGGTCTCTGTTTCATGTTTCAAGCAAGCTCTCCAGTTTTTCCGTACGCTCTATCGTCTAAAATAAACACTGCTCGGATCGCTTCACTAATTTCTTCGACGTGCTAGCTGGACACCAACGTTGATACGAAGTTACAACCTTACGGGATTCTTTCCTACTTCCGTTCTTGAAAGTCTCTGATGTTTGCTTTGTACGCATCACACATAGATTCTTTGCTGAGAATGGATAGTATGTCGCAGACAGAGTAAGACTGTTTCACTTTTTTCAATTAATCAGCTCGTTTTTTTCCCATTTGAAGGCCAAATCGAACTGTTCAAAAACTACATGAGCTTTTTGTACCCACACTTTTTTGTTGTTTTTTACACCCACACATTTTTGTCATTTTTACACCCACACCTTATTGCATTTTTGTTGCCACTCAGATCGACATTTTTGTTGCCACTCAGAATCGTACGTAATTAACTCTTACGTACGATTTGATACCGCTTTCAAGCTGGTACAACCACATGCAAATGCTGAAATAAAAATGCAGTTATGCAAACATATTGTGACCGATAAGCAGATTTGCTTGCTCTGCTGGTAAACGCAAAGTTACTGTCTTTCGAATAAACACAGTTTTTTGCTTCAGTGTGCAGTTCTTAGCAAGAGATCCAGGCATCCCAATCTTTGCTTTCCATTTGATTGCAGTTCACGAGCACACTGTCACGACTTGCTGTCATTGACGCATTTACGCATAGGACAAACAGGCCATGGCACAGGGTCGNCGCTTTGGGACCAGGCACAACTCTTTTCTATGACGTNTCATTACAAACTTAAAATTTACGAAGCTGCGCAGAAGCATGACTTCACAATTTACTTTGAAGCGACGAAAAAATGCAAACGTCTAGAGACTCTTATCAGTACGGTAAGAACACGAAAATATTCTTTGCTACGCAATGTAAGAAAGACAATGCTGCTTTTCATGGGAGTTGTGCCATGTCTGGTGGCCGTGCGTTGCAGCGAGCTATTTGTCAGTGGAAGATTGAACATCAATTAATAATGTGCTGTGTAAAAGGCTTCACATTGAGAAACATGGCTGGGCGTGAGAGGGATGCAGGCCATCTCTAAGAACGCGGTATTAATAAAATAATGAAAAAGAAAGAACAGGAAATAAGAAACGCAATGAATTGGGAAAAACATCAGGGGATTTTTGCATGTGATCAGCCCAGTTCTCCGTTCGTAGTAGAGAACAGTGCTTCGGCAATGGTTGATGAGAGTCGCAAGGAGACTGATCTGTTCGAGCAAGATGTTAATTCTAAGCACAAGTATGGGGTAGAGCATAAGACAGCAAGCGTTGTTAGTGCTGTATGAAGCTTGAAGATTTTCAAGATTTTCCGTACAACGTTAATCTCGAGGGAATAACTGTAGAGGATCATGAACTATGAAATCTATATATCCGCATGAAAATATATACTGGATATCCAAACCATAAAGCCAACAAAAATGGTAGAAATAACGGAAATTCAACGAAGAGAACTGATCTACACGAAACGGCTATAAATTCCATGAAAAGATCGCATTGCCATTTGTTCTTGAAACAAATGTAGGAAATCCGTTAATTTCTGTTGAAGATCTAAAGAGTATCTAAGGCAATCCTAGAACCAAAATCTTCCCCGCAAATAGGTGTAATTTTGAGGGGGCAATACACATAAGAGGAGCATACTTTTGTGCTTTAAAACAAGTCACCAAATAGATCACACCTGCGGTGGGGCCCCAAACAGTAAGATGGCCTAGGACCCCGCGCTTCCTAAATCCGCCCCTGCTCGTAGTTAAAGCTACTTTTAAGAAACGGATTGTTAAGTCGAAATTCGATTGATCACAGGGCACTACAGGTTTCTTACGATCGGGTTTGCCTATTACTTCTGTTTCGACTTCACCCAAACCTTCCTTCACTACTTCATTCTTTTTTCAACTCCATCCATTATGAATACTGCAGAACAGATTTCTTCCGCTGTGTCTTTAGCACCAGGCACAACTCAATCACATCTGACGACAACTCCTTCTACCACGCCAGTTCAAGGGAGTGAGGAGTGAGATTTCACTTGGTGGCAAGGTTTCCATTCAGTAATTTCTAAAAACCCCAGATTTTGCATGAAAAAAGACATTTATCTACAAAGAAACCCAGAAATGCTAATGTGCGAAAAGACATATGAATGCAAATACATGAGGTGAAACGGTGGTTAAAATACTGATTTACTTATAGTTCTTCTTTAGATTTTTTGTCTGCAGCTTGGACAATTTAACATTTGGATCAATTTTGCGTTGCCCAAAACGTTTTATATAACGTTGGTTGCATAAGCCATTTCTCACCAATTCAGGCCTAGGTGTCTATGTATAGCGGTTTTGCACGCTTCTTGACCATGCTCGTTTTGCCAACAACCTTTCCCAACAGTCTCGGTTTTAGTGAGTCTAATTTTGTTTTACATGGCCAATAAGTAAAGATATCTTTTTGCTGATGGATTAGAGTGTGGCAAAACCATACACCTGGTCATTAAATCACAAAGCATTAAAAGTCTGAATTATCTAAGCTGTCATTGATGTTACACAAATAATACCATAATCAGGAATAGATTTATTGGACAAGGACAGATCTTTAAACTTTCGAAATATCCTCCAGCTGATCTTACACAGGCATAAGATGGGGAAAATGTAAGGGGAAGAGGGCCGCGTTTGCTACTGAACGTGGATCATTTGTGAGACCTTGAGCTGCAGCGAAATCAAAAATTCCTAAGCTGGAAACAAATTCTTCCTCCCATGCATATTGTTTTTAATTTCCGTGCTTTGGATAACCAATAAATTCAAACATTCAGTCTTAATCATTGTTTCATCAATTTCAACCGGCGTCTGAGGCAATAACCTAATACACAGTGTACACAAACACAAATCTTTCACTTGTTTATGTAACTGTTTGTTGTTTATTCATGTTACCCTCGTTTTACGCGCAATTGTATGGCTGACTGTACTGAATCCCAAGAATCCTAGAGCTATTGATATTGATTCTGGTGTGAGGTTGTGAAATCGACTGAACACGTTTTTTTCAACGATATGAGTACTTTTTACCTAATGATCACAAGCGAGCACTGTAAAGACCCGAAAATATATTTTTGTTTTAATGGTAGATTTGCCGTAGCTATTTTCCGAATTTACATCTTCAAAAATAAACACAATTTAACGGCAGTTTGCATACGTAAGCCTAGGCACCCACGTAGACTTGAAAAAAAAACACTTTTAGGTAGACGAGCTCAGCAATGGGAGCCCTGCTACGTGGAGACACAGTGCCCAGCAACAGTCATACCGACACACATGCTTTAGCAGCTCACTCGGGTTTCTTGGTGCCACCTTCTGCTGTGCAGCACATCTGCTCCCAATTTGGAAAAAAAATCAGGTTTAAAAAGATCAAGAATATGGCAGCAAGAATAAAGAAATGCCAAAAATCCCCTTCGAAATCGATACAGAAACAAGATTGTTGAAGGTTGCAAGAATCATCATAAATGGTGTTTTCCGTATGTTGTCCTAATGATCGCAACCATAGAACTTCCCCGAAAGTCGGCATCTATCTTCCAAGCTGGAATTATGTTATACCATGCGACTGTCTGTCAATGCATGTCAATGATTAAATGTACATGTAAGTGTGTGTTTGTAGTTTAAGCTTTACCGCTTATTAGTTCGTGAATACGTTGCTGCTACGGTCCAGTTCTTGCAGAACATAAAAACAATTTCAGAAGAAGCAGACAAATCATCGAATTAAAGTCTATCTCCAAAAACGAACTCCTCAAAATCCCTGGTGTCGTCATTATGGCCACAATTAATATACCGTCCTTGTCATGAGTATGTGTCGATCAAGGGAGGGTTATGGCAAACCGAAAAAGACTTTTCTTTTGTCGAGTTTTTCTTTTCCTCTTCTTAGGGAACATTGCTGTCCATGACAATCAAACGTTATGGTCATTTGTGCCTGTCAAGAGAACCTCTTCACAATTTGATCATTAGTTCCGCAAACTGTACCGCGAACCGTAACAGCCCGTCTTGCTGTCGGCACAACCTTTCATTATGGAAACCTTGTCAATCATAGTTAATTTATGGGGCATCTGAAAAATAATATCAGCGTTGTTTGGGTGACCCCGTGTTTGCTATTTTAAAAAGTATATCTGGCGCAATTAACTTAACACCGCCAAATAAATCTATCTATCTCAGGATCCGGCTGATGCTGCTGCTTGTCCAACTAACTAACAAACGTGTCAAGAACACAATCCCGCTTTTTCCTTGCAAAATTTACGCAGTCGCGTGTCTAGGCACAATGGCACCCATGGTAAAGTTTAAATGTGCGCCCTTTTTGATGATTTCGTATTTCATATAAGACAATTGTTGCGAAACCTAAACCATGAAGAAAATAAATGTTTCAAAAGAATAATTATGTGCTTAGTTGTGCAAATAAAACAAAAAATTATCCATAAGGACCGTAGTATGTTTCTATACTCATTTATTTTTAGTATAATGAATATCAAATCGTTCAAACAAGAACGTTATCATAGTTCATACATACTATTGGCTGACCAAATTGTAACTCCTGCACAAAAATCGCATAACGTATTGCAACTGCGAACGACAGTTTCTGTTGAAATGAAACACATTTTGTTGACATTAGGTAGATGGATAGATAGATAGATAGATAGATAGATAGATAGATAGATAGATAGATAGATAGATAGATACATAGAGAGTTTATTGACTCAAACCTTAAACAATTTCATGAAAATTAAAGTTAAGGCGCTGGGACGCCGAAAAAAACGGTTACGCAAGTTGTCTCGTCGGGCATCCCTCGACAGCGTCATAAAATTTTGTTATAGTTTAAGTACAACGTGAAAGGACTAGGTCATAGATATGCCAAATGAATATGCTTGTTCTGTCACAATGTCTGAGTGTCGTGTTGTGTCACAATACAACAGTTTTGTCGTATTGCTTGATGACACGCCCAAGCTCATTGCATTAGATAAGGGCACTGCGTTGATGCAGCTGTGCAGTTAATGGTTCTATGGGGCGTAAAATAGAGGTTGAAGAAAGTACTAGTCACAAATTTTGATTTTTACCAAGCACTTTTTGCGCCCCCGCCAAAGCGGCGCCCGTAGTACGAGCCATGCCTACCAAACCCCAGATACGCCACTGCCGCTACCTGGTCAAGACGATCAGGTGACAATGGATTTCTTGCAGACCATTAGTTTGTGGTTGCAGCAGGCAACAGTGAACTACAATCAGACGCTAAATATTGGTCAGTGCGTCTCACAAACTGAGTCGGTGTCAAAGACAACACGTCACGATATCCTGACGTCTCAGAATGACACAACTGCTCATTTGATGCACACCTCTGTGGATGTTCAATAACGTGACACAATTTTTTTCGCCCCAGAATTCTGCAGCTAACAATATACTGACGCCCAACGCTCCGTCTTCTCATGTTTGGTTGCCTACGCCAGGTTTGCCTGTCTTCCATATCCCCACTGCACATTGTCTTCAGCAACAAACGGGTGTTCCCGAGCCTTCAACTGGTTCTGATCTTTACAACGTAAAGCAATCACTAGCACTCAAGCTAATCAAACTTGATGAGAATCATATTTTCGACGTCGTTTGAAAACGCTGCATCACGTTTTCGAAGTGGGGGTTTTTCTACTGAGGAAGACGATTCAACCTATTTCGTGATGCTTTGTCTGACGAACACGCTAATGCTCTGGAAAGTTTGTTTCTCATGCTGCCAAAACTCATTTTCGATACAGCCACGTCAAGCACGCATAAATCAAGCGGAAATGAACGTCGTGCTCATCTTCAGGTCATGACTGGGAACACATCCCCTGAAACATGATGAAATTCGAGATGCGTTTTTGCACGTTCTGCCAACAGAGCTCTCCTGGGAATTAAATGGCTTCCATGAGCGTGATCTGTTAAAATTGGCTGCTGATGTTGATGCTTCGATACACGATTCATGTAGACACGCCGTATATTAGCAGATTGACAGCGCTGGTTCATTTCCTACTCTATTTTCACAATGGCAATCTGTCTTTGCACAGCGGTGCTTGTCCCATGGACGGGTCTCTGGAAAAAGTTTGGTCGGGTTGCAAAAACGTACGCTATCTATTGGAAAAACAAGGCTTACACAGTAAGCGTTGACCGTTTGCAGCCAGCTTACGTCTTAGCTGAATTTTTCGAGCAGCCCGTACGATGCGCTTAGCCAACTCGTGCTGTTTCTAGCTCTGCATTCAGCATTCGACGTGTCACTCCTGCATCGCGCAAGTGTGTCAAGTCGTCTTCTGTGGATACACTTTGTGCAAATCTTTGTTACTCCTGTGCTTTGCAGAAAGCGATCAACGACTCGCCGCCCACGACGGAGTCGCTTTTTCCTATCAAGTCCACACGCACACGCGGACACGCGCGGTTCGCCGTCCTGTATATTTCTGTCCATATTGGTGGATTCCTCTCTTCCAGCACAAGGTCAGCGAATTTCGACATCGTGACACAGAAAATTGGAAATATTTTCCAATGATTCACTTCATCTTCTCTTGACCCTTCTGACGCTTCTCTCCTATTTTTGGTCTGTACGTTTACCTTATCTTCCCATTTTATGCCATTTTTGTGTTCGTTTACGTCCTCGGGTCCGAGCCTTTCGGGTTTGGACAACCAACAAT
>JGI24021J15306_10010932_pt1 | contig 11289 bp, 7 predicted proteins | sample Ectturendosymbi1_FD_15306 | JGI IMG/M metagenome (IMG submission 15306)
CAAGCGAACATAGCTTTCGTAAATGTCGTCCTTGTTACGTCTATGATCGAACTCACGTGCGTTGTACGGACGTAGCTAAATGCGGTTCTCTAGATTCAATATGGGTGTAGAAACCGTTATACTGCGATAGAGTCTATCAATGGGTTTGAAAAATGTTTGGGTTTTATGTCATGAAACACTGTGAAATGCGACTGTGGCAGCATTTTTGTACACAGCTTACACTTAACTTGTTAGATTTTGCTACTGACTCTTCCTTTGCAGCTGAATGCTTTCAAGCTTGCTGTAAGACGGGGTGGCAATTAACATCCGAAAAGCGTTGGAACAGTTTGGGACTATGCACAGGTCGAATTCTGATTACTTGACAAAATTGCTTTTGCGCATTCGTTTGGGTCAAATATTTTTTGCTGTTTTTATGAAAATCTTATAGTCACTCCCACATCTCTAAAATGGCGAGTGCCAGAGACCAGTGGGGTCAGCCGCGTTGGCATCAGATTGTTGCCTTCTTCAACATCAGATAACATGGATTAACACGGATTTGGATTGGATCAGGGCTGTAAATCGTTTCAATGATTTAGGATCTGGATCAGCCCTGTCACCATGGGGGGGCTTTGGTGGGCTAGCCCTAAGCTCAAAGCTCCCCAAATTGAAATATGAGACACTACAAATGCATAGAGTTTAACGCCAAACCCCCGTGCACAAATGTAATTCCCAACTGCAGAAAACTTTCTGGCGAAGTTCTCATCTAAGTCGGATTTGGACTGAGTTGAAAAAGAATTGAGGAATTTTTGTTGTTAAGTGGTAGTTTGCTAATTTTTGGACTAGGCTTGGACTTAGACTTCACATGACATTTATATTTTTAAAACATTTTTGACTGTGGTTGCACTTGGACTGAATTTTTAAAATTTAGGACTGGATCTGGATCGTAAAATATGACAATCCGCTCACCTCTGCGTTGAAATGGTCTGGGATTGGGCTGGATTTGGTCTAACCAAAACGTTTGTTTTGAATTTGAATTGGATCCACATTGTAAATTGTTTCAAAAATTTAAGTTCACGACCTACTGATTGGGATTTATTGGAAAAGAATTGCGGCGGTTTTGTTGTTAAAAAGCTGCATTTTGTTCATTTTTTGTCTCAATTTGGACTTCGATTTTGAATTTAAAATTTTTTAAGAATATGGTTGAACTGGCACTGAGTTTTGAAAATTCAGGACTGGATCGTGAAATAGTACAATGCACTCATCTCCGTCGGTGTTGAATAAACCTAGTTTCCGGAGATGAACAAAGAAAACATGGACTTGAACAATCCTATCGCATTTTTGCGTTTTAATGAATTTTTCATTGCATTTGATAATTTTATTTTGAACTCCTTCGCAACTTTCGTTTCAGTTTCGGGACTGCAGATTGCTCTATTTACTCTGTGAAATTTAGTTCAGTGGGGTTTCTCACATCCATCGGGATTGTAGTGTACATTAGAGATGGAATGGGCCGCTAAAATGGCCGTTAACAATAGGTTTTCATGGGCCCGTTAACCGGCCAAGCACGTTTATTTTTTCGTGGGTACCTTTACAGTCCGCTAACACTTTTCAAGAACTTATGTGGATGTTCAAGAAATTTTTTTCGGTGACGTTAGTTGCAGAGGTTAGCATGGAAAGGGTGAGGATTGGATATCCTGCAGGATACTTGCGATTTTTTTGGATCAGGATTGGATTTGGATATTCATTTTTGAAGAAAATTGGATCAGGACAGGATCAGGATATTGGTTGGATTTCTACAACGAAATTTTCTTGAGAGTGATTCGAGATGTCATAAATGATGGTGGCAGTAATTTCTTTGCTATGGTTTTTATATTGTATGTGCCGCACTCATCACAATCAATGGTAATTCGTGTTACCTTATCGTTAATTTTTTCCGGGCANGTGGAAGTAGTAAGCTGCTCTTATAGTGCTGGTATGCTGCTTTGTTTGTTGTGCTGAATGGCATATATGTGTGTTGTGTAGGCTAGTCTATTTCATGGGTGGCCAATTTGTCTTCAACTGGGATCGACTAGAAAACTCGTGATCGACTGGTCGGTAATAAACAGTGACGTATCTAGGGTATGGCAGGCATGGCACGTGCCATGGGCGCCACTTTGATTTGGGCGCAAAAATTAGCTTGGCAAAAAATTAAATTTTTTTTGCAGTTTCTTGAACGTCTATATTTTGCGCCCCCTCAACTGACTGCATCAACACAGCGGTCTTACGTAATGCAGGACGTGTTGTACCAGCACCACCAAGCATTATGACAACACTGTGGTATTGTGACACAACACGACGGTCAGTCATTGTGACAGAACAAGAACGATCGCTTGCCGTATCAACAAGACCTCGTCATTCTCACGTTATAAGAAAGGATCAATCTGAGCTGCTACGTTTCAGGCAAAAGGATGTTCAGAAATATGGTTCAGACGAGTTTAAGTCCGTGACTGTAAGAATCTGACTATTACGCAAATAACTTCTGTTAAGCTTCCACAGATTTACAAATTACTCAAACTGCTTCGACTCATTCCGACTTTACGAAACTCATTCGCTGGCCACCAACGTCCGATAATAGGCGAAACACAATGACCCAGTCCAGACACTAGGGAACTCGAAACATCGGCAGCTAGCATCGTTACCGTAGCAGTTAAAGAAAAATTGTTAACGCATGAAGGAAGAGATTTGTTATTCTTGTTTGGAGCTAGCTTTTTCTGTCCAAATTTGGCTTTTTGTTCGATGTTCAAGGCCTTTATTACGGTCTTGACTGTTAAAAACTAAAATATTAACATCTACCTGTGAGAAATGAGGGCTTCGTATAGTTCAGACGTAGATGGCAAGCAATTATACGAGCAGATTTTACATTGCAAAATGCTAGTATTACCTCGTGCAACGTAAATTAATCGCGTCTTGAGAATCTCCTGCATTCATGTCACAGTTGAATATGGTGATGAAAGTGTCTTTCCTAATGTTTGAATTGCTTTGCAAATAATGCTGACGATGGCAGTATATATTGCAAGCTGAGAGAAACTGATTCTTTCATACCTCCGAGTGTGCATGGGCGTCGGAAGGATTTTTTCCAGGAGGGGCCACTAGGGGATTTTTCCAATAATTTTTTCGGGGGGGACAAAAGAGGCAAAATTTGTTTTTTCTCACTAGAAATAAGAAAACAACTTGTTTCTAAAATTTTCAAAATCCAGGGGGGCCTTGTTTCCCATGCCCCCTTTACGACGCCCATGCCTCCGAGACTCAATGAGATCAAAGTAGAGACGAAAGGGAGAAAGGGACGAAACAGAGACGAGCAAGGGACGAAACAGAGAAAACTGACTTTGATGATATCATAGACAATTTTGCTCCGATAAAGGCACGAAAAGTGTTGTTTTAAGTAACATGTTGTTGTTTAAACACGAAAAGGCTGGCTATATTGATGTTTCGATGGAGTTGTGACTTTCGAACAAAAGTAATACATGACTTGCATTAAAGAACTTACTGTACCAACCAAATTAAATGTGATATATTCCAAAAGAAATGTCGTTGTTAGTTGCAATATGTTATGTGACTTTTTGCAAGATTTACAATTGGGTCAGCTAGTACTATGTATAAAATACGATAAGGTTATTACTTGACAGTTTGATATTCCTTAAAACACGAATCAATGAATGGAGAAGTATGTCATGGTTCTTATGAATAATTTGTATTTAATATTCTGAAAAGTTTCAATCAAAAATAAAGACGTGTTTTCGGTTTTAAAACATTTATTATCTTTATGGTTTATCTTTCGTAAAATTGTACCTATATCTAGTATTTAGATTATTGAAAAGGGCGCACATTCAAACTTTGCCATGGGCGCCAGTTTGCACAGATACGCCACTGGTAATAAAGTCACAAATACAATATCATATGCCAAAGTTGAGTATCACATGTGCAAATACAGTGTACCATCGCCTTTGATGCACAGACAGAAGGCAAAGTGTCTGTTACGCCTAGCCCTAAATCATAATTGTCACGCAATAATCTGCCGAGCTGGCCTATGGTCAACCACTGCAATAGGCACCAAATAATAATTACTGAACGTGACCAACCAATTGATGGATAATTTTTATGTACTTTCTGGAATATTGATTGGAAAATGTTCTTTTTAGGTATCTTGTCAATCCAATGCAAAATCAGGCATGATCGACCAAGTGGCATTCAACGACCAATCGGTCGATGCGATCGACCTATTGGCCACCTCTGGTCTATTTCAGCATTTAAAGCTACATTTTTTTGGTTAGAATTTTGAACATTTTACCTAAAGTTTTACACAGTCAACCTTTGCTAAAAGACTGTTTGAGTTTGTAGTTTTTGTAAGCTACATATTTTTATTATATTTCATACTGTGATCTCCAGTGGCGTGCGCAGAAAATTTTCATGGGAGGGCTTTATTCAGTGGCGCATAGTGTCATTTGTATTTGATGTCCGTTGTTTGTGACGTCATAATTTGACGTCGTATTCATGTTTTCCAAACTAACGTTTTGGCGAAGTTTGCGCTGATCAGCCATAGCAGACAAAATAAAGACAATTGTTTTGGATAAAGTGAACTATCGCGGAACACAATCTCAAACATGCGTAGTGGGCGAAAAGTCTGCAAAAGTGGTGAGTTGGTTTCTGGATGCAGACATTAATCCAGATTCCCACCAAAACCTAATTATTACTTTTTGGCTCATTTGCAACGTTCCTTGAAATTTGCATGCAAATTAATTCCGTGGTATTTGCCTTAAGTCAACAAATTAGCAAGCAAAAAGTATGTGAAAACAATTAATCCTCTTTGCGCAAGTAATAAAGTTTTTGTAAAATATCAAGTTCAAAGGGAAGTTAAACCCCAATCCCATCCCACCCCCTTGCGTACACCCTTGGTGATCTCCTCTCAGTGTTACAAAATATACTTTCTTTAGTTTATCGATTGATTGAATGCTGAAGCTCTTTTGCATTTTGCTGAACCAGGTTGGTTGAATTGGTCACATCACAAGGATTATATCCTTGGATTAGCGGATCGTCTTTGCCATAAAATCCCTAACCCAAATGACAAACCTGTGTCTGATTTTCAAAACTTAGTGAAAAGTAGCCTGCTGTATCTTACATCAAAAGTTTTCCCATAATAAGAGTCGTCTCTATTAGCCGAGCTGAAGCAACAATGCTGAGAGCCCAAACGACGACCACTCGCACAGTAGGAATTCCCACTCGACCAGGTTCATTGTACCCAATGCTAGTCACGAACTCAGTGTTATAATTCTCGCATTATCTTTTGTAACGAACTTGGCATACACTTCCTCGGAGGCTAAGTAAAGAGATACCCCGGTAGTTGCTGCATTTCCTCCTGTCTCCCTTGTTGTGTGTGAGGATGATAAATTTGCCAATATTTCGGTGCCCTTCCAAATCGCTATGCCACTTGACACACACGAGTCAGCTAAACCATTCTAAGTTTCCCTAATTACTATCAACCTTTTCGCAATTAGCTTTAAGCTCGGATTTAGCAGAGGACTCAGAGAGCTTACTGATGGACAGTTCTAGGTAACTTTCATCTGTGCTAAGTTAAAACATACAGCCTGAAAAACTTTGCTCAGTTCTGTCAGGTGAAGTGCCAATGTTGACAAACGGAAAGCACCATGTTGAAATTTCTATTTTCATAAGTCGCAGTAAAACAACGCACAAGGCATCATTTATATTTTCGGACAGCTGCTTCAGTGCGGCCCAAATACCCCAAATCTCATTCCTAGTTCGTACTGTTGCCTCACTTGACAACCATCTTGTTTTGCATGCACGCTACAACTGCCGACCTTTTGTCTTCATTGCAGTCTGACGCATCGCCAGGCGAGCCGATCGCAACGGTGAAACAGCAAAGCACTTCCATAATTGCATTTAAGTGCTTTCGCAGTTTCGTACACAATCCTCTACAAATCTGCGGCAGTATAGTAACAGGCCGAAGCGAGACGGTGCGCATGACAATGCACAGATTGCCTACCATAATTAAAATTTCGCTTCCAAAATCTACACCAGAAAATTGTCGGCCTATGACATTGCAGCCGTTTGTTGAAATAGCCGCCTTACTTTCCTCAAATCGTATTACTTCAAGGCAAGGAAAAACCATATCTTGGCTTTCAGAATTTAGGATGTCATTGCAAAAATTTAGGGTGTCTTTTTGACAACCAAAAACGGCTTAAAGAAAACACTGGATTGGTGTCATGTTACAGGCGACGAATGAATAAGTTTTCAAAAATCAAGGTCCACTGGCGGACCTACAACCACTGCCTGCTTGTTGCGTATTTAGCCATTGTCACAATCGGATATGGATGGATATCGGATACTAACTTTCAGAAATTTTCGGATAAGGTTTGGATATGGATATTAAAAATTTTTGTTGGATATGGATCAGGAGTTAAAAAATCAATATCCACTCACCTCTGGTCAGTTGTTGCTGGCATCGCCCTCTGGTGGAATTTGTGTCGGGCCTTAGAAGTTTTTCGGAGCTCTGTGAGCGAGCAACGCATTATATATGCTGTTGGTGTGCTGTGTACTGGTCGTGCTATGGGCTGAACGATATGTGGTGGTGCAGTGTGGTAGTATTCGCTTGTAGTGTGTGAAGGACAGGTCATGCGTTTCTAGGAAGCTAGGTTCTCTGAAACTGAATCACTGAAAGTACAATATAAACTAGTTCGCATTCATAGTACTATTGTGCAGTGTATAATTCACTGCTGGATTGAGGAACACCCTATAAAACTGCTGTCCTACCAGAAAAAGGGCTGCAAAACCGACGAGACCCCGATTTTTTATGTGTGTTGCTGCCAAGTAGGCAACGTGTTTTTACTTGCTTTTAATTGCTACAGTANTTTGTTTGGTTACAGCACAAANACATGTAAATACTTATTTCATGAAGACTCCGTGCTGTATCCTAGCAAAAATTAGTAGAAAGTGCTGATGGAAAAAATATNTGTTGTGCTGCGACATGTCTTCATCCAGACTTTGTAAATCATCCACTACCTCGTGCATATAAAAGGCACAATAGTGCCCGCAGTGTTTATTTTACCTTTCATGAGGCAAAATAGGCAGTGCCATTTTATGGGCCGGGCCAGGTATGGGCCAGAATTTAGGACGGGTTACGGGTACGGGTTGTGTTACGGGTTTGTTTGACGGGTAGGATATAGGTCGGTCCAGGTCATGAAAATGTGAGCCCCTGACATCTCTAATGTACATCAGAGATGAGCACGGATCAGGATTGGATCGGACTAGATCAGGACAAGCCAATTTTTGCCTGATCAGGATTGGAGCGGACTGCAATTTTTTTTTAACTGGCGGATCAGGACTGGATCGGACTGAGAAAATTTTTGTTGTTTTAATGTGATTTTTTTGAAAATATCAAAAATTTTAGTTGTGATCCAATTTCGCAGGTTTTCTAACTGGTATATTTTGCCATCAAATGCAAAAACTCTGCTGGGACTATTTTGCGTTTCGAACTGTATTCACCTTTGTTCACAATATATAAGGTTGTGGTCTAGTAGCAACGTGAACATAGTTGAGTGGTTGGTGTCTATGATTGCTGTGCGATTGTTCGTTGGTTCTGCTCTCACAATTTCCTTTGGCTTTGCTTGTAGAGATTACACCTTTGATAGGAATGCTTTTTCAAAAAGTTTAGGGTTTACGTTTAGGGTTTACATTTAGGGTTTTCGTTTAAGGTTTACGTTTAGGGTTTAGGTTTACGGAATAGGTTTCGGGTTTAGGTTTTAGGTTCAACTTTTAGGTTTTGGGTTTAGGTTTGAATTTTGGGTTTAGGGTTTTAGGTCATGTAACAAGGACCTTACACTAATCCAAGTGTATCGTAGGGGAGATGTGGGATCTTTGACCAGGGTGGGCTCAATGACCATAGGTTATTTCTCCCCACCTAGTGAACGTGTGTTCTTGTGGTTTTGACAGTAAAATTGAGATTGCTTTCTTGTCACCCGTATGTGTTTTAGAGGATTCATAGCTGTTAAATCAATTTGTATGGCCTAATTTTAATTTTGAAGGAACAAAGTAAAACTTTGGTGCCTTCGTTTTTTTGCTTTGCAAATGGCAGGCAGCTTGTTTCGGAAGACTTTTTGCAAATATGATATGCTCAAGGAAAGAGTTTTGAAACTGCAAGAGGTTGAAAACTGATACTATACACTTTTTTGTTATGACACGTGATACAAAAATGGCGTCGGAAGGGACCTTTGAACCATCCGAAAACGGGACCAATGACCTGGCGGTTCAAAGGTCCCTTAGCATATTGTTAATGTCTTCAGCATGGACATGCCTACTTTCAACATCAGTAAAAGCAAAAAACAGTTGTTTTATCAAGGAGGCCTAAACAAGATGTTGAGCGATGTAATGGAGCATCAAATTAGTCTGCGAAAATTTTCCGAATATAATAATATTGACTGAGTATCCTACGTCGATATAGGTCCAAAAACCCAAAAAATAAGGTTGCTAAACATACAAAAAATAGGCTTTTCCTGATATTCTCCATTAATTTCCCAAGTTATACGAAGCATCTTAGCGTAGTCATTGGCGTCGGAAGGTGGGGGTCTTGCCCCCTGGATTTTGAAATTTTCAGCAAAAAAAGTTGTTTTCTTAGTTTCGAGTGGGAAAAATCTAATTTCACCACTTTTGCCCCATTGAAAAATTTAGGAAAAATCCCTACTGGCCCCACCCTGGAAAAAATAGTTCCGACGCCCATGAGCGCAGCACATACGAAGCAATCATATAAGCACAGTAATGGGGAGCATCTAATCGAAAGTTTTCATGCACAGTCGAAGACAAGCCAAAGCTGCGTATAAAATCGCGAGGCGTCCGCTGTCCGTATGTAGCGATGCGAGCGATGTTATAAACTCAGTACATTAAGGAGTAATCATTTGCTGTGTCACTGCCTTAACAGAGCAGGAAATTGGTTGTGTATTGAGCGGATCTTTGGACCAAATTACTGAGGCGGATTGTTACTGCATTGTAGATGTTTATTCCAATTATGGAAAATTCAAAATGCTTGTAGAATTGGTGCTAACGGGACCTGATGATGACTTCGAAGTTAAATTTCTGAAAAGATGTAACAAACTTGGAAACGGCTTTGTGTTTCCAAACAGGGAAGTTTGTCTCTGACTGAAGATTGGAAATTGTTAGTGTGCTATCAGAGCCATAACCTGTAGCAGCTCACAAAGCGCTTTTCTGATGTTTCGAGATTTGATGCCGATTTATCTCGGTAAAGAATTTAAAGGTGCTTGAGACTGAGAAATAGTTGCACCTTTTGGCAACCAACTCAGGTTGATAGTGCAGTTCGTATCTCTGTAGTTACATTGTAGCCCTTTTCATTTCGTTACATACATTCTTTCGTTGCAAATCGTTACATTGCATAAATTGCGTTGAAACGAGAAATCTTGCAGGAGGCTATGTTGAAATTTCTGTTTTTTGAAGAATTCGCTGCCTTGGACCTGAATATGACAGGATTCTCAGAGGTGGTTCAAAGGTCCCACACCGGTGGTTCATTGATCCCACACATGTGGGACCAATGAGCCAAACAAATTCTTTTTTCACATGGAATTTTCAGCCAATTGAAATTATATCCTACTGATTTTTTGTATGTGGATAGAGGGACAGTTGATTGTTATTCATCCTAAATCTTAGAGATTTGCTGGCTAAGCTTTGTGATTTATGACCTGAAACGTAAAAAATGGCTCATTGGTCCCACATCTCCTGTACTTGTGACTTGACCAACCCAAGCAATCGGATTCTCCTAATGGCAAAATAACTCCAGCAATGCTTTCCCCTCTGATGCCTAATAGACACTTCTTTGTTAAATTTTGGAAATGCCAAAAGGCTGTGTCTGTTTAGCCACATCAGGCAAAAGCATTACTGGAACTATTTTGCTGTTAACAAATTATATTTGGCGAAAGGCAAAATAGCTCCAGTAGTTATTTTGCCTCATGATGCAAAATAAAAATGCATGATTTTACGCTGGCGGATCAGGACTGGATCGAACTGGTGATTTTCAAAAATTTTGCGGACCAGGACTGGATCGGATTCAACTTTTTTAGATCAGGACTGGACTTGGACTGAAAAATTTCACAGTCCGCTCATCTCTGAGTGGATTATAAAATATGACAGTTCGCTCATCTCTGATGAACGTGGATCANATATGCAGACTGTCATATTTTGCGATCCAGATCCACTCCTGTATTCCTGGTGCTCTCAGATTGCAAGGGTAATCTTGTCATCTTATCCATGCAAAAATTTTTTTTTCTTCAGTTTTGAAGAGCGCGTTCTGACAGTTACAAACGGTTCTAGGCAGGAGTGTCGCGCTGAAAAGGAAGTGTAAGTACGCACCCAAATAACTAGCCATTTTTAACAGCACATCAAACTCATTTTTAAATAAACATGTAATGGAGCATTCACTTTCATTACACTACAAAAGAAATGTGAGAACGTAGTTCCCTCTCAACAACATCCCTGGTGCAGCCAGGCGCGTAGCCACGGAAGAACAATGGGGGCAATTGACCCCCAATCCGAAAGTTGAACCAAAATTTTGCAGGGTANTCAAGCTGTCAATATGTAAACTGTTGCGATCGGAAATCCCGAGCGGCATGTGCGCAGAGCTTCACACCGTGGCAGCAAGCAACAACAGAGATCACTCGACGAGATCACTCTATTATTGCTTGTTCGCGCCGCATACATAATGGTGTTATTCTTCACGCACATCCCGTTCGTGGTGAATCGCACAATCAACGTAACACCACCGGAGAGGTTGCAGCAAAACCAATTGTGTAATGATGTGTAAAGCTTTGATGTGTAAACAGTATGGTTTACCAATGTGGTGGCCTGGAGAGCGGAGGGTCGTCGATTCGACTCTCGCTTTAAGTGGCTCAAGGTGACGCAGCATTGTGGCTGCAACCATGGGCGTCCGCAGGGGGGGCAAAATGGGCATTCCCCCCCCTGGAAATTGGAACTAACAAGAGAAATTTCTAGAAAACATAAAATCAGCGGTTTAATTCCGATTAGTTGCGTTAATTCTAGCAATTGACAGTTTGTTTGCCGATATGAACCTCTCACTGCACAAGAGTCAGTTCGCTGTTCTGGGATAATGCAGTCATTAAATTGCAGTTCACTTAATCCGCTCCTTTGGCTGCGAAAGTGGAGAGAGAATTGTGGCTGTTAGCCTTTGTTGCGCCATAATAACATGGCAACACATCTTCAAAGGTTCACTTCAAGTTATGGTAGTAGCCGTTTTGCTGCATG
>JGI24021J15306_10010935_pt1 | contig 11287 bp, 10 predicted proteins | sample Ectturendosymbi1_FD_15306 | JGI IMG/M metagenome (IMG submission 15306)
TGAATAATGTGTGGTTGTAAGTTGAAATAAATAGCTTTTTAATCAAAGTCACAATTGAAATTTTCATGGGTACACATCTTTTTGGGTCACCCTGTATGTTCGCGGCATATCTCCCGCCATTTTGCCTCTTCCAGAAGCACTTACTTCAATGTCGATCCGATTGAATTCGTCAAAACAAGCCCACGCTCCAGAACTGGCTAACCCCTTGAAAAATTTCCCCATAGCCATGAAATCCAGTTGGTCACTGCAATTGAAGACAACTGTCTGGATAGCCAAAGCTTTACCGAGATCTTTAGTGGTCTCGGTTTTGCCGGTTCCAGCCGGTCCTGCCGGAGCGCCGCCAAACTTCAGATGCAGGGCGCCAGTAAGAGTCAAATAGCACCTGCCGAACATAACATGCTTCAATTAAAGATTTACGACGCGGCAGGCACAATGTTCTGTATCATGCCGCACAACGTTTTGGAAGTGCTTTGTTTGTTGAAGAGGAAGCTCAAACAGATCAGCATGATTTTAAAATCCACTTTTCGAATTAAGGAACTAATTAATCCTTCTAATTTTGTCAATCCCCAAGTTTCAGTAATAAGTGCAACAAATCAATATGTTTGTACAAATGGCCAAATCTTTGGTAGTACGCACGAGCACGATGAAAAGAAGACTGGATTTAAACAAAGGCATTTGCAACGAAAGTAGAAATATCCAGCATATGCCATACCTCTGGTTTCGAAAAACGCGGGGAAAATTTTACTTAGGAACGAGAAACTCGACATTTCAAGTTTCATAAACAACCGACATTGGCTGGTGATGGCAAATGCTGGTGCAAACCTTTGTGCACACCTTCCTTCACAAAATAACAAATGCTTCTAGTTTAGGAGAACAGTACGCTACAGCACCACAATTCTCCATGATTTGCTGCAGCAGATAAACACAGCATGGGCAAATCTGTTTTCCTGAAGTAGGTTAAATCCAAGTGAGTCAGATGTCCTGAACAAAAACAAATGTCTACTTCCTTCATCAACATACCTATCGGTCAGGGGAGTGATGACCAACCGTCCGGTGTTTCCCAGGTACTCGTAACCGTACGGGAACTCAGCGTTGACGGCTCGCACGAACAAGTTGTTTGAAACCCAGTAATAGCTGCAAACACAAGTCAATCTTTCTTGGTCAACGTCAGACGGCCGGCAACATGTCCTATGCGATCGCTTTCTAGACCACGAAAAACAAAACATTAGAGCACAAATTTTCACTGCAAACAACTTGGGCCGAAAGGTAGTGAACCAAGTTCACGTGAATCTATTGTCTTCTTTTTTTATGAAAAAAACAAACCTTTACGTATAAACACATGGTAACAAGGTATAAAAGGCCGGTTTTCCATGACACTCCACCATTTAACGTTTAAAGTCTGCTGGTCGCATCAGATCAACCATGAAATTGTTGGGATGTAAAAAAGAGCCTTCTAAATGAATCAAACAGAAAGACAAAATTTGAGCTAATCTTACCGCAATTGGCTGATCCACTCAAAGTCGTTCACGGTCTTAACGTTTTCTTCGCATAGGTTACCGACAACATCACGGGCGTGTACCTGCGCAAGAACAAGAGTGAAAACGCCAAACGTTACGCATGACGGAAGCAATCTTTCAAACGATTTCAACAACAGATTGTATTAATAGTTGCGTTAAAAACAGGGGTGTAGTGAGGCGGGAACGCGTGGGAACGGCGTTCCCACACCTTTTTCACGTTTTGCTTTAAAATTAGTTGGATACATCCCTGATTTATCCCTGATTGAAAATAACCCATAACCAACAGTCAGGCAAGAAGAAAGAGGATTTATACGAGCGGAACATGCTGGAGAAGAAGTGTTGTCTTGAAACATGTGCAAAATTCTAATGCTGAAAAGGAACAAAAAGTTTGTTACAAAAAATTTGCGCCAGATCTATACGCACAAAACAAGACCATGCGATATGCGTTCACTCTAGTAACAGGTGTGTGTGCAGAGCATCGTGCATGCAGCAAGCCTCCATAGTTATACAGTGCACTGCTCTTTTCCACGAAAGCAATCGTTTCACAGCAGTCAAACTTGCTCGATACTGTTCAAAAAAACTATAATAAATTATCATCACAGACTCCACCTCCAACTGCAGTGTGATGAACTCACAAAGAAAACAACGCTTAGCGAAATGAAGAAACGACGCAGACCTCGATGACAATCAGGGCGGACATCATCATTCGCTGAAGCGGAGTCAGCTTGCCTCGCACCAAACCAACCAGATCGTTCAGCATGGAGATGAGACGCTCGTGCAGCTGTGGTAGTTGGCCTGCTTCGATGGCTTCTTCGACGTACTTTGCCCAGTAAACTTGAGATACGGCGATCACAACTTGACCTGTTTTTAATCGGATGGTCTCTTGAACTAGAACGTATTAACGACTCACTGCAAGCAAAGCTACGCTATACAGTGACGTTACTATACAATACAATCAGTGACGGAATCAGTATAATCCAACAAAAGCATACTCAGCCAATAATCGTTGACACACCTTGCGTTTCTCCAATTCACGTCAAACTTACCCGGCCATCTAAGAACCCATTCGGTTCTGGGTGTTGCCAAGTAATCTTGGACAGCCTTTTCACACTGCATGCGCACTGACTCGGTCATGACACGCTCCACTTCACCCAGCCAATCCTCGACGTTGCCTGGAAACCAGGGCAGAGATTCAAATCCATGCGGTTCTCTTAGAAAAGCACTGAATAATAACAGCGTTTACGAAACGACAAAAATATTTTTTTTAATTGTCTAACTAGAAGTAAACAGAACTAGGCAATACCAGTAGGATACAAATCTTCAGAAAAGTCGACTTTCTCCAATTCTCCAGAAATCATCTGCGTCATCTTCATGTCAGACTCGAAATTGATCTAGACAGAAAACAAATTTTTTTACATCCACCTGAATTTAAGTCGGATGATGACACCGATAAGACTTGCAGTAAATTATACTTTCGCTTATAAGCGGAACAACAGGAAAAGGATTTAGGAATACCGGCGTTACCATACCAGTTAACTACAAAGAACAGTGATGTCGTCCATTAACTGAAAAACAGTTGAAAGACTTGCTTTATTTTCACAAAATAAATAGTTATACAACGGGTGACGGGCCTCTAGCTAGCAGAAACACCATTAATTTGTACCGAAAGATGCAATAGAAAGAGTCGCAACCAACCTTGAAGATGTTTTCGAAGCACTTGCGCAAATGCGGCTGAACCGCGGTGGGATCTTTGGTTTGCGAAAGGATTTCAAGAAGCTCATCATCAGATAGGAAGTAAAACCTTAAACATAAAGTTTTCTCAGACGTGTGGTTGTAAAAAATGCCGAGACAGCCGAAAGGCACAACGCAATTAAAAATGTGCAAGATAAGTGAAACAGTTTCTCACGATCAAGACAAAAACACCCAGGCAGTTACAGAGCACTTCGCACACAAGTAACCTTGGAAATGCAGCACGTTTTGTTTCCAAGTATTCGCTGAGTCCCTTCTGGACCTGCTCCAGTAGTTTGTTGCATTCGCGCAAACTTTCCAGCAGTCTCGCGTCAGAACAAAGTGATATGACCTGACAACGACGAAAAAGTAACGAACCGAGAAAAGAACAACTAACAGGACGACTGTAACCTTGAATGATCTGATATTTGAAGTACACTAAGCGTTATTCACAAATACCAGAAACCCTAAACTATTTTTCTTGCAACAGACGCTTTAATACGCTTATAGGAAAATAAAACTTAGTTATATCAATAAATTAGTTCAAAATATCATTTAGGTTAGTCGGAAACAATTAAAAGGAGAAGACACACCAAATCAACACCCAGCTCATAAGTCAAGTAGGGTGACAACTTAACAATGAAATAGCGTGTCACCATAATATGCAATTGTCATAACAACCAATTGTAACTTCACAAGCAAACGAATTATTTTTCTCACTTGCGTGTTTTCATTGGCAGATTTCATGATTTTCCTCCACATTCTTTCCATGGTTTGATAGCGCTTTCCCTCAACAGGCAACTGTCTATTGATGTCCTCCGAACTAAAAATGGGTTCCAGGTATAGCCAAGATCTCTGACATACCAGCCATTCGTCAAGAACATCCTGCGACGTTCAAATATGCCGAGTCGTTAGCTCCTTCGCCAACGTCATCGGCCAGTGACGAAGTACGATTTCGACATACTAATAGTATCGTTATTACAAAAACAGCGGCCAATTTTTTAAAAACTAACTCAAGAAATGACAGGCTGTACGTGATCTTTCATCAACAATTGACTTTGATCCACTGACGCCAGTTGTCGCTGTCAGAAAGAGACGTTGATGAAATGTTACGACGCATGCGGAACACAGAGCTTAGTTACTTTCGTAGCAATCTTTTCTTTTAAAGTTTGCCGTAAATTTTTTTAGTGTAAAAAACAGTCGATGCACATTTTCAACAATTTGCCAATTATCAAAATTAAAGTTTCATAGGATGGAGTTCACCCAATCATTCAATGATACAAATGTATCTGTCACATTTATTTCGAAACTCAATGTCTGGTGTAAATGAAATGTTTTAGGCTGAATGATGCAAAAACTACTGTAAAAAATGAAGCACAAGTCTGAAGATCCATTACAAAAAATTAGAGCTAGGACATCTTCGATCCAGAATTTGAGGTAGCATCGTGCATTGCTGCGGTTGAAGCAATGCATCCCAATATTTGGCCTATCACTAAACTTCTTCAAGAATATTGTGCATTCACAGTCATCTGTATTATTAAAAATTTAACAATAAAACGAATCACCTGCGTCATGTTAAGTTTTCCTTCCCAACCGCTTATTCTCTCCTCGAAGGGTTTTTTGTAAGGCGAGAAGGACATCGTTTGTGTCATCACAATGTGGTCGTCCAGCAGTTGCGACGCTTCTTCAGGGGATTTAATTATGAACGTTCCCGTTTCCTTGTACGGTTTCACCTGACAGCATAAGGCGAGCTCGACAATGCTCATCGCCAGCTTTCATACAATGTCCTAGAGCGCTTTTAGTTTCGCGCAGGGCTTATGGGACACACGACTGTACATGACGAGGAAGAAAAATTGCAGGACATCAGTCGTAATCTTGACTGAACTCGGTTCAGAAGCTTAGAAACGGCACTCGTTGATGCTATACGTTGCTGCCATAAGCCAAAGTTATTTGTTTTTTAACATTAGGTCAGCTTTAGTAACCAACAGTGCGTTTTCATATATTAGCGCTTTTTTGGTATACGAGTTTCTACACAACATACATTTTTGTTAAATAAATAAAAGCTATTAAACAACTACACGGAACGCGGTGAATTTTTTCGCATATCTCCAGCACTTTTTCGTGCATCCTTTTTTTCCATTGAACAAAACAGCGCTGGTGGAGTCAGACACGCATATGTTAGGATAGACAGGCGTTAGAATAACAACTCGCAGTTGGTTGTGGAGTATGATCTAAGCTGCTAGCATGAAGTGGAGCTTCTCAACCAACTTTTGAAAGAAAACCCAAAACTGAAAGAAACTCAATTTTGCAGTCCGTAATGTACAAGTTCAAAGACATTTTGAGTCAGGTAATTCCCTAAAGATTGGCTTTCACTCAATGATACACATGTATTGACTTTTTTTTAAAGTCGCGTTTCAGTACAATGTAACACGAAGCGCAAGAGGTCTGCTGTGAACCATTTCATACAATAGCAACTTTCCAAGGATACCTAGTCAGCAACGGATTTGACCAAACAATGACACTGTGACTGCAAACACAGCGTGCATGAGATGGTCCAACTATTAACTGATAATCTTAAGCGTTCCCAAATCTTGCACTTCGGTTCAACAAACAATAAGCTTTGTATCAATACAGTAAAGGTAAAATATTTAACATTAATCAATTTCCACAATTAAGATGAAGCACATATTTTTCACAGGAGCGATGCGAAACTTCCCGAGTGATTGTACGTGAAGGGTGCTAGGCAGTGTTCCCTCTAACAAAATTTTACACTGAGCAAATGTTTGTTTTAGTGAGCATGAATATTTTAAAGCTTTAATTAGCAGAGTTTTAGATGAATTACAAAGTTTGTGAATTATTAGAAGAAGTATACAATCTTGTCAAAATATGAACAAAGTACACATTTCATTCAAATAGCTTCACCTTCTTTTTGTGCTTTTCCAATGTTTTGGAATTTTGCAAGCGCGCGAGAATGAGATTTCACTGCGCAACTGTTCTGGTGGTACCGCGCATTTGCGGACCTTGCAACCAGGGAACATTGGTGCTAGGGTCGCAGCAGTGGAAAATTTTGGTGCCTGAACCATGTTACTTCTAACCTCGAAGTTAATGGGCTCCCATTCCTTCTCCATCTTGTCGAGAGCCTGCTCGATGCTGAACTCTTTGCCAGCAACTTCGGCAACTTTCGCAATCTTGTCGATGTGATCGGCGAGATTCATCTCCAGACACTTGCTGAACGTTAACGTCGCCTGGGCGTAAAACAAAAAACAGAAAACAACAGTGAGGAAACTCGCAGAACCTAAGGGGAGAAAGTTCGAGAAACTTATCCATGGTTGTCTTCGGGAAGCTTGTCATTTTCGTAGCCATCCTGAACTGAATTTCTCAAGGAATGCCTTCGATAAAACTTTTTCGGTATTGACAGCCTGCCTGCCACTGTACTGCTCATCTAGACGTGTGAAAATCTCGCTGCAACTGCACCTGGTCTAAGCTGATGTACTTATCTGATCCTTTTCGTAAGCTACATGCTAATTACAAGAGGAGAAAGAAAACTTTTGCAACTCCGTTATATCATTGCACGGCTGTTCTTCACCACGGATATGCTGGCGTTTTTCGCGTTTTCAGGCCTGGGCATGTCAAAGTCGACTTGCGCGCGATTCGAGGAACGAAGACTCATTGACTGTAAAAGATGACGTACACGTTTAGGACTAAAAAAGGAAGTTTTTACAAGAACGTCTGCAACGCTTGTGCTCACCTTGGGCTGGACAGAAAACCCGAGTTCTTTAGAAAGCAGATCCCAATGTCTGATTCTCATTCCAGGGTTTCTCAAACCTTGTATGAGGGGAATGTAGGGCTTGAACTCCTCCACCTGCCCCTTCATTTGCAAAGCCACCTGCTGGACTCCTAGGAAGAGTGATAAAAGGCTGTTGTTGTTTGATGAGCAATGAAAAGAGCGAAAAAAAACGGACAATAGCGATTTGAGTGTTGATCGCATCGCAAACGGCCATCTGCATGGAGGTCCGATGCATCTCATTTGACTTGCTTAAATTATTTTTGCATCGCTGCACAGTAGAAAAACACAAAATGCCGCAAAATTTCATTGCGAAAAAGTTTCACCACCGCAAACATATTTGTCTTAACTTAACCACGAAAACGAGAGTTGCGGTGAAAAATATAGGCTAAAAGGTAACATGACTTATCAGAACAGAAACTTCAATTCTCTGGACAGGCCGGACGGAAACCCGCAAACAACACTCTAATAAAGCACAACACTCCAACCGACCAGGAATTTCCTTGAACTGCTTGACACACTTGTGTAAGGTACGGAAGCTTTCGTTCACGTTCCTTTCCAGTTGCTCAGCGTCGATCGACGTCAGCGGGTCGTTCATCCACGACTCGTGCCATCTGATCCAATCAGATGTGGTCGTCCACAAGTCGCGATAAGGTTGGAAGTCTTTGATCAGCTTACTCAGTTTATCGTACTGTGCAGGTCGTGGGCGTTTAGAAAACGAGAGATGATGAGCAAGTGCGTTTGAGTCATGCGAAATGTTAGTGGAATAAGCAAAGCCACATGAAAATCAGGTTCGATTAAAATAAGCGGTTTCATCGTTCGAACACAAATGAATGATCCAGTATTGGCGGCAACGGACGGCAAGAAAAGATGATAAAAACAGATCGCAACGTCCGCCGCACCAAACGAGAGAAGTGTTAAAGCGCCAGTCAGATGTTATGCCGCGAACGTTATTGGCAAGATTAATAACAAGCCACCGTGGAGTCATTCAGCAGAAGGCGTGTAGCAGGAAGGAAGCCCGCCAACACATGACAGCAGTTTGATGGAAATGAAAAGGAAGGCCATGGAAGCGAGGAAGAAAGGATGAAACCGTTGTAGATAATGATCACCGTGATGATGAGGATGATGATGATGATCACGTACGTTGAGAAAAACATGAAAAATATGAACATAATATTACAATCAGTGCTTTTCATGTAAATATCGTGCAGAAGTAGCAAAATAATGATACTCTTACCGAAACTGTTTAATTGCTATATTCTAGATTTCTATCTAACACAGTAGCAGCAAATTGGTTGGTTATCACATTTGAAATTAACTCCACAAATACATCAAAATTTGAAAAGCGCAAGTCCAATCAGCTTCCTAACCTACTTTACCCAGTTCTAAAAATTCTTTGCAAAGTGCAAGCTACGTCTTTTCATACACAGCATGTTTTCACGAAAAGCCAAAAACATTTACTCATATTTTACGCACATGAAATGAGTTATTTGCTCAGCTAATTTCCAGCAGGTGTATCTACATTCTAAATGCTTATATTAAAAAGTTACTGATAGAAACAAGAAGTGTTGAAAATTACACATGACATCGACTGAAACGCGCACGACCATTTCACAACAGCTTTGCACTTAGAGCGACCGCCAACCAAGCCACAGACCACCACAGAAGATTTCAAACTTCCTTGAAAACTGTTAACTCTTGTGCCTGTGCTTGGGTAACCTAAACCTTTCATAGAATATCGCGGACCGTTTCACAAACAAAAGATATGAAGTATTTTTGTTCAGTGAAAGACTGTTTTCGACACAGAAGGAAGATTTTTGGACATCTGATAAATATCTTTGAAGATTACCACACAATCGAAAAGAAGCTTAAAAATGTTTTTCTAACCGTTGGCGATAACAACTAGCTTATAGCAGCTTTCTGAACTTCTTAGCTCAAAAAAGATGACAAATGTAGTTCTTGAGCAACGGTTAGGTTGACGGTAAAGACTTACCAAAATCCTTGTGGATATCATTTGGAGAAGAGACACCTAACCGTAGAGTGGACCAAGTTCATTTGGACGGAAATTTGGATCATATGAGATATGACTATTACAGGAAGCAAGAGCACTAGATCTTTGTTATGACAAATTTTCAAACCTCTGCAACAAAGAAAAGCTTCGGACCATGTTAACATGGCCCATTTATTTTCGCGGTATCAAACGATACAGTGGAGTATGTTTAGATGGGCCAGTCTACAAACAGTCGAAATGTGAAAGTTGCTGTGTCGTTGAATGGACCATGTACATTTGGATTCTGGTTATTACTATTTTTGAAAAACCTTCGCGCATCTCACGCTAGATTAAGTTTACCTCAAATGACTTTGTGGCTGTTACTGCTTTAATAAAAATTGTTGATTGTTCCATCAAAGTGAGAGACGATCTGGCAGCTTAAGATGTAGTAACATTGCTGTTTGATATCACAAATGCAGTAACTGTCGGTTGTTTAATCACAATAATGTTTTTATTGATATCAGAACAACAGTCAGATTGCAGGCAGGTTCACACGTTTAACTTATGCAGAGATGTAAGCTGACGCCCAACTTGACGTTTACTCCGACAAATCGGTGGAATTTTTTTTATACAGAAGCTTTGTTTTCAGGTGAACTTAGCTTCCTTGCCAGACTTCATGCTCAGGTATGAATGAAACAAGTCTCTGAGGCAAAGGCCTGGTTACAAAGTGCAGTTTTGCAGAATGAAGTCTGCTAACGACTGAGCTTGCTTTATTTAATCAAGGTGAAGAGGACATACTTCAGTTGCCTAAGAAACTTTTTTTCTTTCGCAGGTATTTGTGGTATATAGTATTTGTATTTAACATTAAATAGTTAAAAATGGATGCTGACACGGCGATGTCCAACATTCCCAGTTGCGTTAGTTTAAGAAATTTTAACAGCTTAACAGATGATGACATGTCAAGTGATGATGATCGTCCGTTACTAATAACCGTTACGCGAAAGCAACTTACTTACGTTTGGAACGAAAGGCAGCGCACAAAATACAAGGCCAGAGTACTTAGAAAGGATGGAAAATATGCAAAAGTCCATTATATCAATTTCAACAAAAGGTATGATGAATGGGTTAATTTGGTTTTGATAAGCACAGAAAAAGATGAGCTTGGGAAAAAGTGGAAGAGTAAGGAAAGTCACGTTGAAATTCCGGCGAAGTGTGGTGAAGTCAGCAAAAGCAAACGGATAGCGAAGGCAGAAATGAGGAGTGAGTTTTCGAAAAATAGTTTAGAAGAAGCGAGTGGCACTTTATCTGAGGTGGAAGCCAGCGACAACGTAGTCACTTTGATGGAGGCACAGGATGAGGAAGATGAGAAAAAGACAGAAGAACTAAAGATAGGAAATGAACATGGCCGCAGCAGTAACAAATCTGTATCTAGTCGTTCAACAGACTCAAGTGGACAAGAGGAAAAAGACATTTACTACGTTATAGATGATAATGGAAACTACATAGGTGAGATGAAATACATAACACCATGTTTTGCAGTGGTACTGTAGATGTGTGCATATTTATTAATATTTTAATGCAGGTCAGGCAAAGATTGCAGATTAGACTATCTGTCGTGGTTACACGTTAGACTCTGACGAGGAGCGGATCTTAGTCATAAGCGTCATGCCTCAACCACTGATTGCTTTGCCGGAAGAGTTTTTGCCGGGAACAATTTACGCTGGAAACGTGATAATCTACGAAAAGGTCAGCGTCAGTTTAAAAATACTGGTAGTAAAGTGTAGAGAATGTTATTCTTGACCATCATTTGTACACGGCAGAATTAAGGCAACAAACATCATGTGCGAAGGAATCATTTGACAGCAGAAGAAAGCGAAAGCGTAACTCTGGCCAAGAGTACGAGACACGAACCAAAAAAGGGATTAAATTAATGCCCGAAAAGCAATTTGTGGGTGAGTTGATTAATGCAGTTTCTGTTAGCAGTACTGACATAGTTAGATTTAATCTTTTGAACATTTCTTGCGCAGATTTTCAGTGTAACTGCCGCTACAAAAATGCTCTGATGTCACAACAGAAGAACGAAAAAACAATATGAAGAGTTTTGGAAACTGGGTGATTTCAATGCCCAGAATTATATTATTTTACACTGCATAAAAGTCTTTCCTAGAAAGTCGCAAAGAATTAGATCTCCAAATAACTCTACAAAATCACAGCCAAAGCAATATTCCAGAGAATACAATATAAATGAAATTCCTGTATGCAAAAAAG
>JGI24021J15306_10010937_pt1 | contig 11287 bp, 14 predicted proteins | sample Ectturendosymbi1_FD_15306 | JGI IMG/M metagenome (IMG submission 15306)
AGTTGTGGACAAACCCGTCCTGCTTTTCACGTGGATGTAGTTCGACGCAAGGAGGATGTTTCCGGCAACAAAACTTATTTCAAAGCGCATGCACACAACCATATAAACACAGGGCGTAGTTTCGGGCCATGAGGCGCATGAAAGACGTCTTTCATGTTCAGGCAGTCACCAAGCACATTTGTAAAACAGCAAGACTCAGCCCAGCACACTGGCGATTCTTAATGGGATGTGGGAGAGGCGTTTTCATCCGTTTTTACTTGGTCTTCCCGGTGGGCAGACCCTTGCTGAGCTAGTTGCCTGTAAAACTGCGTTTGGCTCCAATACGTTTACGATCGGCCCAAATTTGTCCGCTGCTTTTAATGTTAGAATCGGCACCGCCTAAGTAGCACAACATGCCCCCATCGCAAAAAAATCTTGAAATTCATTTACGCAACAGCGTGAGCTTGACGTAGTTGGAGCCAGTTCTTATCACGCTGGGAAAGCGGCAACAATCAACCTGGAGCAGAGCTTCTCAACCGGTGGGCCGCGAAGCTCCTTCAGGTGGGCCGCGAAATGTTCCGAGATAACTTATATATTTTTTGAAAAAAGCTATGGGTTGATACAAACTGCATTTTTTTAGAAAAAGTTATGAATTACGAAAGCCAAAAATGTAGTATTGTCGCATTCCATCCAAGGAATGCTCCCATTTTTAACCCTGGATTGCAATTGTGGGTTCCACAAACCCAAGGCAAGTGCGGTGACCACGTGTTACATACGTAAGGACGCGTCGGAGCGCTTTCCACGCTTCAGTAGCTTCATTTTTTGTGCGACTTGCTGATGGGTGCGAAAGTGGGCCGCGACATCAAAAACGTTGAGAAGCACCGACCTAGAGTATCACAGGTCTGGTAATCACGGAGGTGGCTCTCAGACAGCAATGATCCTATGCAAACGCCACCGCACCATTCAACAGTATTCTGCAATGACATACACGCGTCGTTCCCCAAACGATTTCGACAAACATCCCGCGACGCATCGGAAACAAATGCAGAATTATCAACTTCCCGGGAAGGGTAGCTTGTGTTTTGGTTCTGTCGTAAAAACGTACGCATTTTTGAAACGTTACGACGAAAGCGACCTGCGAGCACGCAACACATAGCGGGTGAGCCGCAGCGGAACGGCAAGATCTTCGAGCGGGCAAGTCGTCCAGCATTGAAATCAACGCCCGAACGTCGCATGAAAACGCGCTGAACATCGATAACACGCAAGAGCGCGATGCGAACATCAAGTCACGAGACTGAGCGACGAAAAACACTTAAGTGACAGACACAGTAAAAAGGATGCACTATCGGGATCATTGACGCGGTCTCGTAGCCTCGCACAGGTTCTTGAGGTCCAGCATGGCACGCTCGATGTGTCTGGCGAAACGACCTGAATCCTGTTCCACAATAAACACAGAAAACGTTCATTAAAGTAACAGCACAGCAGCCGCAATTTCGAAACCTCCCAAACACCATCACAATCGAGGTAGAAAAGAAAAGCAAACGCGTCAGAAATCATACTGCGTGGGATTTCGAGTATGGGTGTGTTTTGTCATGGCTTTTAAATTAGCTCTCTTCCGCCTAGTACGGCGTGCCTTGCGCAACGCATTTCCTGATTTCGTGGCGTAGGCGAACGCGAACACCAAAAAAAGGGGAAGCATGAAGGCTGCAGACCATGGCAGAACTGTTTTCACTTACAGTTTCAGGCGACGAGTACTTGCTGGAGATGTGGAACATGATCAAGTCTTCGTGGCATATGATGTAGGAGACGCCGTAACCGTCGTCGGCGACCTGCACCGCGTAAAAGCCGCCTGGTCAACGGTGAACAAACGCTGGAATTGATTTGCAGAGTGGACCGTTCTAGCGGCGATCGCGCACGATAGAAACGATGAATGTCTGCTGGCCATACCAAGCGTTGACGACATTTCTCAAACAATTCAATTTTTGCGTTACATGCTACATGCGCACCAACAATGCGTTTTTGTAGCATTTGATCAGATTAGGTTCGAACGCAACCGGAGCTTAATGTTCCATTGGTCTGTCAACCACAAAAACCATGACTAGCAGGCAGGTTCACCAATCATATTCAAGCATCTAATGGCGGCAAAACTCAGTATTTGCTTTTTCCAAGTTGTATGAAACCCAGGAGCAATCCAAATTATTAGTTTTGCGTAGTCAACCTATAAATTGGTCCAAGCAATAGAAAGCAATCATTTCAGAGCAAGATAAAAAGCTGAAACCCCAAAACGAATATACGTTGCATTATGAGAATTTCACACGTCACATCTACACACACCAACATGCACCGATTCTAAGCAGCATGCAACAGCGTGTAGAGGAATGCACTTCTGGATACGCACAAGCATCAGCAACATGCATTGCGAGAAGGTAAAGGTAAAAATGAATCGACACTCATCATGCCGCTTGCAAATGTTTTAGTAAACAACTGCATTGCCGTAGAAGAAAACACAAAAGCATTCGCACAAAAACAAAACACCGCAAATAAAAGTAGGTTCGAACTCAAGCTAAGCACAGTTGATTTAAAATCGATGAATAGGGTGAGATGAACCAAGCGCCGCACTTCGCGGCTTAAAAAATGCTTAAAATCCCCTTTCACTTTCCATGTTTAACTACAGTGTAATGTAAGTATTGACCTATCAAGTCGCACAGGACAAGGATACGAGGAAACAGCAATTCCAAGTATAAATCGCTCCTCTCCATCGCAATATTGCTGAAACACTCAAACGAACTTTTTTTGATTCAACACAAATTATCGAAAAGAGTCCCTAACAGGAGTTCCAGCGTCGGAGCCTTGCCTGATCAAATTTTTTAATTTAATAAATATCATTTCTATTTAAATAAATATCATTTCTACCAGCGACGAAAGAATTTCAAAAGTCAAGGGTAAAGTCTTCAAGCTGCGAAATATTTCCTGCTCTTTGTTTTTGCTCAATAAGCTCGTAAATTGAACTAACAAAGCACAAGAGCGTTCTTTTTTTCGGGCTTCATTGAGCGGACGCCGGCGCGACACGAAATGAACAGAGCGGATTTACAGACGGCCCTGTCCGCGCGCGTCGTTTGAATTTAACCGCGGGCGTTCGCGCCACGTACCGGTCCGAAGCCGCCTCCGCCCGATAAAAACCGGGGGTGCTTCTTCAGGTCGACCGTCATCGCCTGCTGGTGCGGCGTCTGCGAGGTGGAGAGGCGCCACGGCTCGCGAAGAACCTGTGCTCAGACGGAAAGGTCAGTGAAAAACAAGAGAAGGAAAGATGAAGGAGGAGGTGGCGGAAAAAGCGCTTCCTCTTCGTCTCAAAGCTACGGCGCATTGGGGAACGTTTCGCGAGCGCTCGATTGAGCGGCCGGAATCGCAGGAGGAAATCAGGAGGATGCAGTGCTTTATGCATCAGGATATTTTGCCGCATCGTACCATTCCGGAATTGNTGGCAAGAGTGAAAAGCTTGCCGGTCAAAAACGCCATTCGGGGTCATACTCGAGGATTTGTTTCGCGTTCAAAGGACGCCGTTTCATAATTTGGAAAAGCAGACTTTGAAACCGGCAAACGCACCGAAGGAAAACAACCAATGAGGGGCGTGGACGACGAAGAGTTTTAAGGTCACGGAAGGCAGTCGCGCAAGCCGCCGGCCAACTACAATTGCGCACAACTATGGGCAGCGGTGCCGTCCAGTGACATACGCGCATTTTCGCCACTTGTGAGCAGAGCATACGCCGAGTGCGGTTAATTAACGCGCATGCATGCATGCATGCATACGTACACCATCAGCGACGTGATGGGCACCAGTCGTTCACCGGCCAGGAAGGGGCCAGCGGGACACACTCACCGGTCCAAAACCGCCGCCAATCGGCTTAAAAGTTTCTTTGTCAAGGTTGTATCGTTTAAGGACTTGCGCTTGGTCCATGGCAGTCTGCGACGTCGACAAGCGCCAGGGTTCGCTCAAAACCTGTCTCAAACTCGGTTAATTATCAAGAAACACAAGGAGGAAAAACTACGAAGGAATCTTCCAAAGCACAGCACGAATGCCTTCGCTGAAGTGAGCCTGTGATGGTGAAAGTGTTTTCAGGAATTTGAATCGTGGACGTTCCTCGTATAACGCCATTAAGAGCATTGGGTCCTTGCATCACAACATTTTAAAGCGCACTGACGCGGAAGTACCACGAACTGGCGTCTGTACTGCAGCGGTGTGTGTATGGCATGAGGCAACGGGACCAATGTGGGAACAGGGGATCGGTTTAGCACACGTGCACGAGATTATCGTCCAGTCGAATGAAACCGCCACTGGATACGAAATAGGCAATTAAAAATACATCATGCTAAGCAAAATAGTTTGCACACAGTCGTCAATAGCGCTGCTGTATGTACAGGTTTGAAGCAGAGCTGCTTAACAATATTGGCAGAAAGTCCCCTCCGCGCAAAGTTATAATAACGCGAACAAATAGTTTGATAATCACCATGTCTGGTTCCCAGACTGGCCAGATAACTTTTCGCAAGCTGTTCGAGCGCTTGGACATTTTTGACAATAGATTGCACAACTCTTAATCATATTTTACCATACGTAGATATGCATCGATTTCAGTTTTAGTGCCTATGAGATAAAATATAACTCAATATTGACAAAAAATGAGACCACGTGGCTTGACAAAGTATCATCAATGCTGTACCTTACTCCGAGGTGTTTAGTAGCGTCCGGCAACATTTCCGACAATTTACGAAACCATGATTGAGACAAAGAACGTCGAAATAATGGAAACAGGGCGCTTTACGACAGCTTGCCTTTCATTTTCAGCCCGAGCAATTTACCAACCAAGAACTTACTGGAATTAAAAAGAATTTATTTATATAAATGATGAAAAATGACAAACCCCTTAACACAGAGATGTGCAACCATGCAACACTGCCGGGCCAAATGCACATAACCAGCTTGGTCTATTGGCCACAACTGCATGTGTCATGCTGCGCGGGTGGACAACTCGCTGGCCACCCACGGAAGATTGACAGTACCCTTTTAAAATCTGGACCTTTCCGCGGGCCACAAAACTTCTCAACTCACGGGCCACTTTTGCCCTGCATGCCACGGGTTGCACACACTTGCTTTAACACAATGCAAAAAATGCTTATTTTTGGAAAAAGAAACTTTGAAGTACGAGAAAATTGTTACTAGAAGAGGCTTCTGAAAATCCAACAAGAATTCAAACATCATGACTAGCTGGGTTCCAACCCCGCAGCGAACAACTCGCACTTCCAGCCAACTTCACTTAAGCACGTTGCAGGCCACACCTTTTGCAGGAATGGTGATTCCAGCTTCAGGAACTTCGACACCACGTAAAGACAGAAAAGGTGTCGGTCGATCCCCATCCCCGCCATCGCCTCCTTGTAGAGATTGACGTGTCGCTCCACAGCTTTGTTGAACAGCGCACGACGCTCTACGTCCTGCAACGAGCATGTTGCAACACCGGTTCGCAACAATCGCTTGATTGACACGAGGACAGTGAAATAACTTGAGCAGAGCGTTTAGTTTAAATGACGCCGATATTCTTTACAAGCAAAAGACGAGGCCAACGATAAAAACCTTGAAAAAATTTAGGATGTTTCCAGCTGCACCCCTGAGAGTTTACGAAGGGGGAAAGTCAATGAACGGCAATCATTCTGCCAAGTCGATTTTACTCAAAACGTAGGAGTTGGGAAGACGGCGGCAGGCGTGGCACACGATGTAGCCTCTTCGGGAAAGGCGGGAAGCGGCAAACGCATTGCGTGAATACTTGCCGTCAGCACGTTGGTTCAAACACCTCTCGTGCTCTTGCGAAGTTCCCAACATTGCCAACCAAAGCGTGCCCTCGTTAGACCGAGCAACGACAACAGCTTTCGGTCCCTGCGTAACAGACGATCATCGCTCACCGTGCTCTTGTCGTCGACCATGGCGGTGACGAAAGCCGCCATCTCACTGGTGCACGAGCGCACAGTTTCGGTTCTACCTTCCCGGAAGAGCCTTGTCATGGACGCTTCGTACGTCAAACAGAAGTGGCCCTTGTCCTAAGCAACCACACAGACTGATCACGAGCACAGCAACGAGTTTGCGTTGAAAGCAATGGATGATTACCAGCTTGACGAAATTAGTAAAGATATAATGAAAACCGTTCACCGTTCGTCAGGAACACAGCACCACACTATGGAATAAACCAAAGAACAGAGTTGATGTTTCACAGCACGACGCGGGTTTTGTGAAGGAAAGAAGTTTAAAAATCCGCGCAAACATTAAGACCGATCGCGAAGCTACTTGTACGCACAGATCCTCGATGTCGGCTTGCGGTATTATCCCGCGTGAACCAAAAAATCACCTCATCACTGAAACGAGGGAACTAAAGAAAAGAAACGATAAATTCAAATGCGTTACTCACACGCCAGTGAGCGAGCTGCAAGGCAGTCTGAATAAAAGCGTCCGGAGACACTTTGAAAGTCTTCACCAGGCCCTTGCCAAAATGTTTGAACCCGAACACGTGCAGGTGGACGTCGCTCGCCAGCTCGTTGGCCAATTTCAAGCTCGTCTCGGTCACTTCGCAACACTGCAAGTGTTGAAAAAAATCACGTCAAAGCCTGGCCCGAGATCAGGTTGTTAGAAGTGATCGACAGGCCTTGTCTGGTCGCTGGTCAGACGATGATGATGACATTGTTTCGCGACAATCGCAGGGTATGACAGGCAGGACTCAGCTGACGTTGTATCCGCTCCGAGTCTTGACGCAGAGCAATTGTTCGAGTAGTTTTTTCATTTCGTAGTATTGAAGTTTTCCGTTAAACTCGAGTAGGGGGAACATGTCTCAGTACATTTCTCGAACAAGTAACAAAACAAACGGTTGCTTTTATTGCAGTCAAACCTCGCCAGGTTCACTGTAAAAGCGCATCAAGCTGTTAACAGTCTACAAAGCACATCGAATCTTTAACGCTGATCCAGGAAAAAGACGCACAAACAAAATAGAACAAGCAAACCTCCTCTGGTATTTCCCACTTCAGCTTTTCAGGAAGCAGGGGTCTGTCTTGAGGGCTGCCCTGGCACTTTCCATCATCGCCGTAGCAAGTGTACTTAAATTCATAGCCGAGAGCTTCCTCGACGATGTAGCTAACAATCGGCGCGTCGGCCCACGAGTGCTCAGCGTTCAACCCGAAACGGCCGTTCTTGAAGATGATGCAGTTGAACGTTTTGTCGAACCATCTGCGCGAGCGATACGTGAGGTCAAGATTTATTGGGTCCCAAACAACACCTGGTTGTTCGTTCATGTTTTACACGCGAAAATTTCAAAGGTAAAGACTGCTTTGCACTGCACTGAAGCGAAAATAAGTGCAGTAAAGGGTAGCACAGCATTTCGTGGTTGTTTGCACGCGAGCGACACTGACGGCGCTTTTCAGATTGGAATGCTAGTGGCATCTTCCACACTTGACAGCAGTTTAAGTGATTTACATGTATTACTCAGTTGCTGCAGAAACTGAGGCTGATTCAGCCAAAACGGTCTTAAAATTCAATGTTAAGAGTAAATCTTTTCCTCACAATATTATCACAAAATTATTTTATTTTCACAGTTTTAATAAATATACAAAATAAATTAATATTCATTTTCTCCCGAGCAACGAAAAATCAGTTTGAAAAAGAATACAAACAGTACATTTTGCCGTCTTTCTATGGTAAGATATGTAAAGCCTGACATTACAATTTCGTACACGTACTTATCGGAAGAGCTAAAGCAGCAATAGCACAAGACTTTCACAGAAACCAAGTTCGGTCACTTGGACCCCAAGCAATACGCAGGAAAGACCCGCAATAAACTCAAGAATTCTTTTCGGTCATTCAGGAACACTTCTGAATAAGTTCGGGTGACCTGAAGAAATCATTTTCATTAGGCTAACCTGGCCTGCAATGCATCAAAACCAGCCATAATAATGGAGACTGCAAACGAATTGTCAAGTACGTACGGGCTGACGGGCTAAATCTTCTAGGGTAGAAAGGGACGTGACACCTGATAGCACGTCTGAGCTAAAAATGGCCACGAAACTTCTAAAAGCTTGATTATGCTGGCCTGTAGCTAATGAAACTCATTCTAGCACTGCTCGCAAATACGTTCCACAGTAGGTATGGCACTATGTCATTGATTACCTTTTGCGCAAAAAATATTTTTTCAATCGGCGGTCCGAATGCAATTAATCCAGCAAGCTTCGCACAGAACTTGTTTTTTTCGCGACCTCAAACGCTTCGCGAACATTTGAGGCTTTGCGAATTCTACGGACTTCAGGTAATCTGAGTGAAAACTACTAAGGTCAGTTTCGGACATACTAAACAAAAAACTGCGCCAACCCACAGTCAATAACGTCCGGGCAAATGAATCAGGGTTGACCTATCTACACAGAAGCAGCTGGGCTAAAACAACAGAGTTATATAGTAAAACAGCGCGAGAATTTCAGCACCTACCGTATTAGTGACTGACATTTTTGACGTTGGTCAGCGGTTCTCAACATTTTTCGCCCATGGACCATCTATTTTAAAAAAATAACCGATGGACCACTTCTTTATGCTGACCCCTCATGAACAACAGTCGAAACTGTATTGCGCATATGTCAATGAATGTTTCATCAAGGATTTATGGAATTCTCTGTGGACCACATGAAATTCCACTTGGAATGGTCAACCTCAGGGTTTTTTTCAAGGAAAATGTTAGGTACTCGGTATAGACCTGTAGGGACCCGCTCTGCTTCTAGGGATCCTATGATAATTCTCTGATTCTAGGGACCCGAATCAGGCGGACTCCACCTGGACCACGTTGAGAATCACTGGCGTTGGTGATTGTGCTGCCATTAATTCGTCACCAGCGCAGCATTCACTGTGAAATCAGTCATGTGGCCCACGGCCCGAGCAAGCGGAAATGGGCGGCCGAAGACCACTCGTGACACCCGGAAAAGAGTACAAAACCGAGTATAAACGAAACTGAACTGATTTCAAACAGTAGAATGATCTGTTTTGCTGTGACATTCAACACTAATGCGCCTAAAAGTGGCACAACAAACGTTTTCTAATGCCACAGCTTTACCGATCAAAGCATTTTCCGTGCAAAAGCGAGCGTCCAAACGCGGAGAGACCAGCGCTGTCCTTGTCGCTCAAGTCAAACTCATCGTCGTCCAAAATCACAACGAAAGCCGCCTTTTCGATCGCGTGAAGTGATTTGCGATTAACGCCACTCGAAAAAAACTCCGTCCGCGCCTGAAGAGGAAAAAGGACAACTTTCTATTGCCACAAACACTGTTTCATTCACAAAAACTTCAAAAATAAACAAGCTGGTGATGCGCAATGCGAAAACATTCACACCTAAAACAATTCGTGACCCAGTACAGCTGCCACAGCTCACCTTGGCCCACGGTACTCGTTCCCCAGCCGTCAGGGCAGCAAGATGTTTTTCACCCTGACATGGTTCTGACGCACTGGCAATTACCGCGTCGAAGGCAATCTCCAGTTCGCAAGGCTCGAGTAAGCGTCCGCTCTTGTAGCACGTCACTTTAAACCACCGGCCCCGATGATACACGGCCACATGGCGGCAGTCCATCCAGTGTGACAAAGTATCTGAAAAATACGCGCACAAGGTGACGCAAGTGCGTTTCATAGCCAAAAGCAATTTGGCTCTCGGGTCCTTAACCTGGGCGCGTTAACCCATAAGGGTCCCATGAATGTGATTTAAAGGTTAATAGGCTTTGAAGACATTTCTAATACTACCACGATGATCAAAACCTAATTTCGAATATTTATTGCACCGTTTCTTCTTGAGGAGTCCGTAACTTTTATTAGGATGTATTAGGGGCCCGTGACCCACAAATGTTTAAAGAAACGTTGCCTTAGCTGATTGAGAAAACCAATGCAGTGTGTTGCCAAGAGTTGCTTGTCACTACCAGACTGTTCGTACAAGAATTAGAGCGTCGGTTTTCAACTGTGTTGCGGTTTCAGACAAAGCATGCAAGGACAAGAACCGTATCCTCGATTTAAAACTATCCAAGCAGCAGTTGCGATTTGAAGCTGTGCAGGTACCACAATGAAGTTAACCATACGAAAAATGACCGAGATTTCGCCCAATGTTTGTAATGTCCTAAATAAACATAAAAACACGTTAAAAACTTGCCAACGTTTCGATAGTTGATACAACTATCTTCATCAGGGCCAAAAACGAAAAGCCCTGATGAAGATAGTTGTATCCACTATCGAAACGTTGGCAAGTTTTTAACGTGTTTTTATGTTTTTAGCGCCAGTAGAGCCTGATTAAAGTTTGTCCCAAATAAACGTCGCGGTGTTTTTGTACAATTACCGGTAACTTCGTCGAGATATGGTAACAAACTGCCAAACCGGCAGAGACAGGTGGTTTCCTCATATGGTCTCCTTTTTTAAATGAGTCAAACCCAAACGATACCTATCACTACTTTACTCTCTATTTATACAAGCAACAGGGCGCAGGAAAAGAATTTCCAAAGCTGAACCTTCCATTTTTTTAACAACATAGTAAGCATTGGACTGGAGGCTAGGGCTTAATTCACTGACATTAAAAGAGCCAAATTTTTTTCCGGTTTTAACCACAACTATTTGCGTAAGCCTTATTGTTAGCATAACAAAGTTGATGTTTTGAACATCGTTTGCACCTCACTAACAGGTTGTTCGAAATGTATTTTCAGTTGTTCAAAAACTCACGGTAAAGAAAAGCGCGTACTAGAGATATATTTACGATTAAGACGCCAGACAATACTATTTTTGCGGTGCACTCCATTACAACGAACAAATGAACGAAACAAATGCACCACAGACACAACCATGAACGACTTCACAACATAAGCCACAGTCAACATTAACTTCCGATGTTGCAACTGCAACTCTTCTACTATTATTTATCAACTATAAATCAAGCTCGCGAAGGACAAAGAAGGGAGCAACAGATGATGCAACCATGACATGCAATTCCGCTTATGACGCACACCTGCAACATGACAGCAACGCTCTGCCACCTTCACCAGTTTTGTGCGAGCAAACATCGTCTGCTCTCAGCGAAAGCTTTGTCTGCTAACGGTCTCGTAAAGAAGTAACAACCAACAATATATTTCAATAACAGAAAGAATTCTGCGACACATACATAGTGAAATTAATGATACTTTACACAGGGTTTTTAAGGCGTTTTAGGGACCCGATTCGGGTCCCTAGAATCAGAGAAAATTATCATCCGGTCGCTAGATTTAGAGAGAATCG
>JGI24021J15306_10010941_pt1 | contig 11283 bp, 7 predicted proteins | sample Ectturendosymbi1_FD_15306 | JGI IMG/M metagenome (IMG submission 15306)
CTTAGTCATATATCTGATTGTGGGTCGCACAATAAAACTTGCATTAAAAGTGGGTCGCGAACTGAAAAAGGTTGGGAAGCACTGCTCTACGGCTTAGGGAAATCCTCTAGTTTTGACTGAAAAAAAATTCCACTTTAATTTGCAGACTGCCTGTCTGCTCTTTTTCTGCAGCCCAGCTTAATGTGTAGTCTGCCGGCCTGCCCTTTTTGTCTAGTCTGCTGGCCTGCTTTTTCTGCAGCCCGCTGGTCCATCCTAGTATGCAGCCTGTCTACCCTCCATTTAGTGTTATCCTCGCAAACCTAACTGTAACCGTAACCCCTAAACCTAAACTTTAAAAACTTTTGGAAAAAGTGAAGAAAGTGGTCCCATGAATTGAAACGTGCAACCACTACTAGCAAAACAAAAGTTGACAAGGTGAGAGCTGAACTGGAAAGCATTGGCACAGTAGACGCCACCACAAAGGTGCCACTTGAGTGACAACTCAGCGTTTTATTCCAACCACGTCATGCAAGGTGGTCCCGTAGCTACTTCCTTTCTGATTTTGGACCATACCAAATCATTTGTTGAAAAAATACATTCTATGGATGCTGTACCAATTTTTGTCAAATGTGAAAGTATTGCCTGATCCCTACTTAATGGACTTCATCTCTGTTTCAAGACATTAAAATTAAAAATTAAGCTGTAATGTCTGTACACAAATCTTCACTTTTAAGCAATTTTTGTGTATACAGTATAATAGCAGTATTTGAGTGCTGTGAATCACAGATAAAAAAACACAATTTTGCTTTGAGTATGTGCAAAGGGCAACAAAAGTTCAATGTTATTTTACTCATATTGACATATTAGTATCATGACTTTTTTCCAGCTGAAGAGTTATCCTGAATAATAATTGTTTTAGTGCCCTGTTTCATAGCTACAGTTTTGTTTCAAAGGCACTGGAACACTCACAATTTAAGCAGAAATAGACTGTATCATATAGAAATGGGCTTTCAAGTATAAGATTGGAAAACAAAGCATTTTACATTAAGTTCTGAGAGTAGGATTTTTCTTTTATAGAGGTTGATCAGTTCATTTAAATCAGGGACATGGAAACTGTTTAGCGCAAGGTCTACACTGGCTTCTAAAATTTGACAGTGTGTCCAATCGGAGCAAATGGATGGATTGTTGCTGTAAATTAGTATAAATGAGATGTAAATGCCATGACACAAACAGTTTAGTCTTCGGCATCAACAGAGGATATTGGTATAAGGTGAAAGTTATTTTATAAATGCATTTATTTTGCAACTAATCAAATAAATCTAATTCTGTGCTTTATAGACAATGCAATATGTTGTCTGACATTTAGCACATTCTTTCAAGATTTCATGAGCCATATCAGATTCTGGTTGATGGAACTTTTGCACAAGCATCGGCCAAACATTCAGTGATGGTTCAGGATCAGTTGACAAAATATTTTAGCAGTCCAGTTCAGTGCTGCACTACCAGGTTTGCCCTTTGTTTTTCTCTACATATTGCAATTGCCCTGTTCTACTTGTTGTCTTTTTCTTGAACTTGCTGCAATGATTGTGTTTTCGAGCTATGTGCTTTGCCTTTTATACCTTTGGTACAATAAGCACGTGTTTATGCTTTGATTCTCACATGAACTTTGTGTCAAGCCAATTTTAGCATTGAAGTGGAAATTGCCATAAGTCTGTTGTATGTTACCTTTTCTGACATTAGTTCATATGAACAAAACACTTGCTATTTAAGCAAGGTGCGAAATTTGCTTTTTGTCTTGCCCTTCTTAACACCTTCATTGCCAGGTGGATTTACCTGTAAATCCTGTATTTTCGCACCACTTTGCAACTCCATAACTTGCCAGCTGAATGTGCTAGAAAGCTGTTTAAACTTTCAAAAGACTCAGTGAATCTTCTAGTTGGCAACGAAAAAAGAAACAATTTTAGATTTCTGTTTTTTTGTGGGTGATGTCATAAATGGGGTGGTTTAGGCCTTTTTGGCTGAGGTTATTGGGCCCTGGGCCTCAACTGCAAGAGGGAAGTGTTTCACTCAAGTTTTCAGTGGAAATTAGGCTAAAATGTGAGTTGTTTGAGCCTTAGATTGGCTTTCTAAGGCTTCTGGTTTAAAAGTTTTGACCAAAAAGATTCTTTTACCCTAACTTTGGTTATTTTACCGTAAGACTCAGACTTTAGCCTAGTTTCCACTAAAAACTTGAGTGAAATACTTCCCTTTTGAGGTTGGGGTCTAGGGCTCAATACCCTTGACCAAAACGGCCTAAACCTACCCCATTTCTGATGTCACCCACAAAAAAAAACTTAAGATTTTTTTTTCATTGCATGCTAGAAGACTTGCCAAGTCTGAGGATTTGAACAGCTCTCTAGCACAATCGACTGGCAAGTTATGGAGTTGCAAAGTGGTGCAAAAATATCAGCTCAAGGTGTGATTTCAAAGTACGATACATATATTCGTACACCGGCAGCAAACATGTTAACACCTTTGTGTCTGGCCTGTTTCAAGCACTTCGCGCCAAAACATCCGGATTGCACTTGGCTTTGCGCGAGTGTAATTCTGGTGCCGAAAGCGCTGGAGCACTGTTCAAATGCTCAAAAGACTCGGCAAGTCTTGTAGTTGCAATGAAAAAAAATTTTTTGGATGAGGGTTGCAGATTTTTTGTGAGTGACGTAAGTGGAGAGCTTTTAGGCCAACTTGGCCCACTTCACCTGACCATGGGTGCAAACTGTCAGATGGTAGTATTTCGCCAAAGTTTTTATTGGAAACTAGGGTAAAATCCGAGTCTTTTGATACTTTGGATGACCTGCTGGGGTTTCAGGTTAAAAGTTATGATCTAAAGTAAACGAAATATTTGGTTAATCCCTTAATTAGATGATTAATTATCTGGTTTATTTTAGATCATAACTTTTGAACCAGAAATGCTAGAAAGTCGATCAAAGGCTCAAAAAACTCAGACTCGAACCTAGTTTCCAATGGAATCTTAAGCAAAATACTTTGGTCTAGCGGTTGAGCCCTAGGCCAGGTAACATGAGCCAAAATGGTTGAAAAACTACTTCACTTATGATGTCACTCACAAAAAATCTGCAACTCCCAACCAAAAAAGTTTTTTTCCATTGCCGATTAGAAGACTTGCCAAATCTTTTCAGGGTTTGAACAGCTCTCCAGTGCAATCGGCGGAGCAGCTATGCGGTTGGTAAGGCAACCGATAATTGCTGATTTTAGGCCGATTTCCAGGTACAAATATATTATACACCAGCTCTCAAGGTGTTAAGCATCTATCTTTTCTGAAAACGTTTATGACATGCTGAATTAATCAATAGAACAGAGCAAACATGGACTTCACAGACATACAATTCCATTGTGTTTACTGATAAACCAAATAAAACTTCTAGTTAATGACCACATTGTAAAATGTTATGTTTTGTATGTTTTTATCGAGCTGTGTTGTGCAGAGTGTGTATTTATACTATGCACTTTGTGCTGCTGACAAATAAATAAATCAATCAACATCCACTAAAGTAACTTGACTAATCAAAATTTTTAAAACGCTTTTTCATTGTTTTTTTGCTTGTTTGCAGTTTTTAAATTGTATCATACTCAATAACTGTACAAAGGCAGCCATCAGTTAAACAAAACAAATGTTAAGGTCATGAAGTTTTAGATTGTTGAAATTGTTCTTTCTGATGCTCTTGCCTTTTTGATTATCACCTAAAATGGTACATTCCCTGTAAAATTACTATGGAATCCAAGATACACATAAATATCAGACTAAGATCAGCAGGAGAAGTGTTTGGGATCTTGTTGTGTATCCACCTTTAACCAAATTTACAAGATAACAGGCAGTGTTAAACTCACTGTCATCTATATTGGGATCCAATACTTCCTGAAGCAGAGGTCAGCAACCTTTTTGAAACTGTTATTCTTGGGTACTGATTAATATGAGGGGTTACTGGTTTCATACACACTTCTGAAATAAAAATTTTGCTCAATTTACTTTTAATTATGTTGTGTGATATTATTTTCTGTGAAGACACTGATCATATTGATGATTTCTCTAATTAATCGTCAATGATTAAGGTTGGAAATAGATAAATGCCAATATACCACACTTTATATCTGTTTCTGTGAATCTCTGCTAATCTTCACAATTTCAAATGACAACTTTTGCAACATTCTCGCCAGCCACTAACAATTTATAAGCCAATTTTGCAAAAAAAGATATAGGTCACTGGCATGGACATCAGAAGGGGGAGTTAGTCTCCCTGGATTTTAAAGATCCTGGCAAAAAAAGGTTATTTTCTTAGTTTTGAGTGGGAAAAAAACAAATTTCACCACCTTTGGCCCTCCCCTAAAAATTTTGGAAAATCCCCTAGTGGCCCCCCCTTTTTAAAAAATCCTCCCAACGCCCACTGTCACTGGTAAGTGGCGCTATGATAAGCTATTTGTACAACAGGCCTGCGGACAAACCATCTCATAGGCGACCTTGCTCTCACAAGGGCCATGTTGAAGAACCCTGTAATAAGCATCTGAGAAATTTTAGTTAAATGTACAGTAAACCATTATAAATTTCAAAACATGAAAAATCCAACAATTTGCATACTAATTTTCCAGAAATCATCGAAAGTCTGATTGAATGTGCATTGAAAAAGATGTTCACCATCATCTGAGAAGTCTGATTAAAATAAGTAAACTTGCATGGAGATGTTGAGGAATTGAAATCTTGTCTTGCAGTATAAACTTGATTAAATAGAACCTGAAATTGTAGAAGAATATCACATCTTTTGTGTAGATCAGCTATGTCCAACCTGCAGACTGCACCCAGTCAAAGGTTTTGCACAGCCCACTAAGCTTTTCAATATTGTTTGTATACAATACAACGACAGCCTGCTTTTATTTTGATAATCTTAAATTACACATTTTCAATCATGTTTTTTAGTGCCTGTTCATCATGTACTGCACACTGGTAGGATTTCAACGTGTCCACTGACGCGTTGGTGCAAAGCCGATTTCTTGTTTTTTCATTTCTACTCTGGTGTTCCTCTCCACTGAACTCATTTCTAATTAGCCTTGTTCCACTGGCACTAAACGTACCTATGCCACCACAATTTGGGAGTTAGTAGTCCCATACAGTCATTATCATTGCAGTTATTATTTAAATGATTGCAGTAGCTTCAAACTAAACTTTGGTTTGCTGAATTGAATGTAAGTCATTTAATATGTGGCCCTTGTAAAGATTGTGATGTAATTTTTGACCTAGTAAGTCATATCGGTATGACATGCCTGGTGTAGATGTTTCAACAGGACTTCATGGGAAAGTTTGTCCTTAATTTGTTCAATTTTTATTGTCATTTGCTGTCTGATGCCACTAATCATAACTCGGACAACTTGTATAAATTTATCTTTTTATATGCATTGCTGTCATTAGATCAGTAGTTACAGCTAAAGCTCAACCAACAAGGCATTTTCTGGCCAATACTGATTTTTTTCATTGCCGATAACTGAGCCATCTGCTTGTAAATATGTTGCTGATATAGGCGGTATTTTGCCGATATGATACATGGGCAACATCGCCCGTATATTGGCATGGCGATGCATCGATCGAGCTCTAGTTACGGCAACAGATGCTTTAGACATACACTATTTTGTCGTTTTTCACGGTCTTGTGCTCCTAACATCTTGAGAGTTGTTCTCGGTTCAATTATGATCAGTTAGATTGGTACCAACAGTCGTAGCACACTTGGATTTGCTGGCCCATATTATTTACAGTAAACTGTTTTCATCTGTGTTGCAGAAGTATGTGCATCGCTATATCAGTGCGAAACCATTTGTGTGCAACCACGGATTTGGCACAGTTTGCGTCTTCAAGCTTTAAAGCTTGCCAATAAGATACCCGTGACAAGTACTGTAAGGACTGAAATAAGGAAAGTGGGCTTTCGGAATTGTAGATTAGCATTGTGCGTGTCATGATTGGCATTTATATTACATCGAAAGCATCGTAGACGTTCAACACAGCAGATACTGTAATTAGATAAGAATTCAGAAACTGCAAATAGCATGTGAAAACCTGATGACGTACTTCTTTTAAAACTGTTGTAACCAAAGCGACAAACCACGCTTTGCTTTATGTTGACAGTTACCACGTCCAGTTGAGTGTAATGCAGTCTGCGGTTTGATAGGTGTGTCCTCGCTGAGTTGTCCTTGCTTGGATCGCAAACGCACGCTGCTAAAATGATCGCTCAGAGGTTTCAAACTCGTTCGTGCCCTCACAGAGATAAGCCTGTGCCAGCTGCGGAATGCCTCAAGTCACTCGTTGGCGATCAAAATGAACACAGATATTTCATTGCGACTCAAGTAAGGTTTTGATGTATATACGTACTGTGTGTGTGGCTGGGTTTATCAAGAACTTCGTTTTGCCACATTTTGCAAAGTTCAATGTGTTTTCGTTCGAACATCTTCAACTGTTTTTTTTTAATACCGTAAGCATTGAGCATGACAAGTCTAGGTCATCTATGCACTGATGGTAAAACTAACGATTTTCTCTTTTGTTTCAAGGATCCTGCATTGACAAAGTATGCTGGTGACACGCCTGGTATTCCAGTACTTTATGTTCACCAGAAAAGTATTATCCTTGACAAGATGTCAAAAGCATCAAGTGAAGTTGTTAGAGCCGCTACTCAGGTTTGTTATTTGAACTAGAGCGAACTTTACTGAACTATTATTCCGCCATGCTTTGAAAACAATACCAGCGCTTGAGGCGAAGTACATGTCGGAAAGCTGTACGCTGGAAAAGTTGCCCCAGTAACGGCTGTTGTCTGTTGCTTGGTAGAAATTTGCAACTAAAGCCGATGTGTTTATTCGAATATTATTCAAATGGTTTTTCAGAAGCGTTTGGTGGAAATAGCAGATTATATTGTGAATCCTCTGTGACGAAATGCGCCACCGCGTTAACTTATTTATCGGCGAGCTTCTTTGGACTGAATGCGAAGCGGTGATTGATTTTCGAGTGGATGACCCGCCCGCGTGCAGCTCATATTGGTAAAGTCAGGTCCTCACTTCACAAGATATTATTGTCCAATCTCCGTGGATGACGTTTACCCGAAATGTACGTGAATACCTTCTCAGGAAAGTCGGTTCATCATTTAGAATCATTGATTTCGTAGGTTTTCAGCGCTGAGAAGAAAAGCTAAAACATAGGGTGTGGTCCACAAAAAAAACTCCTAACAAAGTAAGCATTCAGTTTTTTCATGCACCGTACGTGAGTTCCTTCATTTTTTTGTGGGTATCATATTAATTAGAATGTGTTTATCACAGCCTCATGCTCCGCCTCACTTGAAAACACCAAAAATGTTAAATCGTAACACAACATGAGGATGCGTTATTTGGTACCCACAGGCAATACTGTAATGTAATGGAACAAACATTGAAACAACGCACCAGCAACTCCTGCAATCTCTCAGCGTCACATTTTGGGGACAAAAAGAAGACTTTTATTGCATCAGATTTAGAGTGGGGGAAGAAAAAGGTTAAATGAAGATGTACACTGCTAAAATGACCACATGATGTGTTTTTGTAGTTTTACGCCCCGGGCATAGTTCTAACGTCGTTATTCGGTAGAGGTACAACACCGCATGCTGTGCAGCCAACGTCTAAACTTCTGGTGTTGTCGGTCGTCGCAAACTCGTAAAGGAAGAATTCCAGAACCTGACAGCGCGGTAGTACGCGAGAGTGGCTGAGAGATAGACTCGATGTTGGTAAAATCAACATAATAAAAATCCTGATTGTTCACATTACTCATCATTCCACAGTTGCTTAGGTGCTCACTTTTTCGCTGTTATGGCACAAATCTAGTTTCGTAAACTTCGATTATTTCCCGTTTTAAGACTACGGCGAAAAGCGTCGTATACAAGTTTGACTATATAATAAGATGAAGCATCTTTGGGTTATCATTGACAGCGACGTGCTGTATATATAACGTTCAGTCGCACGTAATAACGCGATATTGATCGATAGTCTATCCATGACGTGGTCAAACATGTATACGTTGGGCTAAAATGTAAAACATGGGCAAAGCCGCGGGCCAATATTGATATTTATTAAAAAACGCTAGCACGCCATTACGCATTGTCTCAATTTTTACGACCTGGGTTCTGAAACTGGGGGGCGTGAAAGGTTCGCAAGTATGGCAGCGACATACTGTTGGAAAGTAGGATAATGGCAAAAGGATTGTTGTTCTGTGTTTTTGTGTTTGATTTTGAGATTGGGTGAGGCGCGAGTATCAATGACTAACGCAAAATGTGGCGCTAATAAAATTTTTTGACAACCTCTACTCTACGAGAAGACTCTTACGACCACGTGAGTTCAATGTGACGTCACAAACACTACAGGGTCCTGTACTGATTGCCGCATCCAAACACCTGCAGAGCATTCCGGGATTTGGAGTTCTAGTGGTGCATACGCTATGCAATACCTGCGGACCAGCTCTAGTAATCGTTTGCTAATGCCTCGCGGGCTAAATGTGGCCCGCGGTCCAAAGGTTGTTTCACATATTTTAAGAGTATTTTGTACGCCGTTCCAGGGAAAATTGTCTTTGTCGGAAAATCAACTCACCATCTTGTCTTCAATGAAAAAAGAAGCAGATCTTCTGCCCAAAGACGGAATGCGAAAACGCAAAAGAAAGAAAGCCAAAGGCCCCAATCCACTTTCATGCAAAAAGCCAAAACTGAAAAGATGATAGCAGGTTTTTGTTTCCTGTGCTAAACTTTGGCACATGGACTGTGTTCACGATGGAAAGGGTTGCGTGATCGATGAAGGTCGGCAGCGCACGAAGTCGACATTTTTACGGGGAAAGCGATAATCACAGAGTTGCTCAGTGCATATCCGCTGTTGCAATTGTTGACAACGGCTGTTTGGCGGACACGTTGCCATCGCAGCTACTGAATTTGGACCAGATGAAGTATTTTGTGTCTTCCTGAGTTTTTTTTGGTGAAAAATGAACTTTATTTTCTTTCCTGTACTATTTATCTTCACTGCCGATTGTCTTCAGTTTCCAGGCGCGCATTTTAGCTAAGCTTTCAAGGCTGTAGAAGCGAAGTAAAGCCATCAGCATTCGGTGCCAGCATGGTCGAGAGTCACGAATTCCCAGCCAAAGTAGTTTGAAATCGTTGCTATTGTCGCGAAATCTCGCAAGTTTGTGGGATGTCAGATCAAAACAACTTCTATTTGTTGGACTACCGTAACTTGGGTTGTTCCGCATTCGACTTGGCGCTAACTTTGTACAGATTGGGCGAAGACGGTTTTCTCCAGCCTGAGATCATCTAGGCCATAGGTTCCCAACCTTTTTTGAAGCCGGCACCCCTTTCATAGAAATAAGTAACATTCGCAACTCCTCGTTTTAAAAAAGCATAGAAAGAAATCACAGAAACAGTCCGATTTTGCAATATCTTCATTTTCAAATTACCATACGTCGTACTCACTGACAACACAACCAAAAACACTCAGTCACACTGTTTGACTTTCATACATTACTGCCCATTAGAAACAAACCTACTGACTTGTTTGTTCTACTTACCTGAAATTATCCGCTTGTACCTTGGCACACAACCACTCAGAGCCACGCGCAAGCTGGGAGAGGGGTTCATACTTGCTTCATCTGTGGAGTTAAGTTACTTTAATACAGATAGGTGCAAGTTTGAATCATCGTAAAAAGATGAAAGCAGAGCCCAGTCGGCTGGTTTCTCGAAGCTAGAGCTTTTATCTGTCTAGGTTCATACTTGTTTTTCAAGTAAGGAGAGAAGGAGAGTCGAGAATCGCAGAAATACGTTGTTGAAAACGGCACTAGAATAGACAGGGTTTTTGTACTGAATTTCTGGTAACTTTGCATGGATGAACACCAGCAACATTAGAGTTCTGTAGCATCAAGCAGCTATCTTGCCGCAATTGCATCATACACATTAAACGCCCCATTCCGCCTTCAACAGCATCACCGGCCATCTGTGACAACCGCAGTGTGAAGCACAAATAGCAATGCACGCACTTAGTTATTTTTAAATTGCTAAGTTAGATATTCTTCTTTTGACTAATTGCACTTGCAAGCTTTCGCAAATCTCGGTTCTTTAAAAAAATACATTCAAGAACATACAATCTCTCACTCTCGGAAATCACATTTCGGTCCCCCGAAATTCTTGTTTCTGACCGTCAGGGGTCAGAACCGTCGCCGGAAAGTTTTCAATAGGAGGGCTTTGCGTTTCTGCGGGGGGCAGTGGCGTAGCTAGAGTGTGGGCGGCCCTTGAGTTTGGCGCCCCCGAAGCCCATAAAAATAGGTATTGCACAGTGACTGGCTCAAAGCTTTGTAGGCTATATATAATAGCCAGTTGTGCACCATTATAACATTACAGCACCCACATGCTCAAGTATGGTATGCTTTAAAGACACAACTCAAACATTGTAAGTAACAGTTAAACAAAAAGCAAAAAAGACATACAGGGAAAAATAGTGAAACAAGTGTAAAACATTAGGACCATCTTTATTTCTGAAATGTAAACTACAATTTTCTACACAGTAACTTTTCTTGCCTTTTTGTTGGCAAATTCTTCAATGGCGATGTCAATTTATTTCATCTGTCAATTTTTGCTCATAGACAGTAAGGCAAGATTTCTCAACTGCAAAGTGCTCATGCTAGATCTTTAAGTAATTCTTCATCAGTGTTAGTTTCGAAAACCTCTTCTGACAGATAGCAGCACTAACGGCAATTGTGAGGAAAATCCGCAGCATTATTACTGTATTTGGAACAGAGTTCCCAAGTTCATACTTTTGAGTAAACTGCAAAAATTCAAGGGAATTTCTTTCTGTACTGTGAACTATACATCGGCAACATGGTATAACTGTGATGCAACAACAACGTTCTTCTTAATTGCACAATGAACAATAACTGTCGATATTTCTTTTTCGGCTATTAACTGCAATCAACCTCCTGTAACTGGCCTGCTTGGAATCTGAATGCAGCACGGTGATCTGAAAATTTTCATAATGGCGCATCAACATACTGAAGCAAGAAATCATTTCCCCTAAAAGAACGAAGAACCCTTAAACTGCCGCCGAAACTGATTCCTGAGTAATCGCAAAATTTTTTTCTCGACTTTTCCACTGCCCGTTACGGCCCGTTAAAGTCACATGATTGCCTGAGACAAGACCGCGCGTAAAGCGTAGAGTAACGTTGTCAATCAGAGTGCTGTATAGCCGTTTACGATCGGTGCCAGCAGTTTTGTAATCGGTCTA
>JGI24021J15306_10010943_pt1 | contig 11282 bp, 11 predicted proteins | sample Ectturendosymbi1_FD_15306 | JGI IMG/M metagenome (IMG submission 15306)
GCTTTCATGCTTTATAATTTTCGTTATAATTACTTCAGTGTTTTCATGCGGCTCCATACGTACTCTGAAATTTGAAATTCGGCCCCAACACCAGAAAAGGTTGGGTACCACTGCTCCATAGACTCAGCCATTAAAACCTAACCAAGTCATTTGCATACAGAATTTCATTCATCAAACCTTCTCTTGCGCTATCTGTAACCACATCCACCACAATGGCGATAACACTGACTCCTGGTGTACAACAACTTTAACAACAAATTTCAGATAACTTTGTTCCCACTGACGTTCACTTTTGTTCCTTGATACAGGCTCATCACTGCCCTCACCATTTTTTCTGGTATAATTTTCTTTCTCATTGCCCAGTCCCACCCTTCTTGGGACTCTATCGTAAGTTTTTTTCACATTGACAAAGCACATGTACAACTTTTTCTTTTTATTTCCATTGTCCCTCATCCTGGCATGAAGCCAAACTGCATGTTACAAAAATTCACCAACACCCAAATTCTTCTCTCAAGCACCCAAGCTTCATACTATGCTCCAGAAGCTTCACTCTCCTGTATGACCCACAATTCACCAAGTCTCCTTTTCCTTTGAAGATCGGCACTACAACACTCAATTTCCACTCATCCAGCATGCCATTTCCATCTGGGATATGTTTACAGAGTTCCAGCATCACAGCAATGCATTTTTGACTTTTCAAGTTGGTGTACTGTAACCTGTTTTCTGCTGATTTATTCATGCAAAACATTTTATATGCCATCTTTTTGCTCTTTATTGCTTCCTACACCTCTTCATTCCACCACCATGTGTTTCCTTGGTCTCTTCTGCCTTTCGTTTTCCCACACACTTCATCACAAGCCTTTATAACTCCATTCTTAAAAGAATCCCACATAGCCGGTGCTTCAAAATCTACTAGCTCCTCAACCCTTTCTTGTGTCACTGTTCTTTAACTTACAAACCCTTCTTTTCACAACCAACTCCTGCTTCATAACTTTCTGCGATTTCCTCTTGTCCACATCTGCAACCACTGACCAGTGCTGCAATTCTCATGGAATTACCTTCACATCACGTAAATACTTTGTGTTCTCTTACCCACCAATACAAAGCCAATCTCTTGTTTCATTTCCACCAGCGCTGAATGTTGAGGAGTTTTTTGATACCAAGTGTTCGCCAGGCACACTTCTTTTTTGTCGAAAAGCTCAAGCAACATTCTCACCTCCAAATTTCTCTCATCTATTCCATTTCCTCCATGCCCACCTTCTAAGCAGCATTCTGCTCACGAAAATGCCTGTTGAGGTCCCGTAGACCTAAAACAAATTCCTTCTCATTTTGTAAATCCCATTCACAAGCCAACTTGTCACAGAATTGATGTTTCTCTGATTCTGGTCTTGATGTTGTGGTGTGTAAGTGCAGATTACTCTCACCACCTCTTCTCCAAACACCATGACTACTGTTTGGAGAAGAGGTGGTGAGAGTAATCTGCACTTACACACCACAACATCAAGCACCATGACTACATCATGTTATCGCCACTCCTTCCGACCTCTACAACTTTCTCACAAAATTCTTCTTTAACAAGTATACTAACTCCTCCAATACCTTCATTGTTTCCAGACCACCAGTTTATAATTTCTTCCTTTGACGTCTAAAAATCAAGCGTTTTGTCCTCTCCATCACACCTCCTGCAAGCAACAGACATCCACCTTCCTCTTTCTAAGTTCTTCACAAACCTCCATCCCTCTCCCACATACACTCCCAACACTCCAGGTTCCCATTCTTACACCAAGTTGTACAGACTGACAGGTTTATTGTGCAAACCCAGAGATTCTTAGCACCCCTCTTTGGTGGGGACTAGGGGCCATTTCTTTGTTTTGACTAGCCATAGGGTTTTATGGAGCGATGTATTCTACAGGAAGCACCCCTTGCTTACCCCCAACTTCAACTTAAACATTTGAGTGGGCCAACTATTTTACCCATAGCAGGGACTCATGCAGGTGCTATTGTTCCAGGTCAGAGCAGACTTGGGAGCAATGAGTACTAAGGGGTAGCCTCACATTCCCCATAGATCTAGAATTAGAGCCTACTCATTGGATTTAGTTTCCTGCCTGGTTTGCCCAGAAAAAAATGCACTAGTTACCAGGTACTCAGCTGCAATCATAAAAATCTGGCCACAATTGCGACAAATATGTCTTGCTCCCATGATTTGCATTTTTTCTCTTTGCAGTGTACCTACATAGATCTGTGTGCTTGCAAGAGAAAATTACGGCTAGGCCCATATTAAATTTTTTAGTCCAGAAACATTGACCTACATGGTGCAGTGATTTTGGGTTAAACAACCATGTAGATGCATGTGGTGTGGAAGTGTTAAGAAGTTAACAATTCCATAACCTTCAAGTTCCTATGTTTAGAAACAAACTCTTTACAAGTACTCACTAGCAATCATTTGCGCATTTTTAATCAATTTCTACTATTATTTGGTTCCAAGCTTATATCATCTAAAAATATATTATTATGGAGCATTATCAAATCAACATATCAGTGACACCCAAGCACTGTTTTCTTATACTCAAAGTAAAGGGGATTTTACTGATGACCTTGCAGTTGTTTGTAAGTTCAACAAACATCATGGATTTCTCACTACAAGCAATGATTAAGCCTTGAGCATAAACTGGAAAATTTATTTTGAAAATATGCTAGTTTCCCCAGGTTATCTAAATTCCCAGAATTATTGTGGAATCTCTAACAAGTTCATACAGCATGCAACATTTTTGATTTGATATTAGTATTTTCACAAGAGTTACGTTTTGAAAACTAAAAAAATTACCTAAGTTAACCTTTAGGGTCACTTTCCACTGTTAAAACAACTGCATGTTTTGTTTGGCAAAAATGTAGAAATAAACCTGAGACTTGCAACTTTAAAAAAACTTGGGACTTTTTTTGTAAATATAATTTCTATGAGTATCACAGAACTTTTCATAGCTCATTCCACTCTTTCATGAAAAGCAATTTTTAAAAGTTTTAAATTGAAATAGTAGTCTACACAAGGCAAATAATTACGAGTAAGAACGACTAGCACCACTCAACACACAACTAACCTCAACATATGAAACCTTGACCAGAAACTGGTAGGACAAACGTTGACTTATACCATCAAATAAATCTTTAATCACACGGGGAATAATTCCTGATGAAGCATCAGTTACATCAACTTCTGAGACACAGTGTGCTGACCCCATAGAATAGGTTTTACCACTACCGGTTTGTCCATATGCTAGAACAGTACCATTGTAACCTACACAGGAAACAAGTGAGCTTTAAAATGAAAAAAATGCATGAGTAGTATATGATAGAAAACAAATCTCTGATGTACATCTTACTTTATTCATAAAAACTTTTCAGCATTTTGCAAATACTGTAACTCCAGCACTTATACATTGATCGTACGGTTGGAATTTCTGGTTTGTTAGAACTATATGTACATCAACACATGCATCCTACCTTTAAAAATCCCATCAATCAAAGGTGATACACTTGTTTTGTACACATATTCTTGTGTATCCACAGAATTAAAAACATAATCATAGGTGAATGCTTTGTTCCCATTGGCAATAACCTGAACAAAAAGCAACAATGATAAGATTTGCCACAAAGTAATGGCATTGATATTATGACCCTCTGTAAAATAAAAAAACAAAATTAACAAAGCATACAAATTACTGTAGACAGTGACATACAGTACTCTAGTAAAATATTATTGATAAGACTAATTTTCCTTATTGATTCAATAAACAATGGTCCTAAACATATTAAGCAACTAAATTAGACAAGTTCCACAAGTGCCATTTAGATTTGCAGACAATAGTCAGCAGCTTTAACCACTACATGCTTGGTAATAAGCAAAGTTCTATAACTAAATCAAGTAGCAAATGCATTTAATTTATTTGCTTCCCAAAATTATGCATATATTGTATATACTAAATTTATGGATGACACTTGGTGAAAAAACAGGCTAGTTATGTGGCAGCTTGAGAATTTAGCATGTTCATAAATGCCAGTTTCGTAAAACATCTTGTAATTGAAGTGCAAACAAGTGCTTCATTTGCTAAATCCGCTATTGTTTTCATAGTTTTCATACATAAATGCTTGAAAAGATAAAAAACAGCCAGTATCCACTAGACACCAGATCTGTTTGGGCACATGACCTGGTGTCTGTCCCGTAAATACCAAGTATGTGAAGATATATAAACTGTTATTGAAAATGTTAATCAACTGTTATGTAACACATACATTTCTTTAATTTTGTGATCATTTGAGCTAAATGGTAGATGGGGTTTTCAAGCTAATCCTTAAATTTGATAATGTTCATCACAATAACAAAAAACTTTTGAGAGAACTGCTAACTTCACAGCGACAGAGATCAGATAAGCTGCTCTTATACATAATTGCCTACACACATATTTTGCTTGTAAGTCAGTAGTTCCCAACTTTGTGTTATAAAGCAAAAGATGCAACAGTACCTGTTGGGCTTCTTTTATCAAAACCAAACTTTCTTTTGCACCATCTTCAAGTTCTTTCTGAATTAATGGACGACATCTTAATGCAACTTTTACAGGTATTATTGATGCACCCTCCATTTTTTCATTAGCATGAAATGTTTTGTGGCACAACTGATGGAAAACGTTTTCTTGCAATGTGTCTCTCAATACAGAAATTGTAGCTATCTGAAATATACACTGTTTTTTCAATACTCCAACCACCAAACACCTATAAAAAGCATCAAAAGTTTAAACATAAAACAACCAAAAAAATTGTTATAAACATTTTAAAGATAAAGTTAATGAAACTTTTAACGCAAATGTACCATGTTTTGAAACATTGCAGCGACACTATCAAGACAAAGAATTCAGCAAATTTAGGCCACAGAGTGTCTTTAAATTACTGATTGAATGCAGTGATTCTTAACCTTGTTGGGGGTACCAGACAATACAAGTTTCATCTCAGCATTCACTGATCCCTTTGTAATTAGAAAACTAAAAGATTTGCTTAAAATATATATAAATGTATTTACAGCAACCACAGTGAAGCTTGACTCACCTAACTCCTAGGGTTTGATCTAACCAAGGTAAAGAACCACTGATTTAAAGTGAGCTCTAGATTTTACCAAGTGAAGAAACGAGCAACTGATCTGAGCTAAAACTCCATGAAAGGCTTTTGGCCTTCTTCAGAAGTAGTTTTGCCACAAAAATTTTGTTTGGCCTAATGTGCATGACTTACTACATTCTGCAATTTAGGCACTAAAAAGTTTTCCATACTCACTCTAACAAGCATGCTTCCCTTCATGACAGTTGAATTACCCAGTTTTATTTTCCTAACCTAGAAAATGGAAATAATAATGATGCATAGTGATCACTGTTATGTAACCTCTAATCTGCAGTTCTTCTGCAGTTCAACCAGCTTCTAATCTGCAGTTCATTTCCTGAACGCAATCGCTGAAGCACACACTGATTCTCTGAGCAGAATAGTACATTGGTGGCTGGTTTTGGGCATGGTGAGATCAGTCGACTAGTTGGTCTCCAGAAAAGAAGATTCAAAACAGAATTGGAAAACAACTTCCATTGACAAAATGGGTTGTGATGGACAAGATTGAAAGTTCTCACTGCAAACTACAGTAGACCTCAATTAATCCGGATCTTTGCCAAAACCGGATAAAACTGGTGGTATGAATGATTTCTAACATTTTTCTTTATAAAAATCTTCTGTTGATCCATAGTTTTTAATCTGGGCTTTCGCCAGTTCCAGATAAAATCTGTTTTTTTCACACCTTGTAACCTGGATTTTTCTGCACATCCATGCTGTTGTGTTCTTAAGTGCACTGATTGGTCTCAAGGAAAGATTCAGCAACTTTCAGACGCAATGTATACAAGAGTGCTCACGATCACCAACGAATGTTCAGAATTATAACAACAGCTGCAACTGTGCACAACATTCGGTTAATCCAAGACAATTATTATGTCACCCATGGGCATAGCATATCATCTTGAATATAACACTCAAGGCACACTGTCGCACCACGGTTTCCATCTATTGATCTGTGTTGAGTGTGTGCAGAGCATTATCCTTGAGTGTATTGTAATCAATATGATGTATAGAGGGCATTAACTTCCAAATAGAACTGTTTATGGACCAGTCGCAGAAAGCTCTGTGTCAGTCCAAAATTCAAGATTTCTTCGCAGCCAAGTAATCTAAAATTATTAACTAAGATTGTTCATAACTACCTGGATGTGGCCATTACTAGTCCGATGAACCATTATAATTACATCAATAAATGTGTTTTCCTTCAGTAAAGTTTGCTGTTGAGTTGTATATGTGTTCAATTTAAGTGATTTTCACCGATATCATAGTACTTAGATGACGTTAGGCTAGAAACAACCATTTTTGGTTAATTCAGATCTTCGCCCAAACCGGATAAAATGGTTGGTCAAATTGAATCTGGATTAACCAAGGTTTGCTGCATATACTAAATGATTTTGTCAAAAGAAATTATGTTTAAGATTGTATGCGTCATCTGTAGAGCACAAGCACAATGAAAATGCAATTAGCACTACTATGCTCATGATGGCGTTCACCAAACATGCAAAGGCGATGATCATTTTCTGACCTGGTGAAACAGATGGAATTGGAATTAGTTATATGTGTCCCTGTTTGCTGCCACAGCTCTTTGTCAACACTAACATATCACATGCAGATAGCTAGATTTGCTCTCCAGATTCAAAATTGATAAAGCTCCAAGCCTGGTATTAATTGGATCTGAAACATTTGGTGACTTTTATGTTTATTGATTTTCACATGCTGCACTTTGTTTTCTGATCACACCCATTGCCAGTTGATGTACACTTTGCACTATGAATCATATGCAGAAAGAATGGTTAAATATTGTTTAGCTTAACAACTGTAAGTCACAAAGTATGCAAGTAGCTTGAATTGATTTAGAAATCAAAATTTGGTCAGTCAGGCAATACTAACTTTCTAAAGTAATGTCAATGATAACATTTGTTTATAAAAATATATAAAAACCATGTTTGGCTGAAGATTTCACCGTTTTATCAGAGTTTGCCTGGCCACTGTGCTGATGATACATGTACCAACCTTGTTAAACCCACATCCACCAAGTGTGAAGTACAACTTTGTTAAACCCACATCCACCTTCCCAAACCACACCTGCTCCACCCCGCGCTGGTTCCTTCCTACACCTGCCAGTATGTCTAAAAACCACTTAAAACTTATGTGTTCATCATTAGTGGCAACTTAGTCAGTGGTTCATTTCAAAGCCAACAGAAGCTATCAAAAAACACTGTAAAGTAAAAATGTGAAACCTTATGGTCAACCTTGAAAGCTTTGTTCTTAGCTCTACAATCACTGTTGAAAAAGAGTGTCACGTTGTTCACTGATTAACTCCTTTATTTACTCTTCTATTCAAGACATGGCCAGCCATACCAAACACTCGTTTGCTAGCAGTGTTACTTACCATGATGCAGAACGTTATTTCTTGCAAGTTTACTGAGAGTTGGATACTACAATCTGCAGTCCCATCACCACTGGAGAATGTTGCTACACCCTTGTACCACAAGCTCTTCTGTAGCATTGAATTTCTTACTTATGTCACTTTGACATGCGTTGTGTTTCTATTTGAACATGAACTGAAGATGTGTTTAAAGACACAAAATTAGTCTACCTGTGCAAATAAATTGTGATGGATTCACCTGCATATCTCACTTGTTACTTACAATTATCACATGCAGTGGGTCATCATTCAGTTACCTGCACAAAAATTTTCTTATACCCATGCCCGAGCCCACCCCATACCAAGTTCAACCTCCACCCGCCCCACATGCTGAGCTCTGCAGGTTCCATAACCTTCCCACAAATGCCAGTACCCATAACCTGCACAGGTTAACCCCCCCCCGCAAGACTCTAGAATATAATTGTGCAATATTGCTCACAAAAGCCACTACTGCTATCGATTTGCATGGAGTGTTCAGAATACCAATTGTCAAGCTTTTGTTCCATCTCTGATTTTTAGCACTAATTCTCTGTTCTGTCCTTATGGGGATCAGCACTGTAACAACTTGAATTAGTACCAAATGCAGACCAATGTATGTCTCACCAACATAAACCATTATGAAATAACTCATGCTCATAGTGAGTTTTCACATATTACACAGATGACTGACGGTGAACAAATCATGGTTTGCACTGCAGTGTTTGACTGTAGTGTTTAGTGACCCACATCTGCATGGAATAGTTTTTTTGTATGATTCCTCATTTTATTAATTAATCCCCTAATTAATAATTAATTTGTTGTTTTCAGGCCATAACTTTTGAATCAGAAATGCTAGAAAGTCAATCAAAGGCTCAAAAGACTCAGATTCTAGCCAAGTTTCCAATAAAAATTTTAGCGAAATACTCCCTCTTGTGGTTGGGCCCAGGGTCAAATAACATGAGCCAAAATAGCCAAAAACCTACTCCACTTGTGATGTTACCCACAAAAAATCTGGAACCCAAAACCAATAATTTTTTTTCATTGCAAACTAGAAGACTTGCCACATATTTTGAGGGTTTGAATAGCTCTCTAACACAATTGACTGGTGAGTTATGGAGTTGCAGAGTGGCGTGAAAATAATAGCTAATGTGGGATTTGTAGGTATGATACACATTACAGCCTTCATTCTAACAACATAAATGCAGGACAACTAGGCTTTGATTTACTAAAGAATTATACCAGCGATACAAGCGTAACATCACTGTGAACATTACATCGGCCATTGTGCAACTATTTGCCTGACGTCATGCAAGCAATGCGTTAGAGCAATCAGCAGATTTAGCACATTGCCTTAAACTCACCACAACACACGTACACTGGTAGCAAACATGTTAAGTAAATCAAGCGTTTTTAGATTAACATCAATTATTAAGAGGTAGGGTGCAGGTTTACACAATTTTTTGGTAAATAAGCAAGCAAGCATGGCAAAAAATGCTAAAATAGCCTAAGACCGCTTGACAGCAAAAGTCTGAATGCCAAAAAACACCTGAGAGCAATTCTTTAGCAAAACATGTTTGCTGCAAGCCATTTGGGTAGTTTTGGCCTTTTTTCTCACCATATGATAAACAAGCTAAAATGTAATTTGCATAGATTATAGAAAACATTGTTATCTTAACACACTTATTCCTACCAATTGGCTAGATTTTCATCAAATTAAGTTTGCTCACAGGCTTAATTGAGGGTTTATGTCAGCTAATAAAATAAGTAAAATGTCATTCACGTAGATTGCAGAAAGCATTGACTTGTTTTACTGGACTTGATATTTTTAAATGTGAAAAACCAATATAACTGAAAAAAAAATTGAAACTTTTGTTAACATGCTACTAAAATTGCTCATATCACACACTGCCTGAATGGAATTGAGCATTTCTGCACACATGAGATTTTTACATTTTCTTACATGCGGAGATCTTGTATTTGTTGCAATGCTGTCAGTGTCATGCATCATTGTTTTACCTCTGGCATGCAAATTATCTTCAGAAAATGTTTAGTTCTAATCAGGTTTCACTACAAATATCAAAACTACCCATTTTATCTAAGAAAAGAAGAGTTTTAAGGGCTATTAGTCATATTTCATTGAGTGTCATGAAGTTGAGTGCATTTGCAATATACTACTTTAAAGGGCAAATGACTACAAAATAAATGGACACAACTAAAACATTACAAATGCAATAGCAACAGCCTTGACTATAATTTGAAGGCCTGTTTTGACACGTATGCAATGCATGACAATAAAAATTATATCTGTTCACATCCAATTTTTGACTTCATATGAAATACAAAACTTGGCCTGCATACCAAGACAAATGCACAAATGTAGCATGTATGAAAATTTTCTTGCAAATGCAAAATCATTGCAAGCAGAAAAATATTATGAAAAACCTTGCAGATGAAAATTTGCAATTCCACTAGATGCATAAAGTACTGTGATTGTACTATTTTAATGTGGTTAGCACAACATGAGCAATGGTGGTGACCCGCAGACTGCTTAAGAATGCTGCCAAGTCAGGGAAGAACTGTTTTCAATTCAGCTACAAACTAACATTTAGAAGGCAGTAAAAGCATTGACAGATTGTTTCTGAATGCATGGTTCAGAGGTCACAGCCTGGTATAGGATGTAACAATTATAGAAATTTGGCTCTGTGCCACCACCTATACAGTACCTTCACAATAGCAAAGGCCAAACCATTCAAATGCAAGAAATATGATGACCTCATATAAATACCTACATATTTCAATCAATTGCAATTGAGACCACCAGTGTCTATAGAGAGTCCACTGCCCCTTTTTTTGTTGATCTTTCCAAGAAACTTGTTCACATGACGAGTTACCCTAGCGTATGACAGTAGCTACACCAGTGCTTATCCTTGGCTGTGTTCAACACTGGGTTTATTTTTTCTGTCATAGACCAAATTTATGTTTAAATTACCAAACAAATTTAAGTCAATTTGGTCATATTGTCAGAAAAGGTAGGCTAGTGAATATTGTTGTGAGTTTTAATACTATTATTGGACAAATGACCGAAATGTCTCAGCTAAAGAAATAGGTTCAAAGAAAATGCTGCTAGCTTTCTAGCTAACATGCAAGCTTGGTTCAACACTCACACCAAATTTAATAAATCATACCAAATATGCCAAACAAAAGGAAGGACTGTCTGTCACTTGCCCAGTATTTTTGTCTTTCCAAATGTAAAGTAGATACGTCTTTCCAAATCTTAATTTTCTATCAGTTTTGCTAATCTGCTTTGAAACATTTTTTCGACTGAGTGACTTCCTCCAAAATGTGCTTTGGTTTTCATTTGTACTGTACTTAAAACAGCATCAGTACAAAACCTTTTTTTGGCAGTGGCTATAGATATACCTGTGGATCTTGAAATAAGAAAACTTATTAATACACCACCTTTGACGTAACAGTTACGCACGACGAGAGTGCAGAAGGCTTGGTAGAAACAAAATAAATGTAAAAGATAAACCCTAAAGTTAACTCTAACTGAAGCCCTAACCTAACCCTAAATGTAATGCTAACCTAACCCTAATGTAATTCTAACGTAACCCTAAGCTAAGCTAACCTAACCCTAACCTGATGGTATCCTATCCCTAACCTAACACTAACCCCTTAACGTAAAACGTAAGCCTGAAAAAAAGTAAAGAAAAAAAAACAAAAATGGAAAAAAAAAAAAAAA
>JGI24021J15306_10010944_pt1 | contig 11282 bp, 8 predicted proteins | sample Ectturendosymbi1_FD_15306 | JGI IMG/M metagenome (IMG submission 15306)
AAACACTTTGGCCTAGCGGTTGGGCCTTAGGCCAGGCAACATGAGCCAAAATGACCCCAAAACTACTTCACTTATGACGTCAGTCACAAAAAATCCGTACGCCCCAACCAAAAATTTATTTTCGAGTGCAATCTACTAGACTGGCCGATCCGTTTGAACCCTTGAACAGTTCTGTAGCGCAATCAGCGGAGGAGCTAAGGCGTTGGTAAGGCAACCGAAAACTGCTGTTTTTTTAGGCCGAAATCGAAGTACGAATGGCTCTCAAAGTGTTAATTGCATACCGATTATTTGCATAAATTGGTTATTCGCATAGAGATGTACCATACATTTGCAAATTTACAACGCTTAATTGCATAGTTAACTTTGAAGGAGTGTAAAGTGCACTGCTCAGTGTGAAAACCAGTGGTGCAATTAATCGGATTAAGCAACCATTGCCAAAACGACTCCCTTCACCTATGTGCCAAAATCAACACGCGCATTCAACTGCCAGGCTTCACCACATTGTGTACAGGGCTGTCTGGTTGTGTATTTTCGCTACGGGTGCAAAGTTTGTCCCCAAAGCAGCACTTCAAAGTTTATTTTATGGCATTAGATAAGAACCTGATGCATGCAACTATGCTTAACTCCTTTGCACAAAATGTGTTAAATTCTTCACAGAACAAATTTAAAAGTGGTGCACCTGTAGGCTACTGTACATCAACTTGGAAATTTTGTTTCATTTGATGCCTGCTACTTTTCTGAAGCACTGCACACAGTACACTTCACAGTTTAAAATGTGGAATTCTAGCGGAAACTAACAGTTGTCAAATGGGGAATTATGCTGTGTCTAACAGTTTAAAATGCGGAATTATGCCGTGCATTCCACCGCAGACAATGCACTGTTTTAACTTTGTTACTTGTTTGGCTTCACTCATGCCGTTTTTGCACATCAATAAGATTCATTTGGTGAATGCCCCAACCGAATGATGCATAACAAACGTCATTGGGATTGTAAAATCTTCATGACGCCACAGGCTGTCAAATCAGTTCACACTTATGCACCCAGGTTAATTCAAGCAGTTCGCACAAAAACAGCTGGATTGCACGTGGCTTTGCGCGGGAATTTCTCTGGTCCGGTAAGCGCTACCAACCCGGTCAAAAGCTCTCGGCAAGTCTTGTGGCTTGCACTCGAAAAAAATGTTTTGGTTGGGGTTGTGGATTTTTTGTGAGTGATGTCATAAGTACAAGACTTTTAGGCCGCCTTGGCCCAAACCGCTGGTAGTATTTTGCTGAAGTTGGTAGTATTTCGCTGAAGTTTTTATTGGAAGCTAGGCTACAATCCGAGTCTTTTGTTACTTTGGATGACCTGCTGGGGTTTTGGGTTCAAAAGTTATGATCTAAAGTAATACAAATATTTGACTAATTAGATAATTAATTTCTTTATTTTACATCACAGCTTTTGAATCAGAAATGCTAGAAAGTTGATCAAAGGTTCAAAAGACTCGGATTTGAGCCTAGTTTCCAATGAAAACTTCAGCGAAATACTTCGGCCTAGCGGTTGGGACCTAGGCCAGGTAACACGAGCCAAAATGGCTCAAAAACTACTTATGACGTCACTCACAAAAAATCCACAACCGCCAACAAAAAATATTTTTTTCAAGTGCAGACTAGACTGGCCTATCTGTTTGAGCCCTTGAACAGCTCTCTAGCGCAATCGGCGGAGGAGCTATGGCGTTGATAAGGCAACCAAAAACTGCTGTTTTCAGGCCAAAATCTAGGAACGAATGTATCGTATGCCGGATTTCAGTTTTTTTTGTGGGTGACATCATCAGTGGAGTTGCTTTAGGCCTTTTTGGGCCACTTCATCTGGCCCTAGGCCCAAACTGCTAGATGGTATTACTTCGCACAAGTTTTTCTTGGAAACTAAGCTAAAATCCGAGTCTTTTGATACTTTGATCGACTTGCTGGAGTTTCTGGTTCAAAAGTCATGATTTAAAAAATAAACAAAGCAATTAATCCCATAATTAGATAATTCCTTTGTTTATTTTAGATCATAGCTGTTGAACCTGAAACATTAGAAAGTTTATCAAAGGCTCAAAAGACGTGGATTCTAGCCTTGTTTCCAATGAAAATATCAGCAAAATACTTCCGTCTAGCGGTTTGACCCAGGTCAGGTACCAGCAGTCAAACATGGCCAAAAACCTACCTTACTTATGACGTCACTCACAAAAGAAATGAAACCCAAAACAATTTTTTTTCATTATAGGTTTGAAGATTTGCTGAGTCTTTTGAGGGTTTCAACAGCTCTCTAGTGCAATCGGCTGAGGAGCTATGAGGTTGGTAAGTCAAACAAAATATCCCTGTTTTTTCCCCGATTTCCAAGTACGATATATTCGTAGACCAGCAGCCAGTGTGTTAAAAACCTTGGCGAGCCTTTAGAAAACCAGTTTTTTTCACCATCGTCTTCTGGTGTTGGGACAACTCAGTCCAATTCCCTGCTTGTGCACAGCTTTGGGTGTTTGCTTGAGCCATTGCTTAGGTTTGTGTTTTTGTTCTCACTAATGTTGCCTGTATTGTTAGATGACAATCTATGAAGTTCTTGTAAAAGTGCTTCATAAAAAGGGTTTTACCATTGAAAATGTTTTACCATTTTTAAAGTGCTTCATAAAAAGTTTTAAAATGGTAAAACATTTTTCATGTTACAGTTACAAAACAAACAATGCTTTATATCAACAATTGTCCCCAGTATGATTTGCGCATATTCCACATCCTGGAAAGTAGAACTAGATCTTGTAACCAATTCTAATTTCTGAGTATGCATCTTTAATTAATCATTTTTTACACAACTAAAACTATTACTGAACTTAACAGAATTTTACATTGCATATCATCCATGTGTTTCAGGTGCAGGTTTCGCAGATTTTTAATTTAATGCATCAACCACAAGCTAGAACTTGCACATACAAGTACATTAATCTTGATGTAGGGCAATTAAATGGTTCAACATGTTTTTCACTGTCATTGTGTCTTTCATTGACAATAAAGTTGGTTTTTGATTATGAAACAACGAATTTAAGTTTATTAGCACAGGAAGAATCCACTACCAAAAAAGCAATGCTCTCAGGAAGATTTGTTTATCTCTTGACAACATTCAAGGGCCATTTTCTAGAGCAGTGTTTCTCATCCTTTTTGCTGAATGGAGCCAAATCTGGACTTACAACTTTGTTAGAAACACAAGTCAATTGAGATGTTTTGTTTATTGCACAACGAAGTCTATTGCACAGAATATCAGAAGTTTTACTGAAAAACTGCTGAGGGCTGCACAAAGGGTGCTTGGGAGCCGCACGCGGTGCTCAGAGTAGTGGTTATGAACCACTGATCAGAGTGTTCACGTCATTTGGCTTGCAAACTGAAGTTTGCCAATCACTAAATTAGGAGTTGTCATTAATAGTTTTTCTTTTTCTTGCAGCAACTAGTTCAAATTTTTTCATATACCTTGCTTTTCCATTCATTTTTTGGCCTAGCAACTGACGGTTAACACCGCCAGTGCCTTGCCATCATTTCTTCCTGTGCATGAAGTACACAGAAACTAACACCAATTGTCCGATGTATTCTCAACCTCAAGGGCAGCAAGGGCAGCCAATGATGCCCCAGTATGGAGCAATGGCAACAGTCCCACAGCCCCAACCTGCTGCTCCTGCTGTTCCACAGGCTGTCATTGGTCCACCACAGGTGATGATGCCTCCACCCAATGGTAGAGGTGAGTTTTTATGTCGGCAATTAAACATGTGGTTCAAGATTTGTATTGGTTAATATTTCAACATTTATACAGCACATAGTGGAATTAACACAGTAACTTTTGCATGTTTTAGTGAATTATTTTTTGAGTAGTGAATTTCAATTTGCGATTTTACTGTAGACACAAGCATCAATATCACTTATAGTAAGTGATGTTGAAACATCCAGTGCCTATAGGTTGACTTCCTCAGTTTTGTTCACTTTGATCAAGTAGCCATTAATTCATCAAATTGCTGCACTTGGGAATGTAGAAAGGTCGTTCATTACCACTCAGATATTTTTACTTTTGAATTGGGTCTAAGGTTCTAAAAATTGGTTACAGTTTCAAATATTTTTATAATGATATTTTGGCATGTGCAATTAACATCGTATTGATAAAACAAAGCCATTCAAAATTGGTAGGATAGTATGAAAGAAATGTCTAGAAATATTTAAAACTGCACAAAAACATATTACTATCCAGGTAAACCTACTGTGCTGGCAACCACTTACACTGTATTCACTTGCAGCATTGCTAAACTAAGTTGTGTTACTAATTCACACTGTTTAGAAGTCATCACATATTTGTTGCTTGATCATCTAAAAACTGATTGAAAATGAACAATGCCAATGCTGTTCTTGAAGAACAATTTAAAAAACAAAAAATGGTGTATTTTGCCAAAACTAATGTCAGTGTGTCACAACTCACACTGTATGACAAGGCATTTCAAGTATATCTTGAACAATCTTCTCTATTTAGACAAAATTTTATAACAATGCATTTTGGTAAAAAGTGTCAATTTAATTATAATGGGTGCACTGCATCAGCAGTTTAGCGCCACCATTTCAAGGTGAATAATCAGTAAAATTCATTACCAAAGATCAGCAGATTGAAGCTGTTCTTGACTTATCTACATTTACTTTGAATTTGTATGTTATTTTTCAGCTTTGATGGACCCGCGGTTTCCTCTTGCTGCCCCAAGCGTTGATGTTGATTTTCGTCCACCTCCTCGACCCAATACTGGCCAAATAGGAAAACCAATTTGGTTGAAAGCAAACTATTTTAATGTAACTATTCCAAATGGTGACATTCATCATTATGACATCGACATTAAGCCGGACAAGTGCCCACGCAGAGTTAACAGGTAAGAATTGTGATGGGATAATTAATTTTTTGAGTATTTTGCTTATTTTTTGTATTGCAAAGCAGTGTTTATTGCAAATTTTGGATCAGATTGTTGCTGCAATTTGTATGCATTGATGTTTCTAATTTATTGCAGAAAGATTAATTTTGTGGCATTTTACGCTGGTGCTGTGTTCCTATTGTAGGTGTGTGTTTGCTTGGAAAAAAGAATACAGATTAAGTTCGACAGGCAAGATACTATGTCAATTAGTCAGGACTAATATGAAGGTGGCAATTCTTACCACTAAAATGTGATTTATTCATTTTTACCTTCTAAATATTTCATATACATGTGACACAAAATGATTCTCTGACAATTGGAAGGGAAACAAATGGTGATTAAGTGAAGCATTTCACCTGAAAATAGAACTTCAATGGTGTATTAAATATCTAAATGTTTACCTTGCCACTGAAGTTCTTTGCCCTCGTTCATTCAACACGAGTGATAAATTTAATGTTTTTCTTTCATCTGAATACCAAAATTTTGGAAATCTGCCATTAAAAGATCTAGGTTTGCAAGCTTTTGAGGAATCAGTTGACTGGACTCTACTTTCATCTTTTTGCAATGATTCGGACTTGCAGATATCTGTATTCAAGGAACTAGTATCCACAATGACAAAGGATTTGAATCCATCAGAAAATTTTTTGAGGGAAATCGATTTCACTGGATTTTCCTACCTTTGGCTCTTCACAGGGCTGCCATCAATCTGGGACTCAAACATAAAAACAACTGGGAAACAAAATAAGATAAAAAAGGAACAAATTGCTGAAGCAAATATATTCAGCCATCATATTTTGTGGTATAAACAGTCTGCTTCAGCAATGCTTTGTCCTGAGAGACAACCTGGTGCATCTTACTGTAGCTCTTGTCTCAGTTTACTGTCACGTTAGGATGGACTTGACTGTCCTTTTGCTAACGCTGTTTCTCTCTCTCATCCACTGATACGGCAACCTTCGACTTAATATATGACTAAAATAAGGATGCAAGTCAAAATAAAGACAAAATTTTTAAGACACAGACTTACAAAATAGGGACAAATCTTGGAAATAAGGAAGGTATGGCCATCCTGGATATTCATGACCAAGTTTTTTATTGCATTAGTTGGGTACTGAATCCTTGCTTAGTACTCAGGTTAATGTGTGAAAAGTCAATCAAGCACCATATTTTTTTTCAGGGAAATCATTAATGCAATGGTTGACAACTTCAGACAAGCTATTTTTCAAGACCGGAAGCCAGTGTTCGATGGAAGAAAAAATTTGTACACTGCCCAGCCTTTGCCAATCGACAAGCAGAAGGTTACTTTTTGCAAAAAATTGTTGAGCTTCAGATAGAGATGACACGTTACGTCGATTGTGAAACAGTTCGTTGATTGCTTTTATTATTAGATAGCCTTCAAAGGAGCGACTTTTGAAGAATGCTGAGGTGCAGCACCTTAAACGCTTAAAATTGAACATAAGTTTTCCAAATTTCTTATATTTTTAACCGTCTGCAGACCAATATCATGTGTAATTTCGATTCCAGCCAGTTAGCACGCTTGTGGAAGTTACCTTCCTGAAGTGAATTGCTGTAAAATTTTAGCAAACAGGTTAACTAAGCAGCATAGATTGCTGCGCTGTTGGTACTTTCACCATTTTGCCGGTTTTTATGTTGTGCAAATAATAACTATTGGTCGAATAATGTATGTAAAGTGGTAGAAGCAGTCTTGCTTCTACCCTTGCGCTTGGTTTTATCGACTTGAAGGGTTTGTCTGAAAATGAATTGTATCGTACAACGTTCGTGTGTGGGGCCGCAACCTGGCTCTGATCCAATCGAGTTGGTTTTCGGTGCGTCACGATGTTAACTCAACTGCGACATTTCATGAGCTGACCATGGCGTGGACGGCTTTGTTGTAACAACCGCATTTGCAACGTGTGCTAAAGCTTTCAAAAGCGGTCCTGGCCAAAAAAAACTCAATTTTTGCAACTTTCTTGTAGCTCGAAGTTGACGTGACCTTGCCTGGAGAAGGACGGGATCGTACGTTCACTGTTGCCATCAAATGGGTGTCGCGTGTCTCACTATACTCCCTTAAGCTTGCACTAGAAGGGAAAATGCACGGAATTCCATTTGAGACTGTGCAAGCACTAGATGTCGTTATGCGGCACTTGCCATCAATGAGGTAACGTCGTTTCAGAAAAGTAGTAACTTCTAACTGCGTCTGTTTTTCGTGCTGTGTAGTCATTGTTACGGAAAAAAGCGTATCGCTTTGTTTGAAGTGAGGGTTTATGTGACGTCAGTAGTGGATTTTTGCCGTTGTTTTTGAAAGCGTCGTTGGTTTCAAAGCCCTTGTTTGATTTCAGTGTTAGATTGCCATACAATTCAGGATTGTTCCAATTTGTTAAAATTTTTGCTGAAACGGCGACTTCGTCAACAGATACACACCTGTTGGTCGTTCGTTTTTCTCTGCCCCTGAGGGCTACACTCCTCCATTGGGTGGCGGCAGAGAAGTATGGTTTGGATTTCATCAATCGATGAGGCCGTCCCAATGGAAAATGATGCTCAATATTGATGGTATGCAGTGATGACTGCCAGTTTTACGCGAATGTTGCTTGCGCGTGTGCAAATGACACTTGTTTTCTTTCACCAGTGTCTGCGACTGCGTTTTACAAAGCACAGTCATGCGTTCAGTTTCTCTGCGATGTTCTGGAATTGCAAGTCAGCGACTTGCGGATGATGCGCGGCCTCACTGATTCGCAGCGCGTGAAATTCACGAAAGAAATACGAGGATTGAAGGTGCGGGGTTTTTGCTTTTTTTTGATAGAGAGTCGTTTTTTTAGTTGCAGCTTCTTTGCGGTTCTATGATAATAATAATAATTATATAATCGTTGTGCTGCTGTCGATAGGTCGAAATCACGCACTGCGGTACAATGCGTCGGAAATATCGCGTGTGCAACGTGACTCGACGTCCTGCGTCGTCCCAGACCTTCCCCCTGCAGCTCGAATCCGGACAAACGATCGAATGTTCTGTGGCGCGCTATTTCCAGGAGAAGCACAACAAAACTCTTCAGTAGGTCGTAATTGTAATGGCTTTCACTCCCCTCCTGTTTTGCAGTGAGCACTACTTGTGTCTAACATCCCCGTTCGCAATCGTCAATGACGTCGTTCACAGCTGTCGCGGTTTGATTTGCTGCCGATCCAACGATACATTTTTTCCTTGCAAGTGTACATCATCAGTGTGTTGAATTAACAATGCTGCTATCGCTGCTGATGCCAGGTTTTCAGTGCATTTCCGAGTTTGTTTTATTTTGCAGCCTTCCCATTTGTTGCCAAGTGCGTTGATTGAACTTACCCCTGTAGTTGTAGTTACATGGTCATAGCACGAGGCTATAGTTCAGGTACTCACATTCACGAAGTTTAGATTATAGCGTAAAAGGCGTACAGCCTTGATGGGATTTGCCTAAACCTTGACAGTAAAGTATTATCGCAATGAAAGAAGTTGTGCTAGGTAGCTAGACCATGGCATTAAGTTATCCAGTACTTCTGAAAGTCACAGTGCCGGAAGGTATGGCAGGCTGGTGCTGCCTGAAATGCAGTGGCTCATACCAACTCTATTTTGCTATATTCGCTGTTTTTTTTCAACATTTGCCGCCAAACCCAGGTTCCCGTTTCTCCCCTGCTTGCAAGTCGGGCAAGAACAGAAGCACACGTACCTGCCCATTGAAGTCTGCAACATCGTGCAAGGCCAGCGATGCATTAAGAAGCTCACCGACAGTCAAACGTCGACCATGATTAAGGTGGGTGGTTTCCGTTGCTAGCGGCACAACCGTTCGCGCGCAAGATGAAACGTGGTGTTGATCGATTATGTTTTCGTCGGCATTATTATCGCTATGTGATTCTGTCTGCGTTGTTGCCATTGTCTGATCTTAATTAAAGACCGACTGCTTGGCACAAAAAGCAATTATACCCGAGGAACTTGCGACGCTTTGCTCGTGATGCTGGTGACTAGGGTAATGAACAGGCTTGCGGAGCCGGAGTTTTTTGGGTGGGTTCTTAAAAACACTAGGAGTCGTAGTCGGATTTTTATCCGATTCCGACTCGGAAAGTCCAATTGAATCGTTTTTTACATTGCACTATTAAGTTTTAAGAATCCTACCTCGTCCCTGTTGAAATGGTACAATTTCTTTCAGGGCTGCCAACTTGGCTCTTTTGAAACCAGATTTTGAAATTCTGGCTTTTTTTGAAGACCTTGGCTTTTTTGGAAATCAAGAAAGGCCAGACAAATTTTGGCTTTTTCCGGCCTTTTTTCAGTCGGAAAGGCTTGGCTTGGCAAAACATTGTCTGAGCTGCATATTCATCACAAGTCTCTTCTGACGAAAGTCTATGGCCATGATGCGTGGTGCAAAGAATATTACAAAGATTTATTGTTGCCCTACAAGTGATCGATGTTATGTTAATGAGAAATATACGATAGTGTAATTACGGAGTGAGAAAATGCTTCTAAAGATTGGAATTGTATTATGTCCATGTTTCTGACTGGTTTTAATGTCTATTTTGTGATTGGTTATGCATGTTTTATGTCTATGTGCCTTAAATCTGCTGTCTGGCTTTTTTGGGGACAAGGTCTGGCATTTGGTGAAGACAGGTTGGCAACCCTGATTTCTTTTGAAAGTTTTATTGCAACAAAGAACTCCTGCCGTGTACCGCGATTTCCATTGATTGCTAGTTGCTACAAAATTGTTAACAGCCAAACTTCATTCACGTTTATGTTGAGGAGTGATTGTTGGGAGTCGGAGTCGGACATTTTACCTCCGACTCCACAACCCTGGTTAGAATACAACCATGAAGTCGGTGAAATTTGCAAATTTTTCGTCTTCCGGTTAACAGTTCCGTTGATGTTCTTAAAGTGGAAGGATAAAGATGATTGTTTTTTTTTGGACGCATCTGTTTGTCCGCCAGAGCTAACAGCTCACGCAGATTCAAAGACGCAGTCGTTTATTAAAAACCAATAATATTGTTGAATTCAGGCGACGGCTCGATCTGCTCCGGATCGCGAGAAGGAGATCGCACAGCTCGTGCGCAAAGCTCAGTTCAATAACGACCCGTTCGTGAGAGAGTTCGGAATACAGGTAGAGCCGATAGCAATGCTTACCTGGTCGTGTAGGAATACGTTGAGGAGTTGCCGCATTATTTTTCCTTGTTCATATTTTTCGTTCTTGAACAGGTTATTGACGAGATGACGGAAGTTCGAGGCCGTGTGTTGCCAGCGCCGAAAATACAATATGGCGGAGATGTAAGTCGATTTTTACCCTACTGTCTTACCGTTTTTTCTAAGAGAAGACTGACGTTTATAAAAATTTTTTGATTATTCTTGCTTGCGATGGGAAAGGCTTTGTGGGCCTTCACAACGCTCAACCGCTGCATTCTTTTCACAGACGCGCATGCAAGCCACCCCCAACCAAGGTGTGTGGGACATGAGGGGGAAGCAGTTCCACTCCGGCATCAGCATCGACGTCTGGGCGATCGCGTGCTTCGCGCACCAGCGCATGTGTTCGGTGAGTCTTCTGCTTCCTAGGCCGTTGATTTTCAAACACGGCTTGCTATGAATCACAAGTCGGTTGTTTCCTGCTTAATGGCAGAAGCCAACTGACCTGAAAACGGTGTGTGGCAGCGACGAGTAAAAGCGTGTAATGTTGTTACCTGCTTCTTAATTTAACCTAGAGATTCAAGAATATTTTTCGCGATGAAACATGCCCTACCTTCCCAGATCACTTAAACGATAGCTGTGTATCTGTCTTGCGTTGCGTTTGCTTTTAGCGCTGTGTGCGCGCACAAAGTAGTCGATTTCTTTTTTTCGCTGCAAAACTGTTGTTGATTATATCAGGACCAGCACTTGCGACTGTTCATAAAGAACCTGCAGCGGATATCCGAAGATGCGGGGATGCCCATCCGCGGCACTCCTGTCTTCTGCAAATACGCCCAAGGCTCGGAGCACGTCGAACCACTGTTCAGGTATTGTTTGAGTCAGGTTGTTTCCTTGTTTCGTAACGCGATGTCGTAGCTAGAGTTGTTACTCTAGTTCGGTCTGAAAGTGGAACAATTTCCACTTCCTCGGCGACGTGTTTCACTTGCTTGTTTTCCCGATTAAAGTTTAGCAGCAGCGCGAAACTTCTACACTCGGTCGCTGTTTTTCAGACATTTGTGCGACGAGTTCCGTTCCCTGCAACTGATCGTCGTCATCCTTCCTGGCAAAACGCCCGTTTACGGTAAGGTTCTGTTGTGAATAAGAGCTGATGATGCCTGCCGAGAAACGTGTACTCTGTTAGGACATTAGTGCTGTGAAATTTTTCGTTTCGATAGGCAGCGAGT
>JGI24021J15306_10010945_pt1 | contig 11281 bp, 10 predicted proteins | sample Ectturendosymbi1_FD_15306 | JGI IMG/M metagenome (IMG submission 15306)
CCCCCTCTGATTCTGCCCCCCCCCTGGGTAAATCCAGAATGTCCAAATGGCTGCTACGCCACTGGTCTGTGGTGGTACGAGTGCTTAAAAATTTTGTTTAAATATTTCCTTTCGCAATAGCGTCCTTTCTATCAAACGATGAGTTGTTGGAAAATGTGTTAAAAATTGAAATAGGCTAAACTGCGATCGACAAATTTTCGGAAAATATGCGGACGAAATTGGTAAGCCAGGCGTTAAGCGCAAAGCTTTTTAGTTTGCTTCAGCATGTGCTTATGTACAAAAACATAGGGTAATTTAACACATAAGAATATAATAGAAATAACATTGAAGTACCCTTTCATTTAGCGAAACGGCATCCTGAAACAGTAATGTTGGTGCTTGTGGATATGAAGCTATGTCAGACTACCAACGTTTGCTCCGCATTGATATATCTAATCTGGTTTTGAAATACAGTGTACGTTGCTGCCGGACAGAAACGTGGCGACTCAAGTCGTGTTTTTGTATAAATCAAAACGCACCGAATAATTTAGGAAGATATTGACGTGGTGCAACTCGACACACTTTTTTTCAAAAAGACTGGGATTGACCGGGATCAGTGATGGCAATAACTCGTCGTGTTATTTTTGAAGTAGAGGACTTTTTTTCCCTTGCTCCTCACTTCCTTTTGCTGAAAAAATTTTTCCGGGAAGTTTTGGAAAAACTCAGCATATGAGCCGGAGAAACAGCTACCTTCCCGTTTCAGCCAACAAACTATCCATGCTTAAAATTGAAAGGGTTGAAATGTCTCGACAGCGAAAATGATAGAATTGACTCGACATCGTCACTGACTGGACTCGAAGGTGTGATGACTCAAAGAGGTTCATGACTAGTGCTCATCGCTGCTATGGAGTGGGCCAAGTTATTAAAACGAAAACTTTGGTGGCTTTTTAACAATCTGCAATCTGACAAGCATTGTTTCGTTTCTTTCATGGTGGAGCATATGCAAAAAAACTGCAAAGCCCCACAAGTATTTTTGTAAGAACAACTGTCATAGGGAATGCAAGAAACACGTTTCAATGAGTCTATATTTTGACTCCTTAGCCTAAGCAAAAAATTTGGAGAAAAAGTTTAGTTTTCGACTCGTTTAACAAGCACTCTGATTGTGCAATGGCTGCAGTCAGTTAGTCCATTTTTATCTCTGCCGGTCAAGTGTCCTGCAATTAACCGGATTAGCTAATAATCACTGGTGCAATTGACTTCAGTTGAAGCTTGGCCATCACTACGAAGTCGTAATGAACATCGAAAAGCATGCAAAGATATATCACAGTTTGGGCAGATTGTGTTTTGCGAAATCTAAGCAAACGGTTTTGGTATTTATTTAGAATGATTTAACACTTCGATTAATTATAGGTCGGGTTCTGCAGAAAGTTGTTAAATATTTACAGGTGCAGCGCAGGCTAAAACAACTATAAAGTGCCACGGGACTAACATTGATACTGTTACGTATGCAATAAACAAATGTAGCAAAAATGTCAATTGCTGGATCCAGGTAACACTGGTGTTTGCGTAGGGGTTGGTTTCATGTGAAGTCTACAGCAGGGGTCTCAAACACGCGAGCCGCATGTGACCCGCGAGAGCGTTTTGTGTAGCCCGCGATGCTTTTCAGGAATTTTCACTTAATTGACATTTTTGTTATTTAATATTGTTCAGGGTCGCATTATGACGTTGACTCAACAATCGGCGGTGCCTGAACCTTACTAAAAACAGCTTTTACATCTAATATCCTGCGAAAGTTATCATGAGTTACAGCTGGGGCGGATCCAGTAAGGTTAGGGGGGGGCGATTTCAGTAATATTTGTTAGTCAAATCCCATTAAAATGTTCACTACTGTGAGAGAGATGAAGTACGCTTCACATCACTGCTGTGACAAAACAATGAACGGCAAAATGGCCTTATATCGCGAATGTTGTTTTCAGAATTGTACAAAATCATGGTGAAAAACGTTACCTCCGTAGGTTTTAGGGGGGGAAATCGCCTCCCCTGGATCCGCCCCTGAGTTACAGTACACGCAAATCATTGCTAGCTGCCTCTACGTTCGTCTCTAAGGACCTTGTTCACTCGCTAGCCGAGCACTCTTAAAACTCTGCGCCCGAGTATTCAATGCGGCCCTTGGGTTACTTTATAAGTCCTCATTTCGCCCTCAGCAGTTTAAGACTCCTGGTCTAGTCATTTATAAAACCCGTGAAATGGTACGAAATGAACAAACCTCTTCATGGTTTATGCTGTAGTATATGATACATTGACAGATTACGTTGTAAAACTATTGCGTTGGTATTTGTCAGTCTTCTTTCAACGGTAGGTTTAAGTGAAAAAAATATTAAATCTTTGAGCTCTGACTCAATCCCAACCGAACGTGACGATTCCTACAGTCCAGAAAGCATCTGCCGTCAGTTCCTCAACGTTCAAATAGACTGAAATTTGGAGAGCGAATAACAGCGTAGCTTGAAAATATTGCTGTTTCGTCACCAAGTTACGCAGTACTAAGCCCGGCGCATGAGGTTGAACTGCAGCCGGTGAGGAGGCTAGTTTGGGAGTCATGAAGTTTTTGGGAAACTGGAAATATCCTACAAACATAATTATTCCGAAGTCCCTCTGACCCGTTGTCGTGATAACTGACAGGGCTCCAGCTATGGGTCATCTAGGCTCTGAAAAGGCAGGCTGAGCTCTTCGAGCATGCACGCAATCAGTCTATATATGGGGAACCGATAGGCAGGTGGAGAATATTTCCCCATTCTGGCAGCTCCTGCAGCTGAACCTGGACCCAGATTATTGGCCACGCATTTGGGGTTAGGAGGTGCGTTCTCCTGGTGACTGGCATCTTAGTAGCCCTTGACCCAACTCGCTGTAGAATTTTTTCAAAGCGACCATCCTCGTAGAGGTTCTGCCACACACATAAAGTGGACGTAAAGTTAGTTGTGAGAGTTGTTTTTGAGCACGGATCTTCAAAACCCACCGGAAGTCGTGTCTTCTGTCTCTGCCCAAAGTGATTGTACTTTTGTTTCCTTTAGAGCTGTTCACCTTTTGCCAAATCGTTTTTTGGGTGTCATTGGCGATCATGACGGTTTGCCTGTGGAGAAAATTCGTGCTTCTTTCGACGGCAAGTTTATTGGCAGCATCTCCCACGATAGCATTGTCAAGTAAGTGCGCTTTCAGTTTTCCCAACAGGTTTGTTCATACAGATATATAATTTATCGCCGTACGCTCTACATTCGATATAAAGGTTTTGGAATGTCGATCACCTGAAGGCCACGCGAGTCAATGCGCAAGGGAAAGCGGACCGTCTGAAAAAGAACGAAAAACTTGCTAAAAGTGGGGCTGGCTACGGTCGGAAAGGATTTTACTCTGATCTGGAAAAGGATTTGAAACCTCCTGTTTGCGAAATGAACAGCTCCAGCGATGAAGGTTCTCGAAACGAAGATGATGAACTCAGCGAGAACGAAACGCCCAGTTTATGTGTTGCGGTGAACAGATAGCGCATGCTGTGTCGTGTTACAAAACCCTAGACGCATTTTGTCACTTTACGCAACATCTGAAGACCAACGTCACAGAAGCAGACCGTGATTTAGGCGATTGCAGCATACGCGGAGAGGCCTACAGATCAACAACGCGGGATAGCCTGTGCGCTTGGTGCAGAATGGTTTGCAGTTCACTCGCGAAGCTGAATACACATGGTGTTTGTGTACCTTCGTGGTTTGATGATGATACAAATGGTTTTGGTTGTTTTCTATGTAATCACGTCAGCCGGCGAAGTGTGGCCTTTATGGAATCGTGGCATTTCGGTAGTGTAATTCGCAAACATTCGAAATTTTTTACGAGTTTTATTAAAATTATGCGAGATTTCGATCATGGGATAGCATTGAATTATGAGGTACGTAGGTAGGTTTATTGAAGGATTTTTGTGACTCACACCAGCAAGCAACAGTAACGCAATGACAAGAGTAAAAAAACACCAACGAGCAGAAAAATGCATTGCATGTTAAACAATTGACGACTTTGGGAATTATGCAAAGCACATATTTCAGACATAGGGTTGGCGAAAACGATATGGTCAACTGTTGTTCGCATAAAGCAATGTATAAATAAAACAAATATTGCTCCCCTAAAAATGTAATTTTCCCCACCAAACCTTAAAACCTAGCACTGACCTGGTGGGGTTAGCACCAGAAAGGGTGATACAGAAGAGGTACTAAATACAACTCAGAAAAAATGAAACAAACATAAGAATGAAAAATCAACTGGTATATTTGCAAGAGAGCGAGACATTTCTGTATTGTTTTCCAAAGATAAGAAGTTTTGAGTTTTTAGGAATTCATACCATACTTTGGGACCAATATTCATTTAGGAAAGCTGACCCAGATGCCATTCTGGATAGATGGTATTTTTGCATAGAAGAAAGCGGTAAACAACTCATAAATATGAAGGCCCAACTGGCAAACGTTCACAACCAAAACAAGCTACACCGACGTTTCGGTCAGTCAACGGCCGGCATTCATTAGCGCGCAGAACAGGCACTCACCAGCAGGGATGTAGTGCTAACAAAAAAGTTGTGGGAACGCATCCAAGGAAATAGCCATTTTAAAACAGCTTCCAACTCATTTCAAAGCAAAACGTGAAAAAGGTGTGGTAACGCCGTTCCCACGCGTTCCCGCCCCACTACACCCCTGCTCAGCAGTTCATATCATTATTGAAAAGGACAGCGCAGACAACGTTCTGATGTTGGAAAGATTGGGGTGCGAGATTTGCAATGAATGTTTTGCGTGATGACTGGAAATACGTATACTATGTCAGTGGTGTAGGAGCTGGGGTTGCCGGGAGTGCAAAACCCACCCCCAAAAGTTCTGATTTGTTGAAAATCCCTGAAAATTCGAGCACAGATGTTTCGACACTTCAAATGAGACCGAATGATGAAATTCATCTGATTTATGGTTTTTTTTCTCCAAAAAATGGCATCCCATGTGGTAAACTGAAGACCAATTTCTGTGTTGGAGGCCACAGCAACAACAATTTTGCTTTGTGTCGGAGAGCTTTCAGTGGATTGGAAACATGAAGACCTTCATGTTGAGTTGGGACAAGTTTGAGATAATTGGGGCAAAATTCCTTCGCAGTCTAAATATTTGCCTGCTCCTACACCCATACAGTGGTGTATCTAAGGGGGGACATCTGCCCCTGGGCGCAGCCTTTTGGGAGAGGTCGGAGCGTTGCATAATGATCACGAAATGTCAAATGTCAGTGGGATACTAATAATTGCGATTTACAAAACGTCGATTGCCAGGGCTACTTACTACCCTGTTGCGAAATCTCATCAAGATCACCAAAGTTCGCAAAGCGAGCAGTAGTGACGTCTTAAGGTGGAGTTTCTGTCTCCAGCAATCAACAAGTTTGTTTTTCAAGTGAGATGAGCTGGTGAATTGCTGAGTTGTTGAAAAACTCGCCCGGGCTTACTAAAATGTTTCAGTAGACCTCGGTAATGATGGGACAAATTTTTGCCAGTTTGCCCTATGGTTCCAACAGTGTTAGTGTTCACTGTTCACTCTTGGACCTGAGCGGGGTTTGCTACGTACAAGTGGTTTCTTCTAGAAACGTTTATCAATCATTTGATTTGCAGGTCAAAAATCATGAATGTTTCATAAAGCTTATGGCGTAAGAATTAAAAGCTCTAGGCTTGTTAAATTGGTCCAGCCTTTCGAGGAATCAGCCGACAGGGTTCTGTTCATAGGCGTAGCCAGGGGAGACAGGGTCTCCTTCCAAGCTTCTGGCATATCTTTTCATTTTGTGCTTCGAGAGGTGTTGTATCAAACCAAATACTGTTCCTCGCTTAATGTCAAAAGATTTGGCACCTCCAAAAATTTGGAATGGCTATGTCACTGGCTCTGCTTTTTTCACTTTGCAATGATTCAAACTTGAACGTATCCGTATTTGAGTAACTAGTGTCCACAAAAGCGGGATTTTTTATACGAAATCGATTTCATGTAAGTGTAACACTACACACACTCAGCCCTGAAAACTGCAAGCAATACCTCCGGGTAAAAATTTGAAAGACTGAAACAAGAGCAGAGAATTCAAACAAATTCAAGAATAATATTTAAATCAGTAGATCCAAGCATAAGCTGCAGCCATTACAACACTGGAAAATACGTCGTTTTTGAATAATTGTTTTCGCTGAAACTGGAAAACTGTCTGACGCCACGCAACAAACCCACCTTGACTTTCGCCGCTATGATTCAAAATAGAGCTTTGGTAAAATGTGTAAGAAAAAGCAGGATTACTTTCGTTGGGTTGGCAACCCGAAAATATGTTTACTGTTTGGCTTCAAATCTTCATCAGTCAAACGACATCTATCAGGCTTGAACACTCGTCCAGCAACGCTGAAAAGTCGTTTGCTAGTATAGGCCTACTGTATTTTCAAAATTGCTCTCTGTTTCTTCAAACTGCGCGTTAACGATGTTGTCAACTCAGTAATGGCCTTTGGATCGTCTGCAAGCGCAGCATAGCTTTGTGTAGCTTTTCATTTGAAATCAAATGAACAGTGATGACAATAAAGCTGCGAATCTGTCTATTGGACCAAAAGTCAATGGTCAACAAAACCTCACTGGTTTCGTTGAGTTTTTTTTACCAATATCTGTGGATGATCTTTGTTGACATGCTAGTTATCAGCTTTGCGGAAAAGTGCTTTCGACTTGGGTTAAATCACTTTATTTCTCTGAAAAAAGTTAATTTGTATAAATTCCTGTAGACCTACTAATTATATACATAGCCTGCACTTATATTCACATGTTCACTCAAAATATATATAAATGAATTAACACCTCTCCTCGCAATATAACGCTATCTCTTCTGTTGCCGAATTGCCAACCCGTTTTTAAGTAAAGCTATTATTTTTGTTGCTACGTCTCGCTAGACCAGCTGTGTCCAACCCGGAGTCGAGGGTTTTGCGCGGCGCAGTTTAGTTTTTGCTGTAGTAAAATATCCTGCATTCTGACAACCTTTCCTTGCTTTGATAATTTTGAATTTGACATTTTTGATACAGGTGATCCTCAGTGCCACTTCAACACGTCTATTACCATTGCAATGAGGATTCGAACACTTTCAGTATATTGGTTTAATAAACTAAATTTAGTTTTCTAAAATCAAAGTAAGCCATTCAATGTGCGGCCCTCAAAAATATGTCATTCAATGTGCGGCCCTGGTCAAGATAGTTACTTACTTTTTGGCTCAGTAAGCCATTTGGGTTGGACATGGCTGCACTAGACTCACTACGTTACTTCGGTCGGCCAACAGGAAGGCCAGCTGGAACAAAGTGAGAACTCTCTAAAAACGCTTTGCTTGCCGCTGGACTATCTGGATTTATCGCACAGACTGGCAAATGGTCTCCCCTGAAACATATAACAATGACAACCAATGATAAAGAAGGAAACCCAGCCTCCAAAATCGCGTTTAATCTCACAGTGACGTAGCGTGAAGAATTTCAAGTTTATTCGCAAAAGTAATCGTCGATTACGATTACATGTCATTTTTGGTCAGTTCAATCGATTACGGTTACTCAAAAAAGTGTAATCGATTACGATTACGGTTACTCCACACGTCTGTTCTGCTCCCATCAAATTCATGCAGATTTTTGCAGATGGTCATGGAACATTTTGCCTGTTTTTTGGATTTTCTTTTACTAGTTGCTAAACTTCGAATGTACTGTATTACCAATATCAGTTTATATGTTAAATCGTGACCGAAATTTGAAAATGAGGATAGCTTCACGCGAAACGATTTAGAATATAATCGTTTCTATACTCTTCGATAGTTAATGATTTCCAAAATCCAAAGGTCCTGACGTCAATTTCGTGACGTCACAGTAATATGAAGTTTTCAGACGGGTATAGAAACAACTATATGCGGCCCGAGTCAGCTTTCGACGCCCCTTTATTCCCAATTCAATCTTCGCATCTATGCTGCCACGAACGGGCTGGGTGGGGCTGCCCAAACTGACTCTGTCCCCGGGCGCGGGAAACCCTACATACGCCACTGCACGTATGCAAAGTTTGCAATCTCACAAACCATAAAAAGTCAGAGAAACATCATGAATGATTCCAGTACAAGGCCAAGCAAGTCTTAATCTCAATTTCGAAAATTTTTTCAGTGATATTCTTGTAACTTCTTGTGACAAATGAATAGCCTACCACAAAGTTTGACTTTTTTCTGGCTTTTTTAGCACTGTTTGGCTTTTTATTTGATTTTCATTCTGGCAACCCTGTTCTTTTCATGCAAATTCTTTATTAAAACAAAATGTTTTTTCTGCTGAAACCAGTTTTGTGAAACAATGTTGTATAGTGCAAGAAGCTCTCTCTGAATGGTTTTGTTACAAAACGTCTTAGTAAAGTTTTTATGTAAAAAACATTTATGCTTTGTGGAAACACCTTTTCATTTTTTGTAGAAATTGCAAGTTTTAAAAGACAATTTATTTTATATTTCTTTTCCAAATGTCAAAACAAAAATTTCGTGACAGAATTTACTCATTGTACTGAACTGGGATACAGAGCGAATAAGAATAATAGTAATAACAGTGGCGGATCCAGACCAGGCGTTTAGAGGAGGCAGACCAATTGGGGGACGCCAAAAAGATCTTCACTTGCTTGAATAACAAAGGTTGTCTGCGATAATCGTTGTGTGTCACACATAAGGAGCTACTTTTTGTAGGCCAAAAAGTGGCTATTTTTGTTGATCGAACTATGTGATTTTTCAGGGAATAAACACAGTTTGACAGTGCTTTATATCATTAATTCAGAAAATGTTTGAAATGGGTCCCAATCAGTGGGCCTCATTTTTCACAAGCTTCACAGATCTCGTATATCTACAAAATGAAGGTATAAAACCATGCTGCGCGCAAGCGTTTGCCACTGTTTTGGCTATCCGTAGCGAAATCATTGAAGAACAGTGTCTGAAACGCATTCCCGACCTGGTTAGAAGCAGAACGGATCTTAAACTTGGACGTGACAACTCATGCCCCACGATAGGACTCAAATAAAAAGCTAAATGACGATCACGTTTCGAAGCGAAGCTTGTGCATTTGCATGTACACGAAAGACTTATTTATTGCTGAAGCGACAATTCAAACACAACACGTGAATGAAAGGCATTTGCCAGAACACTACTCCCATTTTAGGTAGCTTTGCTGGCTGTCGTAAAAAACGATGAAATAATCGCATGGTAGATTTACATTGGGCCTCAAAGCATATTTCCCTAAAATACATTTAACGCCACTTACAAAGATAGATGTTCAATCAAGTCTTTAAATGCCGTTTCACATTTTTCGACATTGGATTGCTGATGTGAAGAAAAATCCCACTAGACCAGGTTATTAAAAAAAGTTGTGACACTTTTCAACAGAAGTGGAAGCAAGCGGGCTGAGACCCCAAATTCACAATCAATACCTCCAAAGTTAAGCTCTAGTCTCCCAATGAAATCATTTTTCAATTCATTGCATATAATACTATTACGAAGGCCCCGAAGAAGCTCAAAGCCATCCCCAATGCTGCTGATCTGGCGATGGATCTGCTTCTCTCCAGCCAGGCCAGAAAGCACAGAGGAGAATCAGCCTATCACCAATTTAAAACCACGAACCTTCGCCAATACCAAAGTCATCAGTAAAAAAGTTAAAGATTTCACCAGAAGATTGCTTTTTTTGCTCAGATTTATATCATACAAGCGGAATGATCTCACAACCAATAAGCTAAGCATTTTTCTGTCGGTTGCAGAGGTCGCTAACCATGCCAAATTTGTCTCTTCATGGTCAGCATGAGTGGTCTACGGGTTTGCAATTGAAACAAATGGTTCAAAAATATACAGCCATCAGTACCTGTTGCCTGACACGTAGCCATATAGGGGCAAAGAACGCCGTCATTCCCCCAATTTTGGACGGCAAATATTCAAGTGTTGAGAAAAAAATTGTTGTGACCACGTGAAACCAATTATTCAATGCACTAAGCTGAAAATAGCTAGTATTTTGTCAAAGTTCCTGCGTGAGAGCTATAGGCATACAAAGTGGGCGGGGAGATTTGGACAAGATTTAAAAAATTCAGGAAAAACTTCCCGATATGTTTGGGCGAGTTTCTTAAGCAGAACCATTGCCATGCAAAACTCTCCTATTCGTTTTTCTCAAAGTGGAGCAAAATTCGGACGAATTGAAAATTTTCCCCCCTAAAGCCCAAGGTTCTCATATGCCTCTGGTTAGAGCTGTGTACCATGATTTGAGGCATGTCGCTGAGTGCAGTAATCAGGGGTGTAACGACGGGGGTCAAGGGGCACAATTCCCGGGCGCCGAAAAGTCCTAACAATGTCATAAGTACTTCAGTGTAGTGCATTTGCTTCCGAAAGACCGCAAGTTCGAACATGGGGGCGCGAAGCTTGTTTCTTGCCCCGGGCGCCATCTAACCTCGTTACGCCACTAGAAAATTGACTTATGGAAAATTGACTTAATAACCAAAACCAAGAAACAATAAATTGTTTTTTTATTTTGTTGGTGTGTTGTGTACCTTTTTCCCAGCAGAAAATTTCTATTTTCAGTCCCAAACAATGAAACAGAAAGCTTCAAAATCAAAATTACCCTAGAATCCAACATTGCGTTAGGCGTACGGCAAACATTAGGTCTGCTGGAACAGCAAACCAGTCTCTTAATAGCAGTGGAGCTCCTCTTTGCGGTCCACAAATGTTTCCTCAAGCCGTAATGTGGCCTTTCATGCTCGCAGTCATGGACCACCCTGTGTTAGATGATACCAGGGGTGTAATGCTAAAAAAGAGGTGTGGGAACGCCGTTCCCACACTAAATAAAAAGGAAGACTGCACCAAATAGTTCGAATAAAATGAGCATTCGCTTACAAGAATTTCCACACTAGATCTTCCTTTTTCACTGTAGACTTTTGACTAGCAGTGCGAATCTGCGTGTCGCATCTGTGAAATTGCAGTCATGTCTTGATGTAATCGTTTCGATCCCACATCCTCAAGGAACGTTACTAGCGCAAAAAGGTGTGGTAACGCCGATCCCACCCGATTGTACCCCTGGATGAAACACTAGCAATTCGCCAACGCTTGTGCTGCCTTTTACGAGTATGTATAGAAACTGTTGTTTCAATTTTGTTTTGGTGATTTAATAAAGGTATTTTGCTTTTGGTATCGACCAACAACCATGTAGCGTAGCTGTGAGATAATTCTACGATCTGTAGTGGTACTGCAGTGCATTTTGCTTGTCTGCGAT
>JGI24021J15306_10010947_pt1 | contig 11279 bp, 8 predicted proteins | sample Ectturendosymbi1_FD_15306 | JGI IMG/M metagenome (IMG submission 15306)
TGTCGTCCTCCACTGTCCAATTCATCGACTCCCCGACGGACTACACGACCAGACGGTTCTGGAAGATGAGACAACCGAATGGCTGCTCAACACCTGCCCCGACATCTAGGCGGGCTAGCAGTGGATAAAAGAACTCCCTAAAAGAAAGAAGAACCGCTATATTAACGCATTTAGTTTCAAAGCTATACAAAAGCAAAAATCTGCGATGTTCTTAAGGCTACGGCTGGTGCTGCAGATAAGCGTAAGTTATAACTAATTTGTAGCACGCCAGAAATATCAGAGAGGAATTTTTGCAATGGTCTTGAAATGAAGTTTGCACCACCATTAGGTGGGATACAGCAAGTTAGTGAGGCAGAAACAGTTGCGAAAAGCGTTATTTCTTGTTTTTACTTGCGGTTATTGATTACAAGCGGTTAAATACAAGTTTGTATTTTATTATCACCAACGTCCACACGGAGCTTACACCTAAGGCAAAAGTCAGCCATGGCATGGATTCTCCAGCATTTACACTACACACAACGTTTTATTAATCATGGACAACTGGTTGAACATACTGCTTTGAACAGGTTCGACTATAATCTGAAGTAAGTTAGGTTGCTTGAGCAGTTTCGTTGATTTGCATTGAAGTATTTATTTGGTTTACACATCAAAAGCTTGATTACCGGTAACCTGAAAAATTTTGGTTCAACTTTCGGATTGGGGGGTCAATTGCCCCCATTGCCCCCTCCCCTGGCTACGCGCCTGGACACTGGTCCGTGCTCTTGTTTTTTCCAGGAATGCGAAGAAAGCAATGCACTTGACTGTGCTTTGGATTAAACTGACTGAATTCTGTAGTTTTACCCGCATTGGTTTTTCCTTTTAACCCACATCATTAGTCTTTGCATTAAAGGATTAGGCACTCACCTTCAAAGATGTGCCTATTCACAATGGAGGCTAGAAGGCCCTGTTCACCAACTAAAGCGGATGGTCTATATCTCTAGCTATGTAAGATATACCTAATAACTCTCTACTACAAAATTTACAAAATTTGGAAAACGTTTTAATCGCTTGTGCTGTTTTTGTGTCCTGTCTGATGAATGACAATATGATTCAAGACAGAGAACAGTAAACTGTGGTTAGGACTTGGGAGTAAATAAAATATATTAATAAAACAGAATCCATTTGAACAAATTTGTAGGACTGACGATGCGTAGTGTTACGTGAAATCGATTTCCTATTAAAAATTTACTGATTGATTAAAATTCTACAGATAAGGTTTTTCTTCTCATCTTTAATTTTCGTTTCTTCTCTCGTTGTGTCGGTCGTGATCACGCGCCAAGGAAAACAACAGTCGTGTCAGGCAATCAGAGACCGACATAGCATCCAGTTTTCACAAGCACGTTTGCAAGTAAGTTTTATGAGCTAATGGTGGGTTTGGTTCAAAATGCAGTACAAGCAGGGAACCACATTAAAAACAAACTTCTGAAACTCCTCTCTTCAATGCAAACTAACTTTTCATTGGCCGGCTTGAAATTTCTGGGCACGCGGCTGCACATCCCTGGGTTAAATATATGTAGGTACTGCAACCTACGTTGTTTCAAATCTCCAACTCGTACATTATTTTGTGATGATTTTGCTAAACTTCATAATGACGAGATACTAAAGCTTACGAACTTCGCATTTCAGTGCAGGAATGCTGGGATAAGTACTTACTGCCGCTTATTACATATAAGAACATATGCAGCCTACGATTCTTTGATTCTCGAAGCAGTAGGGTTTATTGTGATAATGCTGTCTCTTTACAATTCTCTTTATCTCTTCACAAACAGTGCTCGTCTCCAAGCGAGCCCTTCTGTTTCAACGCGCTCTTTCTGTGATAACATTCTCTTTGTGGGCCTGGAAGCGCTGAAAGGCGGTGAGCGGCGCGTGGTCACAGCGGACACGCTTCAGCGCAATAAATGCACACATCCAGCAGATTTGCGTAAATCTGTCGCACGGATGTGTGAAGATTTACCTAAATCTGTCCGACTTAGNTAAATGTGTGCAGATTTAGCTAAATGTACGCAGATTTAGCAGTTTTTGTGCTAAATCTGTCCGATATAATNTTTTACGAACGGCGCCCCATAGNTCTGAAGGTAGTTATGATGACAATGATGAATTTTATTTGTGGAATGTTTAAATAAATCCTGATCCTGACGTTTTGCAAAATTGTAATTGAAATTGGGCAACAGCGTTGATTATATTATTTATAAGTGTGACCTTTTCAGTTACTCCCAGTGACGCCGGAGAGCGGGAGTGTGACGAGGCATTGCCCCCTTGTTCTTCCAAAAAGGTGGCAAACGGGGGGTGGGTTTTCATAAAAGTATCATACATAATTTGGTAGAGCCCCTGCCCTAACGCTGCTTCGACGTGCCTGGTTACTGCTGCATGTGTTTATATTATATCGACCTATAAACTGAGCGTCTCCACAGACATGGTTGTCAAAATTCAGGTCACAAAATTGCTAACATACAACTTCTCATGGAGCGTCACCGGCCATAAATATTTCGTAGGTTAGAAGATATGACACATTTAAATCATATAAGTTTTTTGACGAAATAATCGATAAAATCGCAGCAGCAAAAGCAGTCCTGTCGCCACGGGGGGCTTCAGCCCCCCAAACAAAGCTCCCCATCCCCCCCAAATTGAAACATGACACACTACAAATCAGTTGAGTTTTTGTCAATTTTAGAATGTCAAGTCCCCCCCCACAAACCCAAATCACCCCCGCAGAAATGCAAAGAAACTTGAAAACTTTCTGGCGACGGTTCTGAGCAAAAGCACGAAAACTTTGTCTTTGAAGTTAGATAATTGCAAGTAAAACTTTAGATTTCAGAATTTCTTTTATTTTCCGTTACCTTTTCAGGGTTTTATATCCAAAGAAATGCTTTAAAATTTTGCAATTTTATATTTGTCTAATAGTTTTGTTTAAAATCATTTGCATTCAGTTTTTCATATTCATTTCTCTGTCTGTCCTTCTCCTTTAATGTACAGTATTTATGAGTCTGTCTCAGTCAGTCCTTCATGGCGTTCAAAAACTCAAAACTCTGAGAGTGCATGCTCCAGATCAGAACCCCCTACAGCTCGCACCAGCAGTGATTGTGACCAGACCTGACGAGATAGGGAAACAAGCGGGTACGCTTCATTCGGGATCTTCAAAAGGCTCTGATATATCCGTGCTTTAGAAAGCAAGGTGCAACTCTGGCCAATCTTATGCTGTTCTATCAGAAAAATTTTGTGCCCATAATATTATGTCACTAAAATTAATGCAGATGATCATGGAACTTTTGCCTCTCATTTTGTTTGCATTTTACTTCACTAGTTGCTGCAATTTGAATTTATTTCCGCGATTTGTAATGTCACAATACAACAGTTTGAATGTCCAATCGTTACCAAATTTTGAAGTGGAAACACCTTCATGAGAGGCGATTAGATTCTTAACTCTACGATAGTTAATGATTTCCAAGATTGTGAGTTCCTGACATCAATTCTGTGACGTCACATCATATGAAGTTTGCAGACGGGTCTAGAACCAACTATACGCGGGGCCCAAGTCAGCTTTCGACGCCCCTTTACTCCCAACTCATTCTTCGCAACTATGCTGCCACAAACGGGCTGGGTGGGGGCGCCCAAACTGAGTTTGCCCTCGGGCGCGGGAAACCCTAGGTACGCCACTGCACCAGCGGCTGTCTTACGATCTCCATGTTGCATTCTGTTCGCGCAGACAGATGTAGATCATACGCAGTCGTGTGGTTCCCAACTGCTGAGGGACTGGCCTGGTGAGGATGGATCCCTTTGTTTTGACGTAACGCAGCAAACTGCCGTAGAGAAAATCGTCTGTGTGGATGTCCAAGGGTTGTTGTGGCAACCCTGGCCGTGATTCGTCGTAGCTGGGTTCACAATTTCTCCGCAACGTCCTGCAGTTGCTTCCAAATCTACACAATGTCATAATAGATACCGTTTGTGACCCAGCATTAACGCCAACTTCTTAACGCCAATCATCCAGCAGACTTGATGCCCATTTCAAATGTGTTTTGAATTGTCTACATCACAAGTTGAATTACAATTTGCCTCTCAGCTTTAAACTTTTGGAAGAAAATTAAATGCGAAGATTTGCTCGAAGGACCACCCTGATGTCAACTCTTTTTCGCGTGACGGTGGTTTTTCATCAACTTGAACTGAAGACATATATTGTTTGCGCACTTTCCCCACATAAGTTTAAAGTCAATGTGACGGAATCTGTTGGGCCTGAAACAAGCGTTGCGAAGTAATTGCAATTTGCTTTGTAGTCGGCGCATCCCTACAAAGTGCCGAAGAACTTATTGTTTCAAACAACAGGCCATTGTTTCAACAGCATGAACCACAACATTAAACGTCACATTCAATTAGCCACGAAAAAAGATAAAACTGCTCACGAAGACACGAACTACCTACATTGTGAGGAAAACTAACACACTTTAAAGAAATACTTATTTGCAAATCGCAAAGATCGTTGGACATTTAACTTAAAACGAAAAGCGTTTGGAACAAGCAACGTCTTTGTAAGAACTTGTGTCGCCCTCATTTGCCAAAGAAGATTCTCATCGGGCGTGGGTCTTAGCTGATGAAATTAAGCAGCTTAAATTTTAAATAGTCTGAATAATTTCTTCACCTCTTTTCAATTATCTCTGCTTATAATAGGAGATTAGATTTTGCCGCCCCCTGGAACGTGCCGCTCCTTGGCTATAGCCAGAGTAGCCAGTGGGTTGCTACGCCTCTGCTTCTTACTGGTGTCAAGCTGCAAGCAATCCGACATTTTTGGCCATTTTGGTTGCCATAGGAACAAAACTATGATGAAAGAATACGAACCTTCTCGCAGATTAGAGAAGAATTTTAAGCCTTGTGCTTAAATTAGCCAAAATGTCAATGTTCCTAATCAAACGTTCTGATTCTAAATGTGTTTACAGTACTCACTGCAATAATGTTATACCGACGTTCATCATAACAATGGCGCGATCGAAACTTAGTCACTTTCCAGAAAATTTTTTTTGTCCAAACAATTGCGACCGGAAGCAGCATTTCATGCGGATACAGCAATGAAATGCAGCCATGAACATTAATAGATTTGCTTGCTAGTTTGAGATGGATGATTGGACGACCACAAATTCATGGAAAAGCTTTCGATTCTTAACCAACCACATTCTTCGTAAAATGTTGGCAAATTTTGATAACAACAAGTACCATATCTAAATAATGATGAGATTCTTTGCTGGTCACATTTTACAGACAGAAAAATACTGCCAAAGAGCAGATACTGCAACAAAACAATAAGCTTGAACAAGCACAAAAGATCAGCTGCAGATAAAAACAGCATTTTGCAAGACGTTTGTTTGCGTCGAATGCATGTTCATGCAGAACCAACGACAACGAAGCACTGAATGTCGGTTTGAAATCGTGCAGAGCAGGGTCGGAGACTTTTTTCTAAACGGTGTGCCGACTTAAGATTTCGAATCATTCAGTGTGCCAAAAACATACCTACACAAGTTAAGGTGAATATACCTTCTGTGTGAATATACCTTCTGTGCAGTGGAAGTTTGAGCCACGGAGGATAACCTAGTTAGCTGAAGGGGACCCACTGGTCACCGTAGGGACCTCACTAGCCAATGCCAAAAAAAATTGAGAAATGATAGTGGATCCTGATGTGGATGTCTATACTAAAACACGAAATCGCAGGAAAACACCCCAACAAACGCAAAAAAGAAAACGATTCGCACTTCTGCCCTCGTCAGTTATGCCACTGCTACTGTGTGAATCTTAACAAAATTGATACGGAAAACGTGGAGCTTCTGCGTACTGTTGGAAATTGCTTGGCGTGCCAAGTGTGGCACACGTGCGGTAGGTTGCCGACACCTGGACTGTCGCTCGTTTGGATCCATTGCAATTCATCAGCATCATTGACTTTCGTTTTTTGAAAGCAATTGTTGCAAGATGTTAAGTACGCTCTTTCCCTGACTTCAGTTTTCCAGAAAATGATGCAAGCTACTGCCGTACACTAAATAAAAGCTGGTAATTTTGCGTAGATGTTTTTTTTCAACATTGGCCCCTATCACATGCAGCCATCAACTGGACAAGAAGACTGGAAAAAGCGGCGCATCTTCTTTTTCTTGCACTTCTTTGTCCGTAACACTCAGATCAGACGGGACGCTCGTCTTTCTTGAAATCGTCTTTCGAAGCATAACCTGTTTTTGTAGTAATCACAGCGTGAGTCGGCGAAAGACTTTTGCCGCCTGAAACATATCCGCCATGATTATCCAACGCGACAGTTACCGGATTCCTCATCAAAGACTCGATGGTTCGATACTCCCCACTGTCAGGTTCGGCAACAGGGACATGGTTCGACGCCTGAGCATTGTCAGCATCAAAAGGTGCAGTCTCACAAGAGACAGTGACGTAGTTAAGTTGCGGAGAGCTGCTCGTGCTGTTGATGTGGGTCGGTGCTGGCAAGTCACGTGATATTAGGTTTAATTGAAGCGGCTCCGCTATTTCAGCTTCCTCCATCAAAAGCTGCTGAGAACCTTTCTCTGACTCGGTAGCCAACGTTGCACTGTGATTCCATACACTTTTCTGTGACAACAGAAAAAAGAAAAGTATTATTCAAGAAAAGTATTATCTATATTTGCTTCTGTATGCGCTGCTTGCGTAACTACCTGGGAAAGAACAATTGACATTTGATCAAGCCAGAGGTAGAGAACGTGCGCCCACGGGCCAAATGCGGCCCGCGTGAAAATTAAATACGGCCCGCATCAGAATTTTTATTACCCATGACAGGACACAACATCACGTCAAAACGCAACTACATGACAAGCGTATAAGACAGTCAGTCAATAGGAGTCTCTCTCGCTCTATGACGTATTTTCTCTCCTTACTTTCCCTTGGAAGACAAAAGTTAGAACTTTAAAATAAAATTAATGAACTCTTTGCGGCCCGCCAGCGGTATTCCACAATTCATGCGGCCCGTGACAATAAATAGGTTCCCTATCCCTTGGTTAAACAGTGTATGTTAAACAGATTAAGCCAACAAATTTGCGCCTGCATCAGCTGTTCACGTGCTTCTAATGCAACTGATCTAAACAAAATTCTTTATGAGTCCTTACTTGTTTGAGCTTTTGTTGTCGGCGACTATAATATATCACCATAACTATGTCCTTTGAATTATTTGGGTGGTGTACAGCCATCTCGTGCACTGTCTTTTCAAAAGTCTGTCGAGATTTTGCACTTGTTTGATGCTTTCATGGGCAAACTAGCAATGAAAGCCATAAACTGTCGAACCGTTCTTGGTGGCCGCTTTCACCAACAGCTCCCTTTATAGCAGATAAATGAACTATGCCACCAAACAAAACTTTTCGTGTTCGATTTTGACAGCAGTTGGGCTGCAACAAAGTTTTAACTTGTTATTTGTAGTACTGTAACTGCGAGACACTAGACAGCTTGAAACAATGGTGATAGAAAATTGGCTTTTGACCTCTGTATTCGACAACAAAAACTCGCGGTGGCGGCAAACACGCATTAACTTTTGAATCAAATTGATTTCTGGCTTGCTTGATCATGTATAGCTGACATAAAGTTGATCTGGTGCTTACCGAAACAGCTGGGGATGGTATCTGCTTCATTCGCAGTAACCTCCTGAAAATCTTTTTGCCGTTTCGACGACAGAACATAACCAGCAGCACCAGTAAGATAACCGAGAACAAAGCAAGACCGATCAACATCAGCCTGCAAAAAACGTGAACCCGTCATTAAAGAAAGCAAAACTTAAGTTCAGCGTAGAAGAAAAGCGCTTTGATGTGAGATCAAGATATGTTTAAAAATTTAATTATCAAAACTAGGCCAGCTGTGTCCTTTGCCATAATAGCAGCAAAATGTTTGTTTGGAACGCCCACCAGTCTAAAGAATTTTTCATAATTCAAAACCCTTTAGCTCAAGGTTGGAAGTTTCTTGAGAGAGAGTTACAGCATAAACAAGCTTTATCGCGAGACATCGTTTGTGCGCATTTTGAACGTTTTTTACGCAAGCTGGGGTCATGCTTTAGTGATTCGAATCGATTATAAGAAATGCCGGCAATGATTTCAAATACCATGTTGAGATTGCTTTAACAGTTCATACCAGGTGTTGTCAAGAGTCGGCGTTAAAACTATTTCAGTTTTACATGTCATCAATGCAAACCAACTACGAAGCAGTATGTAATACGGAAGACACGGCTGACCACCGTCAGGTTTCGCTTGGTTCAAATAAATTCATTCAATCTCCTAAGTAGATTTAATGGTTCAGTGCGACGTCAAGTGTTCACTAGCAACCTTTCATCTCGAACTTGGGTCAAGTAGTCAAACGTTGGAAAAACAAAATATACAAAACCAAAAACTTAAATGACATCACAACGGTCGTTTCGGAAAACAACTGCTTTCATCCTCGGCGAAGATTAAATGAAGCGTGAAAGCTTAGCACGTAGAAAAAGTGGGCAGAAAAATAACAGTCGGTCACTGCGGTAGGTGACAAATTAGCGAGAGAATTCACTGTGTCTGAATCAGACATCACAAAAAACATTAGTTTCGAAATCGCGAGTTGGCGATTTTCGTCGTGAGTTCTATCCCTGAGTTCTAGCCCTTTTATTGGGATACTTTGTTTTGCAGCAGAGCAAAACCAATTTTGATATATTACGGAATCTTAGCAACGACATCCGGAGTTTCACGTGTTGTTCTGTGATTGTGGGACATCTGTTTTTTCAGCAATTCCCCTTCACCACGGAATGCAGGGCAGCTTTCTCAGGTACAAACGATGGTCGCAGGTTGCGAGCTCGTTGTCACAAATCTATATATTGCCCTTCAACTAACAGCTCAATATGAAGTTTGCTGAAACGCTTACAACACGCTAAAAACAAACACTCACGTTTTGTTTTCATGCAGGCTCAGAGGAAGAGGTGGCAGGCACACCTGCAACCAAGCAACTTGTAAATTAGTAACGTCATCGCTTGTGTTGCGAAGTGTAGCAGGCGGGTTGGGCGAAATGAAAGCAGAAGCAAAGTCCCTAAAAATACCATTTCTGCTAGACATACTTTTCGGATCAGTGTGTGCGATGCGCATGAGAGTTGGTCAAAGTGCTTCAGGCACGTAGCAAAAGACAAAAGGACTTGCCTACACCTTTGCCCGGATTTCCAACTTTATGGATTAAAGATACTTCGCTCTACTAATTTTTGTCGGTTTTTCTTAACTGAATGTGCAGGCATCTCAGTTGATGATTGGGCAACAGTTCGGCACCCCTAATGTGTAACTGGATCCCAAATTTTTCGTTGACACATCGTCCCTGGTAAACACATGGCCATTATCATCCACGCAAGCAGTTTTTGCTTGTCTTGTTATGGCCATATCGAAATCTGTAAACAGCGTTTTGGCCACTGGCCATTTCAAAATATACGGTGTTGTTCATTCAAAATTTCAATCTAACACACATACCTATGTGCTTATAATAGACAACTATCGGCACGAATGTCGTAGCTATAGAAAAAACAATGAATGTTGATAATCCAGCAGACCGCAATCTCTTCCAAAAATATAACCCCATTAAATTCCCAACAAATCGGCCATCAACTTTAAAACCATGATAAAAATTTGTGAAACTGTCGAGGGGTGCCCGACGAGACAACCTGTTTAAACAGGTCTTTTTTGGTGTCCCAGGGCTTTAACTTTAATTTGCATGCAATTGTTTAATGTTTACGCCACTAAACTCATGTTGAAGCTATTTGCAGGTCGGTTATTCCGTTTCTGACTTCTGTTGGGAATCTTGCTTTGCACAGAACACATCTCGCTGTCTGCGGTCTCATAGACCCTACTGGTGTTTTTCAGGCACCAGTAACAGTTTAGCGCTCTTTTGCTGAAAACAATCATATCGGTTTGAGAGGGGAAGTTGTTCGCAATATGATGGTCCTTTTCCCGGTACTTTGCGGTCACAAAGACAGAGTCACTTGAAAGTAGAACTACAACCCAAATAGCGGTTACTGCGAACAGTGGCGTAGGCAGAAAGTTTTCATGGGGGGTTTCATTCAGTGGCAGATGGTGGGCATTTGCATTTGGTGTGCGCTTTTTGTGACGTCACCGTTTGACGTCATATTCGCGTTTTCAAGCGAAGTTTGTTGACATAATAGGCATATTCTTCTACACGCACTCCCCTTATTTTTGTAAAATTCAAGCCCTATACATTCCCTTATAATAAAGTTTTTGTAAAATATCAAGTTCAAGGGGGAGTTTTAACCCCAATCCCCCTCTTGCGTACGCCCTTGACTGCGAACGTTACCAGCAAGTATAGATCGAGAATGCGAATTAATTGAAAGCTTTTCCGTTGATATTTATTGGTGCAAAAGAGGAAAGCAATGGCGTGTGTGCGCCTATATTGTATTTGATGACGGACAGGCAAGTTGTAGGGAACCAGCAAGTAATAGAAATATTGTAAAAAAGCAGATTCAACCCTATTTGGCTTTTAAATCTACTTCCTGCTTGAGTTTAAATTCTTCCTTTATCCTAATTTTATACTGTACATTTTAAGCAATTACTGGACGGAAAAATCTTATTTAGTTAACCAACAACGAATTGCAAAACCACACAGTGTATCTTCAAAACAAATGTCTACCAAAAAATCACCAAAGAAACAGCAAAATTTACTTTAATCATAAAAAAGTTTGATTTGTAAAGGGGCGATATTAGGAAAAAACATTTTCAACTCTTCGGAAATTATCTTAAAAATTTTCTGTTTTCTAAAATTAGATGACACGCAGGGAACGTTGCAATATCAACAGCTTTGGTGCCAACAGGAACAACAAGAGGCGCATCATTTCCACAAATTAGAATAAGCATCAATCGGTACTTTATCTCCTCTAAAGTGGCTCTCTCGACATTTGACAAAACTTGGAATCTTTGCATGTGCTTACAATTAGAATTAAGTTCATTACAATTCAGCCAATGCTCCTATGCAATCGCATGAAAAATGAAACGGCATAAACATTTTGTGGCTCCTAACCAGTAATTATCTGCTGGAAGATGAAGCAGAATGGCTCTTTTGTTAAAAAAGGTTGCCGATCCCTGGTTTGCCGATCCCTGGTTTATAGAGTCTGTGGAACACAGCCTAGACTGCAACGAGAACTATCTGGGTCTTGAAATGCCCATGTGCTCTTTTGTCTCCTTGGGAGCACTTCTTCAAAAGCTGCCCTTGAACAAATCTTCAGGGCCTGATTGTAT
>JGI24021J15306_10010948_pt1 | contig 11279 bp, 3 predicted proteins | sample Ectturendosymbi1_FD_15306 | JGI IMG/M metagenome (IMG submission 15306)
TATCAAGGCAAATATTTATGAAATTTAGTCGGGAACTTTTCGGGTCCCCACAGGTCCATACCAGGTACCTAATATTTTCCTTAAAAAAACTGTATATCGCCAAATAAAATCAACTTAACTCAACTCTGGTTTTCACAAAAGGTAGCTCTGGAAAATTTCAACGATTTTGAGCAATCTACCATAGTTAAATGATAATATCACCTATCAAAGATCTCCTAAAGTAAACTGTGTAAATTACCGGAATACTGTAATACAATGTAAAATATTTACCACAGTGGAAAGTGATATAAATGATTCCAAAAAACGGATTCCTTTGTGGAAACGTCGCTCCAAGTACTATTCAAACAAAAAAATAAATGTGAAATAGCCGTGTCATTTTTGCAAACAACGAACTACCTTGATAAATTTCTATTCAAAAAGCTTTTAACAAGAACGACAAGCACAAGTTACTTCAAAGATAGATGTAAGACGCAATCGGTGAATCAGAGGAATGTAATAGACGCATGCAACGAGGATCGGTATGGCACCACTGATGGTGTACCACAGGATGATAGAGCCGTATCCGTATGACTGGACTGGATACCCAATCACTGTTATCGCAGACATAAACGTGACAGATATTGACAGGCCAACAGGAATCTAAAATAGATTAAAAAACGTGCTTAGAAGTTTTTTTTAAGAAGGTTGTGACCATTATTTGTACACGTTAACAAATGACCATATCTGTAATGTGTTTATCTGGCAACAAACTAAGCATTCGTCTAAACGAGAATTGCGTAAAGGATAGTTTTAATATCTGCTTTTCAAACGTACAATAGAAGCTTGAATGCGTATTATCTTCCTAGTTTAATTTCAAAGTTTGGTAAACAAAACCAGAATGTCATTTGTGAATAAACACTCTCTCAAATTTTTCAGAAAAAATAAATTTTCCTCTAGCAGAGTTACAAAAAAAGTTGCGTGGTTGTTTAAAAGCACCTGTTTTTTTCTGGTGAGCATACTATTCCTTTCGTGGTCCGCATATTTTTACTGGGTATATCGCACGCTCCAAAATGTATTGGTATTAAGGACAGAGCTCTTTATCGTAATATTTTTCTCCGAGTAAGTTGAGAAAACACTTCATTTCCAATTTTTAATAACCTTATATAGTAGGAAAACGTGCTAATTTCGGAAATAACGAAACGGTTGGAATTTTTCCATGGACCATCATAACTTTTTGAAAAGAAAGAGAAGTTTCTTAAAATTTTTTGCTTAGGTTAATAAAAACAAAGGTTTTCAGAGGACGACTTCGAAATTTGTAAACCACCAAGCCTGTTTTGCCAGCGACTTGTAATTAAGCAAAAACGAAAATGTGAGGTTGAATTTGCGTATGACATTCGTTAACAAAATGTTGTACTTTACTGTTTGTATATTAAAAAAGCATAGTCTGGCAAACAACATGAATTTTTATTCATTCTAAGCCTTTTCAACACTTTGACGAAAAAGCGTTTGCGTAGCTGGTGTAAGGACCATGCTTTATTCAAAGACTGCACGTTGTGTATTTGCTTTTCAAACTTACCGGAGACATAGAGCGTTTACCAAAGTAATAATTTTCTTTGTCATTTTCTTGTCTGTCTTTGATGGCGTAGAAAGCTCCAACAAGAAGAGAAAGAACTAACAAACCTTGAAAACAGTCGAAAACTAATGTAAATGCCATATTTTAGCCGCTGAACAAAATGTGTAAAACTGCAAAATGCTGAAAGCAAAAAATAGAGCGTAAAGCAGCATAATTGCAGATTTACAAATAGTTCAAATAGCACAGTCGGATTTAGTTGATTCGAGGCCCGAGGCTAGAATGTTTCTGAGGCCCCCTCTTCCATTTACGAATTGTGGAAAATGGTGAAGCGTTAATCAACTTGCGTAAAACCGAAAATAACGATAAAACGTACCTAAATTGTTGCAAACGCAAGATTCACGATTCACGCATTCCTTAATCTTTCAGACTGCTAATTCGAACGCAACGGAACCGTCGCACGGTAGGATATAAAGTCAAAATTTTGCTCATGCTGTCATCCTATTGAATTAACAGTACTTCTTAAGAAGGAAAAGCTGCAATCATCGAGTCTAGCGAGACTTAGCATAGCACAGTAAACAATTAAAAAGATCTTTTACTCTGCATTTTCATAGCACCATCGTTTTTAAAAAAGACATTTGCAAGTTGTTTATTTGTCTCAGCTTGTGTTTTGACTGATTTTCATTTCAGTCTTGACTTTGTTTGCTTTCTCTGCTCCTGCTTTGGCTTTTTCAGCGTTACACCCGAAAGCATTGTTGGAAGACTGTAGGACTGAAGTCGCATAGCGTTACATGAAATCGATGCCCTTTTTTCATAATTTGATGATGGATTCAAACCACCTTACAGAGATTAGTTACTTGAATTATCTAGGACAGTGGTTCTTAACCTTTCCAACCCCGGGGACCTCTATTCCTAATGGCATTGGGGTTACTTCGTCTGAGCAACCTTTTAAAGTAGGTGCATGTTGAAAGAGCAAACAATATTGCAATCAATCGGATTAGTTGTTTGCTACTGAGCCTCTAATTTATTAAATTAGACCTTTATTTACTGTATGAAAGCACTACACAAGTAGTTAGTCGATTATACCATTTTCAAGTTACGTCATCCATCAAAGTGGTGGTCGTTGTCAGGGCTGAAACCAGCTGATATTTTCGGGGGGTGGGGGTAAAATGATCATAGCTTGGTGATGTATTTCACATGCCCGGTTGTCCCCCTCTGGTTTCGGGCCTCGTCGTTGTTGTTTGTACATCTGAAGGTTAAAAGAGAGCACTTCTGCATTCCTCTTGGGGACCGTCAGTTTTTTCACTCGGACCCCGTTGAGAACCATGTCTGCATGATCTAGATCAGGGGTCACCAACCTTTTTGAAACTGCGAGCTACTTCTTGCGTACCGATTAATGCGAAGGGCTACTAGTTTCAAACATACTTCTGAAATACAAATATTGCTCAATTTACTTTCAATTATTTTAGAATTGATATTCACTAATGTGAAGACATTGATCATGCTAATGCTATTTTCAGAACAGGCCGGCGACTTACTTCGTCCTTGCGGGCGACCTGGTGCCCGCGGGCACCGTTGGTGCCCCTGATCTAGATGAAGAAAATTTTTGCCAAAGTTTGCAATTTCAGTGCACACAATGCTCAGTGCGGACAACCTCTTCTGGGACATTGTGACTATTAAATCATTTTTAATTCTTTAGAGTCTTGTAGCAGACCTTCATTCTCAGTATTTAGCGATAGTGGTGTAGGAGCTGGGGTTGCAACTGCATCCCCAAAAGTTTTGATTTGACAAAACTTTGGACAAAATCTAGAAAATTGTGGGCAAAGAAGCTTCGATATTTTTTAACTATTTACTAATAAAATTAAACCTCTTTGTTATTGAGTTAAATAAAAATTTATTGTGTCATAGAAAACACAATGAATTTATATAAAACCAACAAACTGTTTTAGTAACTTCGTGTCTTAGTTTGTGTGGCTGATGAGTAACTAACGCACTTAAAAGTTTTGGCAAAAGAAGGCATTTCATTTACGTGCTTTATTAATTGCCACTGACAGAATCGCCCATACTGCAGGACACCTAATTCATATTAGTAGAGTCCATGCCAAGCAAGCAGAAAAGAGCTTTTGTTTTTAATTTTACCTACAGTATTTGGATGAANACATTTTGCCACGGAATTTGTTGCGTGTTACATATATGTGCAGTTGAACAGACAACGTCGTGAGAGTCACNGCATGGTCATAACATAAATAATATAAATAATAGGACGCATGGCATACATATCACATGCATGTCTTCAGAGAGGGAAACAACTTTAAACCTATCTCAGCTAGATCTGGGGTTCATTGCTGACAACAATAGCTGGAATGTGAATGGAAAACCTCAGAATTGTGCGGCAGATGCTCAAGAATACTGATCCAGCTGGCTTCTCACAATGTTCTTGCATAGACCAGCCTAATTTGTTTCAGTTGGATAATTCAATAACCAAATTTTCATGTATAACATTTTCTGTTTCAATGTCTATTGGTAGAAGAAAATATGATATACCACCAACAGCTACAGAAAATTTGTAGGAAGAAACATTGTCGCGTAAATGTTTTTCGGGCAAATTTGAGAAATTTTGGGCAAAATATCCTTGCACCCCCAAAAAATTGACTGCTCCTGCACTTATGCTTAGTGACCATCAGCTAAGAAATATCGGCATCATGGTTTATACATTTGGGAAGGATATCTGAAATATTGCGGTATATAATGAAATAGAGGTATGGGATGTTTCTAAAATTTTGTACTATATGTTTATATTGCAGGGTACGTCTAGCCCTACACATACCTCTTATCTGCAATATAGCTTTATAGTTTGGCCAGTTGCATATGAAGCACGAACAACCACAAGCTGTTGATTCATAAGTAACTGATTCCCACGTAGCAATCGGTATGATTATGTAAACACAGCCAGCGTGCACAAAAACGCAAATAAAAGCACATAAGGCGGTGACGCAGCATGCAGTACTTCACCTATAAATACTATTAAGTCCACCGTTCCAAAGTAACTCTTGTCCATCGCTGTCTTCACAGAAGTTAATTATTCAGTTGTATCACAGCTGCAAAGCAAACTTCACCGGCTTAATCAAAGAATGAACACAGCAGTTAAACCTTTCTACTGTAGTTACAGTATATTACCTGCAAAAACTACTTTTAGTCGTCAGACCAAGTAAACCAACAATTGTATTTGGTCTTCTCGTGATGAGAAATAAGAAGACGTAAGCTTTCATCATAAATGTCATAGAAAGGTACATTATTTCTATGTGCAGCCCCTAAAACCCTGTCAGGATATATAATTCACGCTGTGTCTTACATAAAAAACAGTGTCATTGTGTAAATTCATGACAATGTGTCTCTGAATCAAATTGGAAACGTAAGGAATAGTAGTATCGCATGCAGTGACTTGCAGCAATCTTTACTTAATTAAAAAATGTGCCTCGGGTTTTGCCTGTTTCTATCGTATTTTCATTTTCAAAACTATGTTGATTTTGTGTCCTAGTGTAACAACCAGCAAAGCCGTAAAAGGGTAGCAGAAGCTAACAATGATTCTTACAGTATGCACAACGCCAAAGCAATTTTAAACCCAAAGCACTGTCTGCAGTATCATCTTTCCTGACCTAGGTTGTAAGCAAAAAGGTGGCTGCTTTTTTTTCTTTGCAAAAATCTGAGCGCACTCCTGTCTCTTACTGAATGCAGACTACAAACCTCATCACAAACTATCGTTAAACCTTTCACTTTTGTCGGCATTTTGAGAAATTATTTTCCTTCGTATCTTTTTCCGGCATAAAGTACAAGCCATTTTTGTAGCATGAATGAAAAAGTCCTTATCACTTCTGTAATACTGGAATGATAGAGTTAAAGCATTGCGGTATTTTTTGCAAAAAGCAAACCACGAAGCAAGTTCAAAACTTAATTAATTGTAATGAATGATGGCTTTGAGCCTTCTTGATTTTTATCAACAGAACAAACGCAAAATTCAGTGATGCAAACGTTTAGTGAGAAGAATTATTTAAAATTGGTTAGCAATACAGTGTAGATGTTATTTTTATGATTTGGCAAGCTAATTAAAATTTCTACTTAAACCTAACTGCTGATCAAAGTCATCACGAGAGTTTGATACTACAGCTCAAGCATAAGTCCTTTTAAAATATACAGTTTGTTGGGATACCTCGACATGTTTTTCAATCCGTACCTGGAACCATTTGTTTGAACAGCGTGGTGAAGCAAACTTTGGTGATGCTTGCTTATCAAAAGTTTTTCACACGGCGAAGAGAGACCGAGGTTGCAGTTGCGTGCATCTAATCAAATTGCCGGGTGTATTACATAGGCTGCTTTCTGAATGAGCATTCAAATGTCCAAAAACACCAAACCCTTTGAATTTTTTGTGTCAGTATCTGCAAACCCATAACTCACTCAACGTTTCGCTTAAAATAAAGACTGCTGAAATGATCCGCCAAAACGTTATTCATTCAAGAGCCAGTTACACATGACATTACGAGCTTGTTGTGTCCTGGGACTAAGGTCTGAATATTTAAATGATAAAAAGCTGTTCTTTTGAAAGTTCGAATGTTTTTCACAGTTTCATCATCGGCTTCATTCTAAGGAGCTTTCTATTTACACAAATTGTTATTGTCATCTTGACGAATAAGAAAGATTTATTGCATCTTGTTTTACTGCTCATACTTTTGAGATGCAAAGCTGCATTTTTGCTTCGACGAATGAGCCAATGAACGCAAGTTGCGCAAGGCCAAATGGCTTCGTGAAATGTTACCACCGGTCAGAACTTCCTACAGTATTTTGACCACTTCCAAGCTCAAAAGCAAATTGATGCCAAAATGAAAAGTACGACGATTCGCAGGCAAACTAACTGCAGAGAGTTCCTTATTAGAAGTAAACACTATGAAGAAGAGAGCATAATTTTCATAACAAGTGTTTATCAGATTCCACAAACCTGCGTCGCACGTAGGCTTGCCGGAAAGTTTTACGTCACAGATCATTCGTCAACGCAGTGTTTTCACGTCACAAGGTTTTCCCTGTGGCTTGCACAAGTTCGTAGCGTTCAAAACAACATCTCGAAGTAAACGCTATACAGTTCGTTTTGCATAATTGCATTACCTTTAGGAATAAATTCTAAACTCCAGTAATTATTGCATATTGTTACCCTGCGTCAAAATAAACATTTGCGAGTATGGACATTGAGAGTAGAACTAAAAGTGAAATAATTACTAACCGGCTGTGGTTATTTGGTGCATTACGTTTGTGAGCATCATGTATGCTATTCCAAGTCCGCAACCAGGAAAGCCAAGCAATTTACCCCCACCACCCCACTTCGAAATTCCGATGCATCATTTCAGATCTTGAAAGACAGATTAGGTTGACGTATTTTTCATGTGAAAATCCCTGAATAAATTATTTGAGATATTTCCTGCCGTGCACTTGACGTTGCAAGTGATTGGTCAGATGAATCAACTGTTTCATAAGCATCTAATTTTTAGCTGAAATCCCTCACCAAGATTTATCGTTTCTTATGTTCCACACTTTCATCGTTATTCTCGCCACTTTCTAAAGACCTTTCAAAGCTCAGATATAGAACTGGTGCAATCAGTGGCGTGCAGAGGTTTGAAGATGCCCGGGGCGACTGCTTGGTTGGATGCCCCCTACCAAGTTCTAGTATTGAGCAGTGGTGTATGGTGGTCATCGTTACTGGACATGCGCTGTTTGTGACGTCGCAATATGACGTCATATTCACGTTTGCAGGTTTGTTGGCACATGTATATTCAGGGACGGCGGAGCAGCGGCAGGGAAGCAGTAAAAGAGTTGAAGGCAATGGAAACTTATAAAAATAAAAAATCATGACTAATTATGTTTGTTTCTGTTCATCAACAATGTTGACCTCAAAAATGATAGCAGAAATTATAGAAAATCATTCTGAATTTTCTGGGTGCCCAAATAGCTGCAATAAATTTGTTTTCAGTCGATTTTGATAAATCATGAAATTTCCTAAGATATTGTCAGGAAAAGGGACCTTCGCCCCCGTTGCCCCCCTTTAAGAAAGGGCAGAGGGGCCAATGCCCCGGCCCAGTCCCGTCGCCACGGGCGTTGGTGGGCTTAGCCCCCCAAACTATGGTCCAAGTTCCCCCAAATTGAATTATGAAACACTACAAATCAGTGGAGTTTTGGCAAATTTTGGAATGACACGCCCCATGTTGAAAACCTTGTGGCGACGATTCTGCCCCTGCCATGCCTCCATTCTCCGACGTTCCTGTGCATATTATTCTACACGCACTCTCTTTAGTCGTTGTTGTAATATGCGTCACTGTGATGAACATAAATTAACCGCGGTATCCTAAGACAGAGCAGTTCATAACTGAAAAAATATCCGGCAACGAGTTAAAACAGGGGAGTAGAACACTCAGTGCTAGGTGAGCGCAGTTCACAACTGCAAAAATACAAGACTGCGCAAATGTCTCGTCGAATAGCAATCGATCAGAAGGTATGCTGGTGGCTGATATGTAGGCTACAATTAATAAGGGGAAAGAATAGATGCGGGCTTGTGTGAGCCGTTATGGTCAATCCGCCTAAAATGCGAATTATTGACGAAGCTCGAAACGAAGCACATTTTGTAAGCACAGGTCTTCGACTATATTAGCACAAAAAAAGAAACGGGGAACTAGTGTATTATCATAAAAACAGCTAAATCGTGCACGTTGAAATAGAACAGTTTTGAAATTTGGCTCAGAAATCAATTAAACGTCCAAAATTATCTTCAGGGTTCATGTAATTGGACCTCATTAAACCAGAAAAAAAGCCACCCGGGTTTTTTTTAAGTCCACTAAAAAAACACAATATAACCCACCAAAAATCCCATTTTTCTTTTCCTTTGAAAAATGTACTATGAAGTAAAAACTAAAATAAGCAACACACTTGTGCAGTTAAATGTAAGTTTCTTCAATGAAATAAAATGAACAGCAACGAAATTTGAAGAACTTGATAAAAAGAGAAGAATAATTCAAAGACTTTGAGTAAATTCTACTGAGTATTTCTTTCAACTTTGTAAAATCGGTATATTTTAATCAATTTTTCTACCTTATCTGCACCCAAGGTGTTTCTGATGTTGAAACATAGCAAACCATATGTTGAAAAAATACTGTCTATAGATGCTAAACTAGCAGGTCATGTATATAAACTTGACGTGGAACTGCAGAGTTTTTGTGGGAGGGGCTTTTCTTCGTTTTCTGTGTGCATGCTTGCCAAGCCTTACCACTTTGGAGTGAATTGACCAACAACACTTTGCGAAAACAAACGTGGTACATTTCTTTACCCTAAAAATTGAATGACATAATAGGTTTAACAAACTATTATTCCTCAACACAATTCAGAATGGGTTTTTGTGTATATTTTAACAAAAACCTGTTTCTTTTAAAAAAAACAAAAAACCCAGTTGGGTTTAAAAATAAACGTTTTTTTTCTCAACCCTAATTATCTTTCAATCATTTTTTGTGATTTTCCCTTGATCGCACGATCTGGAACAAGTCACGTCGCTATCGGCTTCATTGGCTGTGCGCCGTATACTTACAGTATAGATCCCTGATATTCAAGAAGCTGAGAATTACTGGCATTTGATTACGCAAAAATTAGGTATGACAAAAAACAAGTTTAGAAAATTTAAATCCATGTAGCATGTATTAGTCTTACAATAGGAAAAATCATCTAGTTACAGCATTTAAATTTTTGTAATTTCACTCTTTGGACGCCCCCCTGCTTTGGATGCCCGGGGACGTCGCCCCGTTTGCCCCCTCCCCCTCTGCACGCCACTGGGTGCAATACTCTGAGGAAATAGTGTAGCGTAGATTTTGCCTGATTTTTGAAAGCTTATTGGAAGAACACGATTGGCTTCGAAAATATTTTAAAGAAAGCGTAAAATCTTTCTGGAAACCTTGTAGTGATTCCTGGCTGCAAGGCTAACACTGTAGCTGCAAGGCTAACACTGCGAAAAACTTTGCCTCAATTCAACCCGAAATTAACAGTATTATCGACAAGCTGTGTATGCCTAATACAAACTTTTAACGAAACGCTTAGTGAACTTTTCAAAGCTACAGTAAACTTCCAAATTCTTGTTCCCGCACCTGATGCTGACACATAGCACACCAACATAAAAAACATTTGAGTTTTACAAAGGCGATGTACCTGCGATAATGCGATGCCATTCCCGACGACCTAACGAGATGGAAAGTCAAGTGGGAAAAATAGGTGAAAGCAAGCAAACTAGAAGTGCAGTAGAGATCTTGAAGGAGATAACAGTGGTATTCAGACGTTCTATGTATTCGAGTACAACCCGGCGCTCTCTGAGTACAGAGTTTTGGAAATAATGCTAAATTAATTGGCCTGCGTTCCTTGTGAGCTAACCTCTGAGAAACGAAATGCTGTTACTTGATACAATGTTGGCTAAAATAATATGGTTACAGACTGCTCTGTATCTAATCGTTTTTGTTGAAAGTTACTAATGTTTTAAGATTGTTGTCAGTCTTTCAGTTCAGAAAAAAAAATTAATAATAAATAGGGAGATAGCTCAGTGGTAGAGTGTCCGCTCTCAAATGCAAAGGGTTGGTGGTCGAACCACCGTCACAAAGCGAATCGCCGTAGTGCCTCTTAGGCAAGAACGTTCTCATCATCCGTCTCGGCAAAAAGCATATTTCAGGCTTAGGGCTGCCGCTATTTGCAGTCATCAAATTGAAAAAAAATAAATGCGTTTTTCTGGATCTACTTATAGTCAGGACAGTAGTTGCGCTGTGTCCATGCAAAAGGTTAACAAGAAATCCATCGTTGTGATACCAGTTGTAAGATTATTCCACTGCTCACAAAAATTTTTAATTTGAGATGAAGTCAGCAAGTCTAGAAGATATGTACGAGCTTGTAGGCTAGAGAGGCCCTTGCCGCTTAGACGAACGCATATCTCCCAGTCTAACAACAAAAGTAGGAAAAGAAACGTCCTCTACACTTGTATGTTTGAAGAGATCATCCTCCCGTAAAAGAGACTATTTGATCCATAACTGGAGCCCTGTCAAGTGTCATCACTCCTACCCACAGTGTTCCAGGAGATCATGATGACTGAAGGGTGTTCCTGACAAATAATACCGTGTTTTTTATCGTTCGCAACCCGGATTCAAGTCGCCCTGTGACGTCATGCCGACGAGCATGCAGTTCGTGTTAGTGTTTGTTCTGAGACCAGATAGCATGTTGTTCCACGCTCATATAATTGATCGCCTTCATAACAGACTACGTTCATAACAGATTAGTTCGTAACGGACTGCTTCCATAACATATTATTGTATAGCACAGGGGTGGCCAACAAGTCGATCGCGATCAACCGGTCGATAGCCGAGGCTCAGCTGGTCGATCGCGCCTGATTTTGCATTGAATTGACAAGATGACTAAAAAGAACACTTTCAGTCAATATCAAAATTCCAGAAAGTACCTAAAATTCTCTATCAATTAGTTGGTCACGTATATTCTTTGGTGACTCTTGTGGTGGCTGACCATAGCCTAGCACGGCAGATGCCGCGAGGTTTTGTACAATGTTTTCCTACCATTGCCTGACAATCATGATTTAGGGGCAAGAGACAATTTGCTTTTTATCTGTGCATCACTTACTAAGGCGATGGTACACTGTATTTGCACGTGCAATACTCAA
>JGI24021J15306_10010949_pt1 | contig 11279 bp, 10 predicted proteins | sample Ectturendosymbi1_FD_15306 | JGI IMG/M metagenome (IMG submission 15306)
CACAGTGTGAAGCTTTGCGCATCTGCCGCTCAGATCCCCCCTTTGCAGCAGTGAGCAACGGCACAAGCACACGCGTCGGAAGGGGCAATCCATGGTCCTTGTCCCCCAGGGTTTTGAAATTATGTATTTTCCTAGTAACGTTTTAGTAGAAAAATATTTGTCTCTTAGTTTCGACTTGGTAAAATGAAATTTCACCATTGTTGGCCCCACTTGAACAAATCCTTCCGACGCCCATGGGCACAAGGCAGTTATTTCCAATTCATTTCGCAGTTACCGTCTAGTTCACGGATATCCCTGTTGAAATGGTACAATTTATTTTGAAATTTTCTTCAGAGAATTCTTGCTGTGAACCACGATTTCCACTGAGTTCTAGTTGCTACAAAATTGTTGATAGCGAAACTTAATTCACTTTACGTTAAGGAGTCGGAGTCGGGAGTGGGAGTTAGAAATTTTTGAAAGGTCGGAGTTGGAGTCGGACATTTTACCTCCGACTCCGCAACCCTGCTGCGGGCCGGATGATATTGCTTGGCGGGACGTAGGTTGCCGACCCTTGGCCTATTCATTGTCTAGTTACTAGAGTCTATTGAATAGACTCTAGTGATTAGACCAGTGGTTCCCAAACAGGGTACTGCGGCACCCTAGGGTACCATTTACAATACTCAGGGGTGCCGCAAGAAAAGACGTTTTTCAATATATCATTAAATCAGGGTTTTTTAAAGGAAGATTTTAAGACCTGATTTCTCTGAATCTAGGGACCCGATTTTCAATTCTAGGGACCCGAATTAGCTCTCTAAAATACCTTAAAAAATCTAATTAAATATACAATTTCAAAATGTAATTAAATCTTAAAGCAAATTGCTATGGGTTCGCCACTGGGTGCTGAAATTCTTTTTCTGTAGGGTACCGCAAACCTAAAAAGGTTGGGAAACACTGGACTAGACAATGGACTCGACTAGTCGAATACGAACAGTCAAGCACAGAAGGTTTGCGACGAGATTGGTGCACACCCAGGTTTGCCGGATCGAAATTTGCTAAACTACAAAAGAACTGAATTTGCGAATGCGCATGAAGGACGCAAGAAAACTTTCATTTTTTATTATGTGGCTGTTTAAATATAAACTATTGGGGAAACGAAACAGATACGGGCTTGTTTGAGTCTTTATGATCAATTCGGCTGAACTGCCAATTACTGACGAAGCCCGAATGTGTCCTGGTTGATGCTGATGTTCTTATTACAAGCAAAGGTGTGCGGTTGTTTTAACGCACACCCAGGGTCGCCACATCAAAAAAGGAAATGGGAAACTAGTGATGCTCGAAAAAGTCGGATAAATTAAGCAACCCAAAATGGGAAAATTTTCAAATTTGGCTCAGAAAATCAATGAGACGTTCATAATTACCTTCCAAGCTTTTTTCGTGATTTCCCTTGAACGCACGATCTGGAAAAAGGCACGTCGCGATCAGTTTGACTGGGTGTGCGCCGCACACCAGGAGTATACGCCCCTGGTACAAAATTACCCATGTTGTTGTTAATGAAATTCACCTACGATGTTAATAAATACTGCGCAGGTGTACATTAAACAAATTAAACCCCATGCCTGTCTTACGCAGCAGGAGATATATCATCGCAAAAAGAAGAAAGTAGAGCCCAGTTGGGTGATTCCTCGAAAGTTTACAGCAAGCTTAGAGCTTTTAATTGGTGTTCATCTTTGTTTAATTTATTCAGGGGTCTTGATCAACACAAGGGCAGACCAAGCAGTTTCCCATAACCGTTTGCACATAGGTGTGCTGCTGCAAGGACGAGTTTGTGCATTAAAAAAAACTTTTCTCTACTTACAGTAACAACAAAAATTTGGTTCAGTGGTAAAGTGTTCGCCTCTCAATGGAAAGGCTGGGTGTTCGATCCATGGCCCCTACCCGCAGCGCTCCTTAGGCAAGATAGATCACCACAGCTGCCTCGGCAAGAACCTAAATTCAGGTTACGGCCTGTCGCAAATTGCCGTCATCAAAATTAACAACAAAAAAAATTAGAAGAGCAAAACAACAGTTCAATTAACGTGGCCGTTCTATTGGATGGCAGTCACGATTTCCAAAACGTGACGCGAATAATAAAACGAAGATCACCGGTCCGTAGTTAAGACATGACAAAGGAGTCAAAATGGTAACACCGTTTTCATCTTTTTGTATTGACAAAACGAATTTGAAAAAAGTTTTTACTCACTGTTATGCAAAAAAAATTTAAAGGAGGTAGTTTTTCGAGGAAAGGTTTCAGTTAAGTACACACTCAAAGCAAACATGAAAAAATTAAAGATTGTTTTGATTAAAAATGTGCTATTCCAATTTTCAGCGTTCTGCACAAAAAATTCCAACCCACAACTAAACGAATATATGCGTCATTTCGCACCTACACTCGGTGCTGCGGAAATGTTGATTGATTGAGAACCTTTGGCCGGATTTCACCGTTACGTTTGAAGTAATTTTCAGTCACTCCGCTCGTTTTTATTATCATAATTACAGTATTCTCTCTAAATTTCAATGCAGTTAAGTTCCGTCTTCAAAACAAGTTATCCTGCCTTCAGCGTAATTTATCGTAAACCTCATTTAATTTTTCTCAATCAAAAACACTATTGTGAGATTGGCAAAAACTCTTTCAGCCTTCGACTCTTCCGACATGAGAGAAACACTTTCTGTTTTGCAAACGATATATTTTCGCTGCTCAATCTATTTTATGGTGAGGCCTTTCGAATAAAAAGTTTTTTACCGGCAGCTGAGGCTGATGTGCTGCTACTCACTACAGTTGTAAAAGCAACAAGTCTACTGAGATTTCGACTAAACGTAAATTTTCAGACGACGCATAGACCTACATTGCTGAATCCAAACACAATCACTACATATAGTATCTGCCAAACAGCATAGTAACACTTGGGAGTAAGAAATATCTTTGAATGAACAGTCCCACAGGAAATGAAATGTTCAAACCAAATAAAGCCGCCATTTCGTTGTAAAAATCATAATACCCCGCAAACAACACTCACTGCTTCGCGATATAGATACTCTGTGGCCTGGCAGATCGCTTTTCTTCCAGCAATGCTTGTTTGATGAAGCCACTACGTTTCCCGGAGTGAAACGTGTTTTACGCCATGTAGTTCAGCAACGCCCCCAGCATGCTGCAGCCTAACTCTTCAACGTATCTATCCATCAAGTCACATGTTTGGCCATTTAGGAAAGGTTGTAGCTTGCATCTGTGTAAATGCTGTCGCGAAGCAGTTCAACGCTTTCTGCCATCACTACTTTCCTGAAAAGCAGTGCGCAACGTCGGCTCAACAGTCCTGTACGTGAAAAGCAAAGGTGTCATGCCTGCCCTGCTATACATAGCTTCCTGCAAGCTTCTCTATACCACGCAGGCGATGTCCCGCCGTTGATCAGCTAACAGCCTGTAGAGTCAGCTTGTCACACGGTGGGTGACGTTCTGCTGAAGTCTGAGAGTTTCGCGCTCAGTGATTCAAAACACAAAAATTGCCCGCGTGTATATCTATTCAAAGTAACTGCAACTCCACAGACCTAGATATTATTGCCTATAAATCAATTGTGGCTGTCTACAACCCGCGAAGCGCCGTTTTTCTTCAGAAGCATTCAAAACCAGTGGTTTCAAATTTTTTTTTGATCCATAGCTCATGTCTTGCTTGAAACCCTATAAGGACCGCAAAGCCATTAATTGCTGTGCCTTACGAGGCAATTGTCGGCCATAACTTGCCGATCGATTGCGCTGGAGAGTCAGTCAAAACATCATAAAAAGCATATTTTCGTGTAGTTTCTTTTTAAAAAGCGGGTAAAGTGGAATTTGAATTTTTTTTCACAGATCCCAACAGAGTCGTCCTCGTGACGCCACACTGCCACAACAAATTTTCTAATCGTGGCCCACCATGTGTTGTGAAGTTTTGTTAAAATTTAACATCGACTGTACGGGCAAAAGCGATCCTTTGAAAATACTGTATGGACAAAAAACAAAACATTTAATTGGGCTGTAATGGATGCGTACAAAACACAATCTCGAAAAGCTGGCATTCGCCGCATGGTTAACAGCTTGTATAAAATCGGTCCGTGGCCCACAGAATGCGGAAAAACAGCGTGAAAACCAGTAGGCCACAGGAAAATTGTAAAAATATCGCGTTTTCCTTTCCTGCCCTGATCATGTTCAGCCCACTGAAGTCGCACGTTTCAACGCAAAGTTTAGTTTATGTTTTGCAAGAGTCAAGAGCAAACCAATGACCATACACTCATTTGCTTTACGCCTGATTGCCCGGCATTGTGAGCATTTGCGTTTCGCCCGGCCGGGCGTTTATTTGATCCCATCTTTCAAATCTTGCCGCATGTTATTTACAGGATGAGCTAAATCCGTTAACTTTTGCATTCGACAACAAATAAGCAGCTTTAAGTATGCAATTTTGCTTAGGGCAAGCAAGGGGAACCATTGACACTGTGAAAGCTCTTACGCGCAGCAATGCTGACCGGCTAAAGGCCAAGCTGGTTGAGCACGCGCCAACAAAGCTGCTGGTAGACAAGGGTTCGATCGGCAATTTCCTTGAAACTGAAAAATACCTATTTTCTAGAAAAAAGTACTTTCCAAGAAAAGCTTTCATGACAAATTTCTTTCGTTACTGCGTCCACCTCCGCCAACGAAATGCTGGTTGCCACTGAAGTTTGCGAACAAGCTAAATTTTTTTGCTGGAGCTTTTAAAAAATATTTTCAAATAAATATTTTGCAAATTTTTTCTGAGAAAATATTTTTTGTTTTCAAGATTTTGTCAATTAAAGTATAATTTTTTGACTGAACTTTTTTTTTGAAAAAATGTTTATAATATAACAAAGTTTTTACATGGCGCAAACGAGCCAACATAATCGTGCAGTTTGGTAAAAACCGGTCCTATTTTTAAAGTGAAAACTGTGTTCCATGGCTCATTTTTAGATAAGTAGATACGTTATTAAAATACGTGCGGTTGTGTTGAAGTTTCTGTAAAATTTACGCAGAAAAAAAACATCAGCGTGACCGATTTAAGTTAAGTTTTTGTTAATACAGCATTCCCCACTTGTTATTGTGGCGTTACAGGCCTACACACCGATAATAAGACAATGAAAGCTAGCAAAGGGCGAACAAGGTATACGTTTGACAAGCCGAAAAGTAACCATGAAAACGAAGGTTCTGAAAATATAAACTGCGCTCAGCAGAGAAACTCGACATTATCAGCATGATATGTGTATTTAAACATTTTTGCACAACTCGCTTTCTAAAAAAAGACTCTCATGAAAATGTACTACAAAGCATCAAACAAAGTGATGTTGACACATTTCATTTTCAGAAACATTTTATCAAAATCGGTTATAGTCATCACAACCCGTTTCTCGACATTACCTTCGTCATTGTATTTTCGACTGAATCACTACCAGTCAAACGTGTCACTTCCAAGTTCTAACTGCACATATCTCACACTCCGAGCGGGTGAGGGCATGGGCGTTCACAATTTTTTTCCAGGGTATGGGGCAAACTTGTTTTTTGCTTTCCTTCTCAGGTTGCACAAGATGCAATCTAAAAGGATGATCCCAAAACGCTTTACTTTACCTACCCCATAAAGCGAATGCCTCATGTTATGGTGACAGTCATAAAAATTAGCTTTACTGGGGTCAATAGCTAGGTATCTTACGATAATTTACACAACAAGGTTCTGCTGATTTTAAAAAAAGGGCATTTCCTAATAGGAACTGCATTTGAAAGTTATACACTGCCGCATTGCAAACGTCTGGGATCTCGCCCAAAGCGATCAACCACCTTTGAACAAAGTCTTGCTAGTCTTTATTGATTTCTTTTAACGGTGAACGCTCATCACACATAAACCGGACAAGCGTTCATGTGACAGTGTCGATCGAAGCCATGTTTTAACTTTTCGCAAAATACGAATCGATCCCTCTGCGATGTAGGTCGTTCCTGGACGATTTATAGGACAATGTTAACCGAATGGCGGACAGCAGGAAACAAATCAGGGTGCTTCAGCAATACGTGACGTTCTCCATCAGCAGTATATGGCTGCTGTTATTTTCACTGCATTTCGAACCTCGCTGTTGCTTCTGCTGCTAGATTTGCAACATGTTTCAAGTATTCTTGCTCGTTCATTTGCATTATGTGTTTTAGACAAAGCGAAAAAGGCTGCTCCCTTTCAGCGGAAACCGGCTTTCCAGCGAAGAACTTATCGAATCTAGGTACGACATACATATCTGATTTCCGAAAACATACTTCTGCTGTTGATGCGTGAACAGTTGCACGAAATGCTTGGCGTCATCGGCTGATTTCTCTGCTTTAGAAAAGAGCTCCTTGAATCGCTCTTCTGTGTTTTGTCGGATCAATACGGAACATCAGTAACAGGCCTTGGATTGGATAAGATCATATACCTTTAAAAATGTCAAGCTGAACAACCTGAGCAACCGGCTCTATAGGTGCACTGAGTAGCTTGAAATAATAAACAGGGAAACAGAAATACTGCGAAGCTGCAAGGTTGCTTCACCTGATGATAGAACTGCTGTTTGTTGTCACGGTAGCCATATGCAAAATTGATGAAATGGTTATTCGAATTCGATATAAAAAAAACTCATATGCTTTCGTGCTTTGCAATCCAACGGTTGTCGCGCAGAAGCGGCGCATTTGGAACAAAAGATCTTCTTTGTGGAGTATCTGTGTGCAGCGCAGTGAACAAACGTTGCTTTCGGGCGCCTTTTAATTTTTGCGTGCACTACACATTCTTTTCCCGCCGTTGTTGAGCAGCCGCCGCAACCTTGACCGAGCATGCGATCTAAGTTTAAATCATAACAAGCAGCACGTTCGCTTGAGTCAGCCCTATAAAGTAACCAAACCCGTCACGAACCAAATTATCTGGTTTGGTTGTGTCAATAAACACCAGTCGAAGTGATGACTGCTCCTTTCTCGATGCGTACGAACTTTCGTCCGCAAGTACTAAAAACATGAACACGTCTTTCGCATTTCCTGTTGCGCTTGATCTTCCATGAAACTCCCAGTCGTGAGTGCCGCAGAATACAATCGTCGAAACTGTACCATATAAGCTCTTCCTGTTTTTTTGCACTTGCCGTTTCAAAATGATATCGTTTTGACCCACCATACGTTTTTCCCTGCAGTACTTCTTTGCGCATCTCCGTGGCGTTTATCAAAATATGATTTCTCGCACTATCGTTAACACCTTTATACTTTGTGAATAGTTTCACAATGAATTCACCCTGCAATCCACGGTCAACAGGCTATTGGAAAATTGCACAATATGTACACAACGCTTCTTTTAAAGCAGGTGGGTCAGTCAGCCACTGTGAATACTGGCTTAATCCACACGGGCATTCGCCAAGCTCCATTCGCATCTTTTTTGTAATCGTCTTCAGGTGGAGATGTGCATAAGAGTTTGAGTTTACCGACAAAGGTGCACCTTCTGTCAACCGCATTACCGCAACAGTTTTTACTGAATTGGGGCGCAATACAATCCAGTATCTCCATCAAGGTGAAATGCAGACAACTGAGCCTGAATTGGACTTGGACGATCCACAGCTACGTTTGTTGCTTTCATTTTTGTCTGTGATGGCTCAAACTCACTTCTCAATCTTTCGCCAGCGACGTTGTCTTTACTTCGGCTGCCAGAAATTTCTTTTCTGTTCATAAACTTCCTCACAATAGCATCTGTCATTTCGAGCAGTTTCCGCAAAAAAGTCATAAATCAACGGTCGGAACAACATTTGCGGTGAAAAGACGTGAATGTTAGACAAGCTCTCGAAACTGTTTCAAGCAATGAAAAGTAGACCTACGCAATATACGCCGACGCGACTACCGGACAACTTACTAAAGTTAGGGTACACCACGCAGGTCGAAACATTTATCCGCTCAGATGAATTGCGAAAACTTTGCACTCACTCACAATGCAGAACTGAACATTAACGAAGAGGCCTATTTCCCACTAGTTTGCATAAACGTTGTTTGGCTAAGCGATTCGCTCCGCCACGTGAGTCATACTCACAGTCTCACACTGGCAATGGATTTTTCAGACTTGTGAAAGCACTGCCACAGATCTACTCATGAATTTTTTCATCCAATATAAAACTACGTGGCGTGCCGTTAACATCAGTCACTTTCTCTCGACACATTGCCCGCCCAAACGTCTATACGTCAGTGGTGCACAACCTTTTCACTATTGCTGTCGGCATCACGTTTATTTTTATGAATTACGGCCGCCAGTGAGTTCAAGCAGAGGCGACGCCGGCACTCGGGCTCCTCGGGCTTAGCCCGAGTCTTCGATTACGATTTATATTGTAGAACGCTAGCTTTCTTGCTTTGTATATTTGTGCCACCACCCACTTCACTGATAAAAGTTGTTAACTCGGGCTTTTTCATTGGGCCTTGTCACTGTTTATATATTTCGTAATTTCGTTCCATGTCTGGCCTGGCTTTTCGCGTTCATATTACAGGAGACCTGAATCAAAAATACCGTTCGTAGGAGGCGTTCTCTCGACTTAATTCGTTCGCGCTTTACGCGGACTCGCTCATCCGTCAGAGCCCGAGCTGCCCTCTGCAACTAAGTATTTTTGAAAAGATAATGCATATCAGGTTGTATATTTTTTGAAGCAATGGGTTTGCATAAAACATTGGATTAAAATTCCAATCCAATGGACAGTCCCATTCCAGAATACTTTCAAACGAACGATAAATTATCCAGTAGCTCGGTCTAACACGAATGAGCCTGCTACGCATGACAACTGGAGTTATCATTACTCTGCGACGTACGTTACGCAACAATAGACGAGTTCTCATGAGAACTTCTCATTCATTGTTACGCAGTTAACGTCACAGAGCAAAGATAGTGCCAGCCAGAATAAAAACAAGTGGCAATTTTGGTCAAGCCTCGAACGGCTGCATTCAGTCAGGATAAATCACGTGACGAGCCCGAGTGACGCTGTCGACGTTGGCGTCACCCCTGAATTTAAGATATTTTTTATTTCTTTGCATTGCTTCTGTTCCTCATCCACACACTGAGCCCGAATGCCCCTCCGTTGCTACGGGCCCGGTCTATGATAAACAGTTTAGTTTTGTCAAACTAGGAAAAACATCCACTTCCATAACTACACGTGTTGCCATGTTATTGTTACGCAATAACGATCAGCAGAAGGACAACCCGCTCGCACGTTCCGCAACGCGCTTCTGCAGGCAAAGGAGCGGGCATGGGCGAACAGTAGTCTCACCACTGCCTGACACCAGAACAGAGAACCTGGCTCGTGTGCAGTGTGAGTGTTTTGTGCAGTGTGGGAAGAGCAGAGGGGTGCAAAGGCCCTGAGTTCCAAGAGGCGCCAAAACGAGTTCCAATAGGCGTCAAAACGCAAAAATAAAGAAAGCTTTGAACTGCTGGTCTGGGTATCTTCACAGAGCGAGCAGAGCAAACGGGTGCGACGGACGATGACAAGATCAACATGATCTTAGAAGAAAAGATTTTTCAAAATTTTGCAATAAACTGCGAAAACTCGCTCATAGATCCATTTGTCCCGAGTGCGTCATTTACGGCACGCCAGAATGAACTTTATTCTCTGGTGACACACCCTCCAGCAAGGGCATCGCGTACGGTGACGTATGCAGTACCAGTAATTCTTCTTAACATTTCAAACAAGAAAGCGTATGCCTTCCTAATCTGTTTGTTAGCACGTAAAACTTAAAGACATATGTTTCACATATTCGCACTGCATCATGGCAACTTTACTCCGTCTACTAGTAATTCAACCTCTGCGTTTCTCACAATCTTAGCTCATTGTCCTTACAAACCACTGCAGTGCTGGACGAAACCGCTAAAATCCGAGTTGGCAAACGAATTTCAAGATTTCAAAGGAACCCTGGAATTCTGACGAACGACGAAACGAACTGCCAGCCTAAATTACAGTCGTTGCTTCACAACTTCTACGTTCATAAAGCCCATGCTTTCTAACTGATGTAGTCGAAAAAACTACTTTGTTTCTACTTATTCATTGCGCGAACACAAAAACAGCCTCACTCCTATATTTCACAGCGGTTGTCAACAACCCAACTAGCGTTTCGGGCCAGACGTGCACAGGCAAAATACCAGTTTCCTCTGTCGTGCAACCGCGCGCACGTCCAGCAACCTGCTGCGGCGGCGTTTACGCAATGTCAAACAGATCAGCGGAAAAAGCGTCTCTTAGCAGCGGATGTGCATCGCACAGAAGCGTCCATAATGTTTCGAATCAACTCTCGCTCAGCGCTGCACAGACGGGAAACTTTTATCACAAAAATATCTTATTATACTTTCGTCTATCTTGCTGTTGTGCCTTATGAAACTGAAACGTTTGATGACTTGGCAGTCTATTATTACCGCCGCATACATTGTCACCGCCGGCGCGACAGGACTCATAGTGGTGGCAACGAAGCAATGGTATTTTTAGAGATAGAGAGATTTATTGTTTCATATGACTCAGCGAAAAAGCACATACCATGCAAAAAGCCACCATGCAATGAAGTGAACAATTTTTCAGCGGAAATTATAGTAAATGAAAATACAATGGCAAATAAACTGATCAGTGTAAACACAGATTGTCACTGTGTCATGTAGGGTTTGTGAAAGACTGTGGAGGCAGTGGCGGTTCTAAGGGGGGGCCTGGGTGGGCCATGCCCCTCCCAGATTGTTGGCTGTCCCGTTCTGGCCCCACAGTTTTGTGCTTAATTTCACGTTCAAGTTCGTTTGATTGACTTATACAGCAGATAACTTTCAGCCAACAAAATTTTAAACGATAATTAGGGCCATTTTTTATGACCTAAAAAAGTTGATTATATGACTTTATTTTTCAAAAAATATGACTTTATATGACCAAGCAATAATGACTGAGCTAGAACGTATGCAACTACTGTACAAAGAAGCATTGCCAACGAAAATAGGCATAAGAGATGGTAGCCCCATAGCTTGTTGAAGCCCCACTGAAATACACAGCTCAAAACATGAGCAAAACATATGGTATGGTTTGAACTTTGAAACAAATAGAAAGCATGCATGAACATTGGTTTGTTTCTTTGGGGCGGCAAGAACATGCATTTTTAGGCAGTGCATTGCATTTCATCCAAATAACTTGGTTCACCTAAGTCTTTGTCAACATATGCAGGGTGCCCAAGTGGGTTCAATCTGCAGGATGCAGCTTAGACCTATCGATGTAGTAGTTTCACTGATATTTTGAGATTGTTTCAATGGTTT
>JGI24021J15306_10010950_pt1 | contig 11279 bp, 5 predicted proteins | sample Ectturendosymbi1_FD_15306 | JGI IMG/M metagenome (IMG submission 15306)
ATTCTTGTGTAGTTTAGCAAGATTCGATTTTTTAAACCGGAGTGTGCGCCAGCCAGTCCATCCCCACTTAGTCTATGCTCGACTGCTCGTATTCGACAAGATATTAGCGCAGCTTCATTTTTCTGTTGTAAATTGCTCTGACGAATTGATGAGTGTGTTTATCTCCCCTGTTTTAACACGCTGCCTGATATTTTTTGCAGTTACGAACTGCTGTATCGTAACGTTGGGTGTACGTATTTTCCTCCGATAGCCTAACTTGGAGCTCTAATAGTTTACATTCAGTGCATTGACACATAAAATAAGAAGAGTGGATGTATAAAAAAATGTGCATATTATGTCAACAAACTTCGCTAAAACGTTGGTTTGGAAACAGGACTATGACGTCATTTTGTGACGTCACAAACAGCGCACGCCAAATACAAATGACTACCCTATGCCGCTGAATGCTGAATGAACTCCCCCCCCATGAAAAGTTTCTGCGTACGCCACTGTTTGAAACACATTTTTTCGATGCATTTTTGCTTCTTAACTGAAGATTGGATGTGCTTTGAAGAACTTGTGCTTAGTATCGAACCTTTGCAACTTGAGTATTGCAGCTGTTACGAAATGCCGTTAGAAATCCGGCTGTGATATCAAAAACATAGACGTTCGCATCATTGTGATGCAAAATTCAACTGCTCTTTTGTTGAATGCACATCTTTGTCGCGAACGCATCCTTCAAATATCGTGATGAGGTTTGACAAAATACACAATGCAGAAGCTTATTGAAAAATGGTTCCGGGAGCAGATGACAACGCTTATCAGGGTAAAATTTGTGTGCGGACTCGGGGCTAAAAACCTCCAGTCTGAGTTATTTTGGCCGTTAAATGTAAGCTCATAGTTTGTTGCTTTCCAGACGGTCATAGAGGAAGTGAGATGGGTTTGTATGGCGTTCTGACACAAAGTCAACAGTGGCTCTAAATATTTCAATCATGTCTTCGTGTCATAACATGGACTCAATATTCTACTTTGAAAAAGAGCCTCAGTTCTTGTGTTGTTCGTCACACACGCGTAGTTTGCATTTATGTTAGAGCAAGATTTTCAATATTTTGGTGCAAGCGTGAAACTTCCAATACAATATTTATTATAAAATATGGGAAGGTTTTGGGCACAAATACTTTAATGCTTTGGCGCACAGTGATCGTTGGACCTGACCTGCGTCCAAACTTAAATAATTTATTGCCTTGGAAAAACTTCGTGGAAATTCCAGGAAAACAACTTTACTTGAGTGGTCCCATACTGTCTTTGATTGTCATCCAAAATGTTGTATGCTGCTACTGTAACAAATGTGAAGGCATTTTCATGAAAGTGTGTTTGTCCAAGTCGTTTGAAACAAACAGGCAGAGAGCGAACAGATTTATGTTAGCTCGATCATAACCGGCTCCTCACCGTCACTGATACATCGGGAGCCTGTGTAATGGATGTTCGTTGTTTTACAGGTACGTCCTGATTGTCCTCGATCATGTTTTGGAAAAATCAGCCAATCTGAATAATTTAACGTTTCTCCGTGCCATTCGCGTACTTCGTGTATTCAAGACAGTTTCGGTCATTCCAGGTGAGCTACATTCTTCCTTTGCCGATTCAGTTTCACACGCAGGGTGCTTGAAAAAGCAAAACATAAAAACATAACCTGCAAGTGATCAGGATTAGTAGAGCTGATTGCAATCACTTCAAAGTACTGTCAGTGCAATGAAGCAATTTCTGATCCGGTCAGCAGCATTGATTTCGAAAAGTTTTAATTTGACGCATTTGATGGCATCAAGCCGCAATCAAATTGTTGATAACGGAAAAGGCGTGTCACAGATTTCTCGTTTAAATTCCAAATAGCATATTGTGTAGCATTTGCTATTTGTGAAAATTTTTCAATGACAACAAAATACCCAAGTTCTTTTGTAAACATAACTCAAGAACAAAATTCCGAAATTGAAAATCTCTCAGACGTAACATTCAAATAGCTCAGGATGCGTGTTGCCGAAAAGTTAACCGATAAAAGCCTCTCACGTTTTCGCAATTTGAATGAAAAAAAAACGTGAAAGACACGGTGTAATTTTAATGGATATTTGATTGACTAGTTTTTAACGAATCACAACGTCACAGGTGATCAATCAGTGACATTTTTTTAAAATGTAAACACTGGTTGGCAACCTTTCTCTTTAAAACGGTCAGTTTAGGGAGAGCAACACGAACGACTTCGCTGCTCACACAAGTCATGAAAAGACAACGCCATTAAAGCATTTAACATACCCACTGTCGAACCAATAAAGCTTTGCGTGCCATCAGCATTCCGTAGCTTTGCTTTTTTTCTTTAATCACGTGTATGTCGCTTGCGCGCAGCTCTTAAATCGTTTGCCAATCTCACTATTTGGCGGGTACTTGTCAAAAACTTTTTGTTATGCTGCTTGTTCGTGTTGGTGAAGCAAGAGGAGCATCGTGGGCAACACTTGATATTTGTGAATTTTGTGCTTTCAAGTCTTGCTCAGAATATGCGATGTTGGGAAAGACATTAAGTCTGAAACCAAAAGCGTTTTGCTGATCTGTTTTACTTCAGTGTTCAGTCACAATCACAAATATGCTTCATCATAACACAGGTTTGCAAAAAAGTTACACTTTGCTAAGTTTGAAAACGACATAAAAGTAATAAAATTTTGGTCATCAGTTTATACCATCAGCAAGATATTATTAAGTATTGCGTTAGTCATGAGTTTCTTCAAAATCGTATAGTAAAAAGCATGCCTTTTAAATTTGTACGGACGTCGCCTTTTCTTAAAAAATACCATGAAAATTATGACTGTGCTAATTGAACAGATTATATTTACATGCCACACGGAAACATTCCCAGTGAATGAAAAACTTGCTTTTGCGTGTAAAGCAAAAGTTTTTGCAGCAATTAGGTTGCGAAAAGCAGAGCTGGCAGTGTGATATTGTTAGAAAAAAAGTGAATCTCTTGGGAATTAAGATAGCAACTACCTTCCCGGGCAATTCTTCAGATAAAACTAAAACTCAGACTTTCAAGAAATGAAGCAGTCGTGCTATTGTCATGATATTAAGCGCTCTTACCTGTAGTCCGTAAGTACAAGGGCAAATTAGATCAGAGTTGGTGTTTGTTCTTGAGAATCTAGAAACCTTTACTGATAATAGCGTTTTTGTTCTTAAGCTGTTATAACTCGGGCATGATTATAAATTGTCCTACTTGATATCGTGATTACGCCATTCGTCCGATAAAAATAACTTGCAGAACACGTATGTCTTGTCGGCAGATGGTAGTTAACCCTATTAAAACAGAACTGATTTCTAGGCAGCTAAATCAAATCTAAAAAATGGGTCCAAAAAAGGTCTTACCCCAAGTAGACGAACAATGGATTTCTGTTCCAAACTGTTAATTTAATTTGGTTTATTTCTCAAAGAACATGAACTATCAGAAACATCTGTGACTTCATTCGTCTTTAGGAAATTCAAAAAAAGCAGTCCATCCGCTCCGTTTCATATGTGTTGTTTTATAAAATTTGTCATATCCAAAAGTACCTTTTAACCCTGGGTATCTTCTCATGTTCATGTACTCGTTTCTCCGAATTTTGTAAGAGTTCTTCCCGTAAAATCACGATCACATTTCGTTACTCACTGATTACAAGTAAATGTAATCAATGACTCACAAATGCAACTCTCAAATCACCAGCTTTCTGTTACTCACAGATTAAAAGCAAATGCCATCAGAGTATGGAAGGTGCACTTCCGCAAAATCACCAAAAGCTGATGCTTTTTACCAAAATCACATCACTCACAAAAGCGTAGTCTATACAAAATTTGTTTTTGATTTATATTTGTTTTTGATTTATACTCGCTGCCTTAAATATCAACTGCTTACGAACGACAAGATCCGTTGTCGCCTTAAACTACTACATGGACCACAACATTTTGAACAGATGATAAACGTTTTTGAAAACCCGTGTTGCTCGAATCAAATCAAAGCTGGTGACGCCCAGTGGGAAACTGCTTTTTCATCTTTGTTGAAAAAGATACAAAATAATTCGCATTCTATACTGGAGTTTTTGCGAGGTTGGAGGATGTTTGAAAAAATTCGGTAGTGTGTTAAATCTTGGTTTAGCAGATTTTGTCTACCTTGTGACTCTTTTAGTTCATCTAAAACAGGGGTGTGGACATATTTACTATCACGGGCGACAGGAACCGTGAAATATCACGTCCGGCCCACAAAATTTATCTGATTTTGTCTTATAATGAAAAATACAACAAAGCACGCAAAACGGTTTCGTACTTTTAGGAGAATAAGCAGAGAAAACGACCAAGAGCGTGCGATATTTTGTTTAACTTATTTTCTAAGTATCTGTCAATCTTGGAGTTTCGTTTTGACGCGATGTTGTGTTCTTATTTTGACAACGCAAATTCCGATACGGGCAACATTAAAAATTTACACTGACCGCACCCGGACCGGGTCCTCTGTTCTGTCATCCGGTTGACTTCTGGTAAAGCAGCTGCTGAATAGGGTTCGTCTAAAAGGTACAGGCTCACTGCGGTCTACCGTGGCCTGCTCAACTGCAGGCATACATGGGCATACATGGCTTGTCGATACATGGCTTGTCGATAGAAAACCACACGAAAAAACTTTTAGAAGATGTCCTTCAACATCTTTGTGTGCCCCTTCCTCGGAGTTTTGTCACATTCCTGGTGCTTGTACGCAGCTCTTCAGCGAAACATGTTTGTTTATGCGTAAAAGACAATAATAATTTATTACAAATGATACTGCATCTTGTGAAATTTCCTAAAATCCTGGTAAATTTGACAGGCATTTTGAACAAAATTACCACGTATGTGGCCACCTCTCTATTGAAGGATTATAAAAGTTCCATTTTCGTGGTCTGCGACCCGCAAAGCCTATACACAGTATGGCCTCGTTGCACATAATGGTGCGACTTCGCAATCCCGAAAAATCGTGGAAAATCGAAATTTCAAACGTCACTTTCTATAAATTTGCATTTTAAGGGCCGTCGTAGTCACAGCAGGTCAAAAATACCATTTCGGATTAAGCAACCCAAATGGCCATAGGAAAGGCAAGGATTCTCTGCAAGTTCCCCAAAAGCTTTTCGTTTACCCTGTTCTGTTATGAGCGCTTGTTATTTTTGTTCCTATAATCTGTGCGTCCAACCTTGCTGTCTTGCTTACCTATGGATCTTGTGCCTGAGTCAAAGAAACAATGATATTAATAATTTGATACGTTTCGTAGATTAGAAATCAGTGAGATCTCGTTTTTCCGGCTCACTTATCCGCAACTTCCACTATTCCTCCCCATGGACTTTACCCCTAAATTTCCCAAACCCCATTCTCCGACTACAACTATGACCTACTACGATCAAACACCAGAACGTAAACTTTTCTGACTTCTTCAGGCAGATTGCTATCCTTCTAATGACAGTGGCAGGAGAGTATCTCATAACATCTTGTAAATGTTTGACGGGGATGCTTTGTAGGAAACCTTTTATGAAGACGTAGTAGGTCCCAGTAAACCCATTAGGGCGCAGTAAACTCATTGTTTAGTATGCCGCGGTAGGACTGTAATTTTTTGATACGCCAGGTGAATGGTGGCTTTGCAAAGTTTAGTCACAACTAATACCCAAGAATATTTATGCAGATTATTGCTTTTATCACGCTCTATTACTTTGAACACTCCCTTACTTTTAAAAACAGTCATTGTGGGCCAGCAAATACTGTTTGAATTTGAACAGTGGCTTATTTTAAAACAAACATTTTTAGAAAACAACGTAAGGACTGTGAACAGTCCCTTACATTTAAAAACAATCGTGGGTAATCAAATACTGTTTGAATTTCAAGTGCAGTAGATAGGCCTACTCTTAGGTTTACGTAATGGGTGGTTTAATCTGTTTTTGGTTGACGAATCGGTTTAATGCGTTTTGATACAAGGCAATGTTTTGTGAGATAAAACGATTGAATAGAAACATTTTTTAAATATATATGAACACAGTAGATATCTCACTGTAATCACGTGTAAGGGTTTAGCGATGTTGACCCAAAGCACAACAATGTTTGTTGTCGACATTAGTTTGCAATCATCACGGATGTGAAACGAGTTGAGGCTTCCCTCCCGCATTCTTTTAATGACAACCTGGTTACGCGCTTGACTTCGTGTACGAATCAGAATGTCTCCAGAAAGCTCAGGAAACTGAATTTAACTTAAAAAAGCGAGCTGCACGATAAGAATGTGCAGTGGAAAGTCTTGAGAAAAACGTGATAAACCACAATAAACCACAGTTAGTTATCATCTGTGCGTAATTGTGTTCTTGCGTCATCAAAACTGTTAGAAAGCCGTGTACAACATAAAGCGGAGCACAAAAATTTATGAAGAGCTCGGATGAAATACTTCAATGTGTGAAGAGTTTTAAAGTATGAATAGTGAACGCAGTGTTAAGTGCGGGAAAACCTGGAAAAGCTAGCAGTCCACTCCAAGCTAAAAATGACGAAAATCGTTATTACGTTTTCTTCTTAATAAAAGCCTGCTGAGCCAAATACGAAAGCAGAAAATCTATCAACTGAACCAGAACGAAAGCAGAAAATCTATTAACTTTGCAAGCATGCTGATGTTTTCGCTGAGGCTGACGATGCTGTAAATTTCATTTCTTGCAGGGCTACGTACTATTGTATCAGCTCTTGTCGCTTCGACCAAAGCCCTAAAAGACGCAATGTTGTTGAGCTTGCTTGGCTTTTCAATGTTTTCGTTAATGGGCATACAACTGTTTGGAGGAACTTTGCAAAACAAGTGTGTTTTATTGCCGCCTTGGATGCTTTGCAACCCAAACTCTTCCACATCTATGTAAGTTTCTTTCGAACATACCTAAGAAAATTTTTACTTTTGACAAAAACTTCAAGGCTGACACCAAACTGATAGAAGTATCACTGTTTCCCAAGTAGTCAGGATGTTTTTTCTAAAATGGTAGTTGACATCAATACTTGTACTTTGTAATTTTTGTAAGTTGTTTGACTATATAGTCATCTGAATCTCACAAACTGTTAGGAATTCCACTGATGTCCAATGCGCTCTTCGAGAGGATTACACGTACGGGATTCTCAAACAGTTTGGTCACTCTGTTCTCGAAGAAATTCTTTATCTCAACAATGGTACGCGATATGAACTTCTCCACACTCGCAACAAGTAAGTTGTCTCGGCAGGAGCGCACAGAGGCGCCACGAGTGATTATACCACTACAGAATACGGTCAATTTTGTTGTCTCCCAACGCTCAACGGCGCCGGCGCAAATCAGGACTTATTTCCTACATGCAAAAACCCTGCACTTTTATCAAAAATTGGGTAAAGAGTTCTCATAACCTGGAAAAGTGCGAATCAATGGCCTCTTTTTCTGGTCCTTCGGGCATGTTCCGTGTTTATTGCTGTGAACCCCTTCAAACTTCAAGTCAGCTACTTTTTACATTATATTATACTTTTGGCGTCCTCAAGAATGGCGTTGTATCCATTTCATACAATGCTCCCGGGACAGTTGTTTTTCTTTTTTACCCTCGCGACGTCACTGGCACGTTGCAAGAGGGAATACAATGACGGAAATTACCTTCAATTCTCTGAAGTGTTTTCAAACTTTGTTTCATATTATCCAGTTTATTTCTTACAGAAAACAAGCAATAAACAAGACAAAGATAAATATGAAAACTTCACAAATAAATAAATAGGCAAATTTATCACTTTTAAAATGAAAACGTAGTAGGATAAGCATCGTATGTGCAAAGAAAATTTACCACGAAAGTTTTTCATGCAGTACCCAAACAGACAAAAAAATGACTTCTCAGTTTTTTAGCCTGTTTTTTGCTGCTTGTACCATCGCAGTATGTGCCCTGGGATACGATCATCAAACAAAGCACAAGGCAATTTTGGTACTTGAACAACATTCTTCTTTACCATGTGGGGAAATTTTCGCTCGACATCTTGCATGATCCTCTGAAATACAAACACATCTCTTGTTCAGCAGATTAACTTCGTTGTGCTTTTGTAAATTCACGTGTTTGTAAAAACGCGGAAAAATTTAAAACAGTGAAATTGGTATTGACATAAGTTTTATCTCTTAAAAGTTTTATCTCGAATATTTCATTTGCTTCCGGAATGTTACGACTAAAAATATTCTCAAAGTTTTGCAAATGCTCCCTGATTGCCCAGTTTGAAGAGGCATTGTTGGACTTGGATAAACTTTGGGTTTACCTTAACACTGCCAGTTTTGTGTTTGACCAGCTGGTGCAACAGATCTTTCGTCATTATCTCCAAATTCTTGAAGCACAGTTGACAAAGGCATCGGCAATTGCACCTGCGATTCTGAAATAAATGTTATAAAAAAAAGATTGAAAAAGTCTTATTCGCAGCACACATCACCAGTTTATCAAAGGTCAAAGTGTTATTTATTGATTCATTCTTCCCTGAAAGCTTTGCATTACTTCAGCGTTATTATTTTGGGTGTTTAAAAAAAGCATTTATACTGTGTTTGCATTGCAGTACATAAATCTTCACCCGAAACTATAGGTAACAGACAAACTCAATTTGATTGTACTGTAGTTCTGGCAGTTTCGATTTTACTCGAGCTTTAGTGTTAAAGAAAAGAGATTGGTTTTATGTGACTATATCATCAAGTCTCATGATAAACGTGGTTAAAACCTTAAACCTTCATCATCATTTAAAAATGTTTCTTTGTATCATCATCCCCGATTGGTACAGACACTGCGGTTCGAAAATGTTAATCTGAAAAGTTGCTTTTACTTTCACAGGCTTGTACGGATATTATGTTGCACCATAACTTACCTTGCAGTGTTTTCGAGTAGATCTAGTCGTAGATTTAATACAGGACATTGGTGCCTGAAAAACAATGAGAAACTTTTGTTTACCTTTGCTTTGTTTGAAGTTGCGTTTGCCGTGCTTTCATTATATTTTCTTGCAACAGCTTTTAATTTGTTCGTGCGTCTTTAAAAAAACATTTATTTTTTGTGGATTCCAAATGATTTTTAAAACTATTTTGTGAACATTTGCGATGTTGTTGAGCTGAATTTTCTGTTTTTGTTATTTTCTTGTTATCTTCATTTCTCCATAAAGATTATGCTTGTTGACAATTTTAACTTTGGAACCATTATATGAAAAAGTTCAATAAGTTGTAAAAATAGCTTTTTGCAACTTACAACTGCTCGGTATTTGCAAAACAAACAACAGCATCTTTAGTTTTTACGATGTTCAATAGAGTGTTGTTTTTCGGTGCTAACCTATTAGCATCTTTACTTAATTTGTCCAGTAATATTATTGAGCATATTTTCTAAAACAATTTCAGCACCATGGTTACACAAAGCTGCGCATTTCTATGCCTTGTACGTATCACTGTATTTGTGTAGATAAAAATAGCACTTGGCAGTCGAAGGCAACACCACGCTTTTTAAATAAAAGAGACTGCTCGTCTTTCAGCAGTGCCTGATCTACTCGCTTCGGGCTACAAGCAATTCTGATAATAATTAATCTTTCCCACCTGCATTTGGTGGTTGTTAGTTTAACATCCACTCATTGAACTCATTGACAGTTTAACAGCCACTCATTGATAGTTTAACACCCACTCATTGATAACACCCACTCATTGCATTTGGTGGTTGTTTCTGCACTCATTGAAAAAAACGAATTTAATTGTGATCTTTACAATGTGCCCAAAAAGCAGGTTGCATTAGTTTGGCACGAAACTTAACGTCTGTACATTTCCACTTCGTGCCGCTGTGGGGCGCGCTGCATCATCCGCTGAATTCTGGTGCGCAGCGATATCCAGAGTCTACCGTTCGTATTAAGATACATGTCGAAAACCACAGACTTTTTTGCTTGCTGAGTTAAATACGTTTCTTGGGAACAGGATACGCTCCGTTTCGTTGAATGATGTACTATTCATTAGATTAAGGTCTTAATCGGCTGTAAAGAGAATTCACAGTAAAGGCATTTGTATCAGAGTTGCACGAAAGCAATACACTTCAAGTAACCTACCACGCGCAGCATTCTCCCAGCAGTTGAAAGCCAGCGAATGAAATTGTAAAGTTCCACTTCAATAGCAGCATTTTTACCATGTTCCAATGTCAAACTGCTGGTTTCAGTTTCGTTAAGCCAAAGATGGTCTATTGTCTCACTGGCCTTTTGCGGTATCTGCCGTTAATAAAGTGAAATAAGTAAAACTACGTAACAATAACAATGACTTTTTGCATAAAATCAAATCAAGGTGTTGAACAAGTGTTTCTATCTGTTTTTATACCACAACAGCTTAAATGCTTTCGCACATTAAGCACCTACGGTAATTACATTTTATTTAAAGCCAGGTTTAGTTTTGTTGAAGACGGCATATAACAGAGTTTACTTTAACAATTTGTAGACGCAAGTTCAGATGCCAAAACAAAGAGTTTTTCGTTAGTTATTCGGGAAATATTTGCGGTGACGTAAAGAGATGCGGTAGTAGTGATTAGAGAACTAATTTTCATTTCAAAAACAACATTTTGTCTATGAAATAGGTATGCGTTACCAGTTACTATGTAGTGTGATAGGTCTCTTGCACTTGCTGAATTGCTTGTTGAGTCTGCAAAATTCTAGATTGAAAGTCATAGCTAAATAAAGCAGAGTTTTTTGCCTATGTAAAACCAGATGTGTAGGTGGAAGGAAAGGTAACTTCGTTATTTTAAAATAGGCAGCTATCTAATGTTATGTTGCATGTGTTGTGTTGCTTTAAACGTGAGATTTTTGTTTTATTTATCAGACGAGGCTTTTCTATTTTAACTCAGAAACGAGCTTGTTTTAAAATGGGGGAAGTGCCATAAGCTCAAATCTTACACCATGCAAAATTTGCGAGGAGGTAGCACACGTTTAAATTTCTCTAGAAATGTCAAAGCGAACGAAATCACATCAGATAGAAGGGAAAAATATCAAACGTGTTTGTGAGAAATCATTAAATTTACTCCTCAAATGCTATATACGGGAATCCTTTAACGATCGCGCGAGTCAATAAATTGGCTCTAGTTTTTTTTGTTGTAACTCGCCAGCCGCTATAGCTAGAGAGTTGTTCAACCTCTGAATATGCAAACATTAACAGAAAACCCGTGATCTCAAGCTGAAAATTTTTTTTTTCAGTCTAAACTGCTAGTCTTCACGAATCTTTAGAGGGTTTGAACAGCTCTCTAGCCTATTCTAACAGCGAGTTATGGCCATATCCAAA
>JGI24021J15306_10010953_pt1 | contig 11278 bp, 8 predicted proteins | sample Ectturendosymbi1_FD_15306 | JGI IMG/M metagenome (IMG submission 15306)
GGCTCGCAGCTTGTTTGCTGCACAATATTGATATCGCAGTTGTCTCTGAATGTCTTTGTCATCTGAGAGCTCAGTATCCAATAAAACCTCCAGATATTTGTATTGGTCAACAGTTTTTTCGTATTGACCACCCAATTTCAAGACTGGAGTGGCTGTGCATTTTGCACGTTTAGCCTTAAACGTCATACAAACAGTTTTTTTGCAGTTGAAGATAATCCCATGCGATTCTGCATACGCCTGGCACACTAGAAACAACCATTAGAAACAACGTTGCTGCTTTTTTGCTTACCCATATCGAGTATCTCCAGCACAGGTTGTTTCGGCTCACGTGGGAAGAACAATTTTCCTGAAAATGCAACATCGGTTATGTAATGCCAGCTGATTTCACTCACTCATGCCACCGAATATTTCTTTTACCTAATATTTTTTTTAAGGTTTCCCCAACAGCAGTGGGTGGCTCGTAAGGGCTGGGTAAAAGCTAACCGCTAAAATTATTGTAATCGGCCCGCTCATTCAATCTCAGCGGCCCGCCCAAAATCCGGACCATTAGCGGCCCGTGCCATCTCCACTGGAGATGATTATTTCACTGTTCATTTGAAAAGGTTCTGCTAGCCTGGATATATAACGCTAATATTAACTGTGGTACGCCGTATAAGCAAGCTGAAATGGATACGTAAATAAGGGCCGTAAACTTTGACAGACTGCATCTCATGACGTAGCCGTGACGTCATCACCAACATTGGTGCGCGACCTTCTCTCACCACCCACTTCAATCGATGATGTCATCAATCACGTTATCGCCCTGGAAGATGGGGACGGCGAATTGTACACTAGACGCGGCCTGGATTCCACGGGAGTGTTTGGGTGGACAATTTGACTCGTCAATTTCAAATCTCCGTTGCGCTTGAACGGTCAATATATTCAAGGCGTTGTTTCTTGTGGGTGATGTTTTTTTACTACTCTTCTCTTGGATCTGTACAGCATTGAGCATATATTACTGGATATGTAGAATTTTTCACCTTGAAAAGCGAATTGGATTTTGTGGTGTTGCAAAGCTTTTTGAACTTTATATTTTCAGAACTAGGAATCATTTTGTTTTTGTGCTGCAGTATATTGGTTGCAATGCATTACCAGTCTAAGAACTGTCGCCAGAAACTAAAGTCGGGCGCCTGGTGGGGCTTTTTAATTTTGCGTTTGAGCAGGACTTGATAGCCTACTAGGCAAAAGCTCCACTGATTTATAGTGTTTTGTATTTCTAAGACATCCTGTGGCCAGTGGTGCCACGCCTAGTGATTTTTCACTAGATCTAGTGATTTTTAGACTGGCCTAGTGATCTAGTGATTTTTCAGGGCAATCTCTGCTATAGTGATTCTTTGCAAGGTATGTGTTTGGAGGAAATCGGTTGTCTTCTAAATTTTCAGCCCTTCTCAATCCGTAAACAATTATATTATTAGGTGATCCTTGTTTGATGATTTACACCAACGGAAGGAACAAGAGTTTCAAATTTTACTTTCTGATTGTTTGTCTTCTGCGCTGTTTATTGCTGCAAGTGCAATGTAATGTTGGCCGTGATGGAATTTTTATTTACTTGCAGGAACACTGCAGTGGAAATAATTATTTAAAGGCAGTGTCTATTTTGCCGCTGAAATGCCGACGGCAACGGCTTCGCTGGAGCTATTGTGCTGCCAGTCCGAAGCTTGGCAGAAACAAAGTAAAAACAAAAGATAAACCCTAAAGCTAAGCCCTAACCCTAACTCCAAACCCTAACGCTAACCCCTAACCATAAACCCTACCCCAAACACTAATCCCTAACACTAATCCCTAACGCTAACCCTTAACCGTAACATTAACCCTAATGCTAACCCCTAACCGTAACGCTAACCCCTAATGCTAACCCTTAACCTGAACGCTAATCCCTAATGCTAACACCTAACCCTATTGCTAACCCCTAATGCTAATCCCTAATGCTAACCCTAATGCTAAACCAAAGCCCTAACCATAATATAATGCTAACCCCTAACCAAACCCTAAAGGTAACACCTAGTGGAAAAGTTTTCAAAAAAGCATAAAAAAGAGAAGTCAGTAAGGTGAGATTCGAACCGAAAACCAATGACATACCAGACATGAAGCATAACCACTACACTGTGAGCAGCACACTGATAGTATGACAGACTGACCTTTTCATTCGAATTGCGTCAGACTAGTGGCACAATAGCTCCAGCCGATCTGTTGCTGGCAAAAAATTGGCGGTAAAATAGGCACTACCACCTTACTTAAAATGTTACGTTGATGGGTCTAAAATACTCCGTGAGCGGAAGCCTGATGATTCTGCTTGTTGGCACAAAATCTTCCATCCTTGCTTCAACATGATCTATTTTAACAAACTTGCAAATGATGCTTTACAAAGGTTTTTGGGCGATTCATAAAGCAAATAACAAAATTATTTTAAGCAAAACTGCGGCTGCGCACTTCGACACAAAAATTTAAATCTAATGAATTTTTTTCAGATCCAGTGAATTTTTTTGCGAATGTAGTGATTTTTGCAGAGAAGCCTATGGCAGCACTGCCCATGGCAACTGGTCTAGGATGCACGCAGATGCACACTTATTAGTTTGATATTATTTAGCCTGTCCTGTACTGTTGCTTGTACTGTACTTGGTGGAGTATGGATGAAGGTCGTGATGTTAAATTTGCGGTATCAGAAGGTGTTGCTGGTAGTAACATTGATTGTTTCTTGGGAGGTTGAACTGAAACAGCAGTTACATTTTCAGTTCAGTTTATTTGAATTTGAGAAAGAGAAAAAAAGCATTTTTCATGTAATCGTAATGCATGCTGCAAAATAATGTTACACCAAATAGTGGCCAAAATTGATAAATTTAAAATTACCTATTTTGGGCTTGTTTTTCAAATTTACTTGCTTATTTTTGCAAAACAAACTGGCATCACTGTTGAACATTCAGCGAGTAATCAGGGTCTTACCTGTGCATAGTGGAGTCTCTAGTCTAAGCATTCCAACTTTTATTGGATGTTAGTTGTGCTGCCCTATAAAAATAGATATCTCTTGTTAGTAGCGGATCTTGGACCTTGGTTGGTTACGGATGTAAAATGACGTAACTGGAGTCATGAGAAATGAAATTTTGTGGTGAATAATGATACCAAAAATGGTAGTAATTATTTGTTGCTAGCCTACGCTTACTTCAGCCATCATCTCTCCAATTCCACTGCCATTATTTGTAGATTACTTATACTTACAAAAAATCTCATCTGTCTTTTCGATACTAAAATGCGTGTGACTAAAAAGGCAGTGGCTATAGTACAAAACCGCCCGTGGATCTTCTCATTTGAAACATTGTTTGACTGGCATCTGTAACGTGATAGTAAAGCATGACAAGAGTACAGTAGTAAGCTTGGTAGAAACATAGTAATGTAAAAGGTAAACCTGAAACCTAATGAAGTGACTACGCCTGACGCAATTCAAATAAAAGGGTCAGTTTGTCATGCAAACGGCGTGGATCTCATAGCCTTGGGGTTATGCGTTACGGCTGCTATGCCAATGGTTTTCGGTTCGACTCTCACCTTGCCAACTTTGTTTTTTTTTCTTTATTTTTTTCGGGCTCAGGTGTTACGTTTAAGGGTTAGTGGGCTACGAGGGTTAAGGTTAGGTTAAGTTTAGGGTTTATCCTTTACGTTTAGTTTGTTTCATACCAAGCCTACTGCACTCTTTGTTGTGCATTACTGTTATGTCACAGGTGGTGTATGAATAAGTTTCCTAATTGCAAGATTCACAGGCATATCTGTAGCCACTACCAAAACCTAACCCTAATGTGATGATAACCCCTAAATCTAGTTTAGAAAGTTTTGAAAAAGGCATTAACAAGAGAACCGCTTGTCGATCTTTAAATTTGAAACCTTATGTGACTATTTCTTGTAATGTGACAGTGCATGATGAGAATGCAGTAGGCTTAGTAGAAACATGGTAAACACAAAAGGTAAACCTACAACTACTATGCTACCATTACCAGGAGGACAACATGTGACAAACTGACTGCTTTATTGGAACTGCGTCATGCGAGGTGGTGTTGTTAAATAAGATTTGAAATAAGAATATCCATGGGTGGTTCATAGCTAGTTCCTTTGAAAAAAGTAAAGAAAAACTGGTCTCATGATAACTGAAACATGTAAGCAGTCATTACTACCAAAACATAAGTCACCAAGGTGAAAGCCGAACTGCAAACCATTGGTGCAGCAGACCTGAAACGCATTTGCTACGCTACCAAGATGACGACACATGAGTGACAAACTGACTGTTTTATTCGAACTTCGTCATGCAAGGCGGTGCAGTCAAATGAGGTTTGGAAAGAAGATCCACAGATGGTTCCAGCTTTCTTTTCCAAAAGACATCTTGCTTATTTTTTCCATGTTGGTTTTTATGGCAGTGTTGAACACCTCCAGTTCCTTATTGCACTTGAAGCATGGTGCACTATACAGTAAATATATGAGTTTCAGGATTGAGTGACTGTTTTTAAGATGAAAAATGCTTGATGTAGCATTATTAGCTGGGGTTTTCCATGTTGTCAAGCACTTCAGTTTCTGATCCTAAGTGCAATGAGGTAGATTCCTGATGCAAAGAGATCCTAACTACCTTTGTTTGGGGACTGGGGTTAAGATAGATGGGAATTCACCGTGGAAGAGCTTACTTGTTTGGAGCCAATCTGTGTTAGTTGTATGGTTATTAATGAGCAGCTCACATTTAGAATTTTATTTCAGGATAGTCCATTCCTGACGATGGCAGCGTTGCTGAGCTTAGTCTGCGGGTCTTTACCAATACATCCATCATCAAGGTACCAAACATATGTAACTATGTGGATGGCGAGGGAGAAAAGGGCTGAGCTGAGGGGTCTCCTTGTTGCGCACTGGTGGAGACCTGTGGACCATGCTCAGCAATGCTGCCATCGTCAAGAATGGACTATCCTCCATGCGAACAAATTGATAAATCTTGAGGCTTACTCTTAAAAATCGAAGTAAAAAGACTGCTGTAGTGATTACGACACCCCAATGTTCAACTAGGCTGTTTGTGAATGATTTAGCACCGGAGCATCAACTAGGGATGAATCAACTAGGGAGCGGCCCTTGCTGTGCTTGCTTAAGGTCAGATATCGGCTCTAGCAACAGCTCAACGGTGTCCTTGATGCATACATTTGTTGTTTGATCCATTGATTGGATCATGGTGAGAGCTGCATTGACTTCTTCATGATCTTCTAAGGCACTTTGCAACATAATAATCTGTGAATTCCATCTTGTCATATTTTTGCTAGTAATGCTACTTTTTTGCTTTGCAAGTATGAGGCAGCATTTACAGTCTCACTGGATTTATAATGTTGGCTACTTTGTTCCCACTGCTTTCCAATGCAAAGAGAAACTCTGGATCCTGCAAGAAATCTATATTGCAACTTGTCTTTATTATTTTTTATGTTAGTTTGAACTTTCCAATAACATTGTCATAAGACTTGACTATATTACAAGCTGTATGCCTAAGACAAGTAGTGATCGTAATTGATTACAGTTTTTTGAGTAATCGTAATTGATTGGATTGACCATAAATGAAATGTAATCGATTATATTGCCAATTTAATCGTAATCAACGATTACGTTCACGATTAAACTTACTTAGATATCTTCACCCTACACACTGTGCGCCGAACCGCGATTGTGGTGGCTGAGTTTTCTCCTTTATCATCGTTTGTTATGGCTATGTTTTGAGTAAGGGTCAGCGGCGTCGGTACCACCATAGTAGGGTTGTACCTCCAGCGTAGGGGTGTAGCCTAGCACAAGGGTAGGGGTTGATTTAGAAAACAACTGTTTGTACCTCCAGCGTAAGGAGTTAATTTAGAAAGCAACTGTTTTTACCACCTGTGTAGGTTCATACATCCAGCGTAGGGGTTGATTTAGAAAGCAGCTGTTTGTACCTCCAGCGTAGGGAGTTAATTTAGAAAGCAACTGTTTGTACCTCCTGCGTAAGGGTTGCTTTAAATATCAACTCCCTACACTGAAAGCAGGCTACAAACAGTTGCTTTCTACATCAGCTCCCAACGTTGGAGGTACAAACAGTTTTCTAAATCAACTCCCTACCCTGGGCGTACAAACAGTTGCACTCTTAAGCCACCCCTACATTGCCGGTATAAACAGTTGCTTTATAAATCCATTCCCTACGCTGGTGGTACTTACGCTGCCGACCGGTCCTCTGTTTCAGGGTAGGCTATATCTCCCTCTGTGTGTGTTAAATCCAGATTGTCCAGCAGAAAGCACAGCGTTTGCAGCTAATTCTTGCTTTGTTGCAGCTACCCTCCTGTTGGCCGCCAGAAGTAACGTAGCGAGTCTAGTGAGACGTAGCAACAAAAAGAAGAGCTTCACTTATCAATGGGTTAACACTTCAGTAAGAGAATAATGGGAAATTATGAGGAGAGGTGTTGTTTTTATTTATATATAGGCTACTGTATTCAGAGTGAACTTATGAATGTAGGCCTAAGTGCTGGAGTAGGCTATGTATATAATTAGTACTGTACATGGCAATTTATATACAGTAAATTAATTTTGATTCAGAGGAATAAGGTACTATAATCCAAGACGAAATTACTTTCTACAACACTGATAACTGGCATTTCGTCCATGATCCACCAGATACTGCTGAAAAAAAAACTCCACGAAACCAGTAAGGTTTTGTTGACCATTGACTTTTGGTCCAGTAGGTAGTCGCACAGCTATATTGGCATCACTGTTCATTCATTTCAAATTAAAAGGTGCACAACGTTATGCTGGCTTGCAGGCGATTATAACCCACAGTTGGAAGAAATAGTTAGCAATTTATAAATTATTAACAAATGAATTTTCAGCGTTGTTGAATGTTCAGCCTGATAGATGTCGTTTGACTCTTAATGATTTGAAGCCTTGATGTTTATTAACTGTAACGAAGATTTTAAACATTGATCAATTTTGTTTAATTAATATCTAATGTGTTGTTGCAGTGGAGTAACTGATGGAAGTGATGGGGGCGATTTTGACTCCCCTGGCCAATTAAATGCAAAAACCAAGCCCCCACTTAGGTTATATTTCAGTTTTAGTATTCTTTTGGTTTTCAATAGGTGTTGTCTTTTTGTGTTTTTCAGAGATTTTCCATTGATTTGATTTTTAGTATAGCCATCCACATCCTAATTCACCATTATTTCTCAGTTTTTTTTTTCTGAGGGTTGAATTGCAGGTCACCTACAGTGGCCAACTGGCCTTTTTCACCTAAGTTTCCACTCTTGCTCAAACCTCTAGTTACGCCACTGGTTTGTTGACTGCATGAATGTCTCATTCAACAATTATTGATTTTTTTCCGGTGCTTGATCCTTACAGATTAGTAATTTCGTTTATTGCATTCATTAGTATTGTATGTTGTCTGAAAATATACTTACATCAAACCATGCAAATAGGGTTTGTTTATTGGTTTGAAGATGTGTCAAGATAATGTAATCGCGATTATAATCATGATTACTTTCAATGTAATCATAATTGATTACATTGAATATAATTTTGCTCATTCGTAATCGTAATTGAGCAGGTGGCAATCAATTACATTGTGCTGCAATCGTCCCATGTCTGGTATGCCTTTCTAAAAATAAGTATGCTGCCAGTAGAGATCGATTGATATGGCTTTTTTGGGGCCAATACCGATATATCGGCCTTTCATAGACCGATAGCCGTTACCGATAACCAATATTTCTAAAAATGTTTTTTGTAAGCAATAGAAGTAGTACTTGGAAATGAAGGGCATTCACATATTGTAAGGCTGACTTTTGCACATGTGTGACAACGGCCAAAACTTGTCGGCAAGGAACAGTTGGTAAGCGACTCAACTGCCCAGTAGTAAAAGTGTAAAAAGCTCCAAACCATGTTTTTTTTATTTTGGTGAAGGCAATGTGCGGCAGGCTGAAGCCTGAATTATGCTTCTTGCTGGGGCAGTTGAGGTGAACACTCTTGCCCAAGGAGAGCTACGGCAATTCACTCAGCGGCTGTGAATCGAACGCCCAAACTTCCAATTGAGAGGCGGACACTTTACCACTGAGCTATTGCCGCCCTGTGTTTCATGAATATCTGTGCTCAACAGGCACCAGTCTACCAAACATCAACTGATTGTTATGTAACACAACAGAAGAATTTAAAATGTATCATAATGCAGAAAAAGATGACATTCTGCTGCACAGTTTCATTGTGATTTTCTTTGCTCATTAGAGCAGTCTTTGTTCAGTAGGTTTTATTCATTGAGGTCCCTTGGGTGAAGTCCACCATGATGACTGTCAGTTTATTAATGCTGACTTGCTAAGATTTGTCCCTGGGCACTGTGATGATATGATGAGATAATTTTCTTTGACTGACAGTAATTTCGCTCGAGACATAAATAGCTTCTTTGTGCAGCGTGTTTGTATACTAGTACTTCATTGTCGAGAAAATTCAAGGTTGAAAATTTTTTCAATATAGGCTTGGGTTAAATGATTCAGCATTGGTTGTAGTATGCTATAGGTTATTATTTATGCATGTGGTGTATACAGATAAACCCTGTTAATTGCATAGCCAATGTGTCGATTTTTTGCATTTAACCAAAATATGCCATTTTATCTGTATGAGACAAATATCTGCAAGTTTACTTCCTTGTTCTGTCCACACACTTGCTACCTGACACTTCTGATGTCTGGTAGCTGGATGCCAAACACAGAGGTTTCTAGATCTGTGGGATACAAAAGTGATTGTAAATGTTCTAAAAATTCCTTTGTCCTAATATTTTCAATTCTAAAATCCTGCAGTGCTCATAATGTCTAAGTTTGTTGCAGGGCTGTGCAATGTATGTTATCTTTAACATGCGCACTGCATATGTGATGCAATAACACTACGTAACACAATTTTTGTTTGGCTGCTTTTTTGATGCCGTTTTATGTTTTTGGGGGCGCTGAGCTCAAATCATGTTAGTTTTTTCATATCATCAACGGTTTTCAATGTATTGACACTTTTTGCTTTATCCTCCTGAAACTATTGTTCATTGTATGTAGGTTTTTATACTGCGCATGTAACAGGTTCAACTCGTAGTGGTATTTTGTAAAGTTTACTTAAACACGAGAATCACAATTAAAACGACATTTTGTTAATCACAAGTCCAAAAAACATCAAAACAGACAGTTTTTCAACGAAAAAGACCTTCAAAAATGAACATTTGAACAAGCTTTTCTTTTATGACCACACGTATCTTCCCTTATCAAAGACCACATGTAATCGCCCATCATTGCGCTGTCCCAGCAGCCCTGATACCGCTTTTCCATTGGCTAAATATCTTGAAATTTATCGTCGTGTTCCTCGCTAAGTCCCCAAGATTTTTTTGTAAGAAATCAAGATGAGAAAAGCATAAAAAATGAAGTTTTAGTGACATGTGACATCCCACCTTTTGGTATGTTGTGATCAATGCCTTCACTATCTCTTTGTAACTTGGATCTTTATTCTTTCCCAAAAAAAACTTTAACCACACCTCAAAATGCTTGCAAGGCCTTCTTTTCTGTTTCAGTCATTTTTTCCTCTAGGGTTCTTGACTTCAACATTGTAGCTATTTGGGGGCCAACAAATATTCCTCGCTTTAGTTTGGCATCTGACATTTGTGGGATCATTGCTCGGATTTCTTGAAATGTTTCTCAGGACTTTTAAATCCAAAGCTTTGACAAATTGCTTTACTAAACCTAATTTTATGTGAAGGGGCGGTAATAAAACTTTTTCCCTGCTAACAAGTGACTCCTTGATGACATTGTACATTCCTGGTGTTAATTCTTGCCTTGGCAGCCAATGGATCTTCTCGTAGTGCTCTACATCAGCTCTACTGTTCCACAAGCAAAGAAAACAGGAGTATTTGGTGTAGCCACCCTACAGACCCAACAAAAACCCCAACATCTTAAAATCACCACAAACATACCAATTGAATTGAGCATAGTTTGTTTTAAGCAGTAACAAAAAGAGTCAGGTGAATTTTTGCACAAACGTAAAAAAATAAGTCAGGTGAATTTTTACATTGTCTGCTAGCCATTGTGACTTCTAAATCAGAAAAACAACTTAGTTTAACAATAACAAGCAAGTTATCTCTACAAACACAGTAGCTGTTTTATGATAGCCTATACTAATGATGTAATGCTTGGCTGATGAAAGAACTGGATAGCAAGTAGATTTTGCGATACTACTAGCCCTGGTATTCTGATGCTGCTTAACCTGTGCAATCGCACCATTCAAGTGTCTTTCTAAGCAGGTGAGCTGATTAAATTCAACAGGCTCAAAGAACATGAAGGCTAATGATTACTGAGAATATAGCGCCAAAAGACAGTGACAAGATGACAAAGATTTCGCGCTCCTTTCACTCCCTCTTATATGTGTGCAAACGAAACCTCAATTGGCAGCCAAGTAAGGTTGACAGAGTAATCAACGACTTTGTGCTATTGATTGTGAAGTACATTTTACCAGGTTGCTTTAGAGATGGAATCCACTCATGCAAATACATGTAAAAAGCCTCACTGACAGAATTAACGGTTGATGATAGAAAAAAAAAATAATCGCATTTTTAAAATCAGCACCCCGAAATCATCCAGAAACAATGAAAATATTAAGCCAAACACAAATTTGATAAAAATTTGTTACGTAGTGTAATTTCTGTGTCAGTCAGGGGCGCATCTAGCCTGGAAAAAAGGGGTGTCTCAGAAGGGCAGCTTTTGATCATAAAACCACATTTTCTCTTAACACCTTGGCGTCTGGGTGGTTTTGGCGATTTTCGCAAAAAAAACAGCAGTTTTCGGTTGCCTTACCAACGCCTTAGCTCCTCCGCCGATTGCGCTAGAGAGCTGTTCAACAGCTCAAACGGATCGGCCAGTCTGGTAGATTGCACTCGAAAAAAAAATTTTTGCCTGGGGGATGCGGGTTTTTTGTGACTGACGTCATAAGTGAAGTAGTTTTAAGGTCATTTTGGCTCATGTTGCCTGGCCTAGGGCCCAACCACTAGGCCCAAGTGTTTCGCTGAAGTTCTCATTGGAAACTAGACTCCAGTCCACGTCTTTTGAGCCTTTGATTGACTTTCTAGCGTTTCCGGTTCAAAAGTTATGATCTAAAATAAACAAATTAATGAATGAACTAATTAGCTGATTAGTCAAATATTTTTACTAACTTACATCACAACTTTTGAACCCGAAACCCCAGCAGGTCATCCAAAGTATCAAAAGAC
>JGI24021J15306_10010954_pt1 | contig 11278 bp, 6 predicted proteins | sample Ectturendosymbi1_FD_15306 | JGI IMG/M metagenome (IMG submission 15306)
GACTTTCTTGACAATGTCTGGTTTTCAGACGAGGCACATTTTCTGTTGTCAGGTCACGTGAACTCTAAGAACAACATCTTCTGGGGTAGCACACCCCCTGACCACTGTCTGCAAAGGCCATTACACTCTGAAGTGCACTGCCTGGGTTGCCATCTCCAAATATGGCATCATTGGACCATTCTGGTTCAAGGATGACAACGAGCAGTCTGTGACAATCAACACCGAGTGATATGTCCAGGTGCTTGACAAGTTCTAGACAGCACTTGGTCAACGGAGAGGGGTCGTCAATGTCCTCTAGTGTTTCCAGCAGGATGGTGCCACCCCCCAAACCTCAAGCGAATCATTGGCATGGCTACAGCAGCGTTTCCCTGACCGACTGATCAGCCGCAGGTGTGACCCTCAGTGGTCGCTGCATTCACTGGACTTGAACCCCCATATTTTTATATGTGAGGATACCTTAAGGACAGGGTGTATAGCAACAACCCCCAGACTATCCCTGACCTGAAGGCAGCAATCACAGCAGCAATAAGAGCGATCCCAAGGGAGGAATGCGGGAGGGTCATAGAGAACTTTGCCCGCTGGATCCAAATGTGCCTGCAGCGCCAGGGAGCTCATTTGGAGCACATTTTTTGAGCGCCAGTGAAACAAAGAGTTTTTGTAGCACAGACTTGAAACTTTGGAGATGTCTGCTATGCAGGCTTAACATAATGTAGCTGAAGTTTTGTGTCAATTTAAATACAATTTCGGAAGTTATTCGATTTTTGGTGATGATCGTTTTTTTTTGTGTCACCCTGTACTTCACAAAAATGTTGAGCATGGCATTAATGTTTCAGTGCTGCCATCATTGCCAAGATAGGCATTATTAGTTGTATTATTGTACTCTATTGTCTGTGTGCCTGTGATGTACAAATGACACAATGAATTGCTCGCTTTTCATTTGTTAGGGTGGTTTTATACTGAAATGTATGTGAAACTTAGTCCTAGGAAATGGTGAAGAATTGACAGAGGTTCTAGTTGTTGAGAGCAAAATATGTTTTTTTCATAACAAATATACCTGTCTGCACAATGTGCTCAAACCTGTGTGCACACTGTAATTTTATATAAGTGCATGTGCACAGCTGATGGAATGCTACATAAAGGTGGTTTATGCTGTTATTAATAAGTAAATTTAGGTACTCTTGTGGCCATTGACTGTGGATACAGTTCTCATAAAAGGTGATTGTGCGGATTAGATTAAGAGAGTGGTATGTATTGGCTTTATTGGTTAGAATAGATCAAAAATTTAGTTCTTTTTTATGAATAACATATTGTAAAAACCTTTGCAAAGGAAGATTGTTTTCCCTTGTAAATGGCATCACAAATTGATGGATTTGTTTGTTGCTAGGTATGCTTGACATCTTGTTCCTTTATACCTTTATAAGTACCAAGTACCTTTATAAATTTTGTTGTTATAGAAGTATTGAAAGTCACTTTGCGCTAGCTGGTAAAAGTTTTGGAACCAATTACCAAATAAAAGTGGAAGTTTGATGTGGTTTGTTTGCTAATGTGATATCTTGCAGTGGTTTTTGTTTATCATGGCATGGTTGCGTAGAGAACTCACAAGTAAACAGTTAAAGTGAAAGTTTATTTTCTTGGCAGAATTGTATAACTATCTTCTGGTTAAGAAAACTAATGATTCTTCACTATTCTTTGTTTATCCTTCAATCATAACGTGTTTAATCTGATTGAACCAGATTTTGTTTTTTGAAGAAGCACAATTTTGAAAATGAGGTAAGAAATGGAGGGACTTTTGTAAAATTGTTCTGTGCAGTATCCTCATGGTAGTTTTATGTTCTATATGACCATCTGCAATAGTTACGGAAATCATGCTGATGTATTTTTTTGTTGTATTGTAAGAACCTAGTTGTAACTGTTATTAATGTGCTCTTTATTGTGGAAAGACCCCACACAAAATCACTGCCTATACTTTACTAGACAAAGTCATCTAAATCAGAAATGTGCAGTCTGCAATCCATTATTTCGTGTTATGTGGCCCCTATGCTATAATTTTGAAAATATGTATTAAACCAATTACATAGCATTGCATCCAAAGCAGGAGGGGGTTGTACCAGATTTAGATGAGGTCAAAAAAGACATGTAAAGGCCTTCAAAATAAATGAGAAAAGTCAATAATCACAGCAAAGACAAGTGAAATTTTTATGCAATTGATCATTGTTGAACTCAACGTTGTTTGTAATTTAAGAATTGCAATTTTGTAATGGAGAGCTAACAGTTGTGTGAAATTGAGGCTAGTAGCTATGTGGAATTGTAGTTGATAGAGTTGTTCATGCTAAATATAGACAGTTAGATTAGATCTCAGCTTGAGTCATAGATAATTTCCTAGTTGTTTCAATACACAATATTCATTGAATGCATGTTTTAATTTTGACCTGTACGCAGTTAATAAAAATTATCTTTTTAACTGTAATCCAGTCTTAAGTGTAGATAATGTTATCATGAGTAGAAAACGCAATTAATGAGGAAGGACATATGTTCAATGATGAATGGTTTGTGAAGTATTTAGTTATTCAACAAAACGAGAAGGATCTTTGCCTGATTTGCCAAAAAAGGATTGCCTGTATTGGGACCCAATCTATAACCAAACATCATGCATCTTTTGATTCCGGCATTGACCTAAGCTGTGACAAAAAAGCAGAACAGTAACCACCAATTCATAAACACATCAGAAGTATGTTCAGTGTAAAGGCTTCATTACACTTTGTTTTTATACTTTCATTCACATCTAATTCAGCGAGACTTGGCAATTTGCTTGAAAAAGACATCTTATATTAGATTATACTCTGTCAAAGCGAAACTGCCTTTGGATAAACAAGGCACAGTATTTTTACATTTGAGCTGGTAAAAATATATGTGCTTGTCCAATGTCCATTCTGGATAACTTCCTTTTGTATTTAGAGATTGCAACGTGATTTACTGAATATAACTACTCAGCTACACCAAACAATCACTCAGCACACACAGTTACAATAACCTCATGACTAACATGCAATAACTACAGGCAAGAACCACCCACTGATGATGTAATAATGCTTACTAGGAATTGGTGGTGTGGTGTCTTCTTAAACACATCAATGACTTTACTATTCTGGCCGTGTTCCCGCATTGTGATAATTTCCACTAGTATGCAAAGGTTGCAGTTACAACTCAAAGATAGATGTGTAAGGCATGTACTCTTTGTAGTGCAGCTTTTAAAACCAAACTGACCATCTTTATTTGCATTTGTTAATTGTCATATGAGGCATTTTCTTAATATGCAGCAATGGGGTATTCTATACAAAGGCTATGTCAAAGTTTTTTTTATAACATGCACATAACAAAACGTGTATGTATTCATTGAGTGAACATGATTGCAAATCAGAAAGAGAAGAGTATGATTTTCTGCCAGAGTTTATTTCTTGGTGCTTAACAATATGTCATACTTGTGATCCCCTTATTTTCAGTGAACAACCAGTGTGCAAGCTATGCAAAGCTTCTGTGATGATATATGATGATAATGAAAGGAAGTGGAAAACTGCAGGGATGACATCTGGTTTGTCTGGTGCTTGTGTGTACCACCATAAAGCTATGAACACATTCCGTGTTGTTGCCCGAAAAGAAGCTGATGGAGAGGTATGTGTCAGTACAGAACTGTAGTTGTGCCTACCATGTTGGCTGTTGTATTCATTTGATTGATCTTGGACCCATGGAGACAATTATTTAACTTACTTTTAGGCATGAATTGTTTAATTTTTAGTACGTTTTTTAAGTTAAGTGAAATTTGGTATCACAGGATAATACTGTAGAACATTAACACTATGTACCTTTTTTGGGTCTAGTGAAGAAAACCACCTTCCAAACTTTCTGAAAAGTGACGTTACAGTGATGTCATGGGTACGTGATGACGTCACATGTCAATTTTCGTGACGATAGCATCACAACAAAAGGAGATAATGACATCACAAAATCGACGGGCATGACAATTCTACAAAACTCCAGCTAACCTCTAACACACCTTACATGCCGTCCTGCACTTGCAGTCAGTGTGCAGTCTGCACTTGCAGTCCCGAGTCATCTTATAGGCCTAATCCATCCGTGTGCTGCGTTTACAACTAACTAGAGCAAACAGACTATGTCGGGGGCATGCATTGCATACCTTGCAATGGTCGCACTAATAAAACGCATCCCTCTAAACCAGGGGTGTCAAACTTTTTCATGCAGCGACACATTTGCAACCCAATTTAACCTAACGAGCCCCTTCTGAAAACTTCCAGTCAGACAAAGGCAAATGGAATGCAGCTGTGTTTGCACTGTAGAAAATCACAATGACTAAAAAACAACGTACGCCATCACTGCTATGTTGAATAAAGACTCATTTATTAAATTCATGCACATGGCAGCATCAGTAACAGAGACCCGTGCTGTTCAAATCACTCCAAAGCACAACTCTTGAAAAACTAGAATAACTCCCAAGTTAGCTACCACATTCAGATATCTAATTTACAAACAAAACACATTCTTACGTCACAAAGTTATTCGCGCGTTGCCAATGCAACAGTACTGCTATGGTCACAATCTAACAATTTTGAATATGAACGTTGCCTATCATTTTTGCCAGGTAATCCTATTATTTTGGCTGCGACGAAAAGTGGTTCCATATGCAAAATAGCCTATAAAATATGGAAATTATTATTAATATTTCATTAGAAGCTCTCACAACTCCTGGAAAAATAGCAAACAACCCCCACAGGGTTGCGAGCCCACGTTGAAAACCACTGCTCTAAACGCTGTGTGTTTCATTGAGTAGGCAAACCACAATAGTAAAGACAGTCTGAAAGGCATTGAAATCCATTCGATGCTAAGGCAGGATAGTGAAGTATGAATCCAATAAAGCAGTCTGTATTTATTGCTTACATTAGCAAATTTTACGCTTTGAAGTGCATTGGAAACAAAGCCAACCCTACTGAGGCATGCTCGTCACAGCTCAGTGTGATTTATTCATAACTCGCAATGGCAAACATGACCTGAACTGCACTAAAGCATGCGATTGCAAGGCTAGGGGAGTACACCCCCATGGCGCAACATGCATATTTGTTGCTCACAAAAACAAAGATCATGCCGACAGTCCTGTCGCCACGGTGTGGCATTGGTGGGATCAGCACCCCTGAACAAAGCACCAAGCCCCCCAAACTGAAACATGAAACAATATACATCAGTGGAGTTTTTATCAAATTTCAATGTCAAGCCCGTAGCACACGGATGGATTAGGCCTATAAGATGCCTTACTTCTTGGCCATTGTTTGAGTGTACAGATGTTTTGTTTTCAGGTGCTGCATTGTGTGGAAAGAGTGAACCATTCTTCGCAGTGCAGGTCTGTTTTCAACACAAACATCGTGAAACTAACTCTTTTTAGCAGTTATACTGTCGTTCCGTGTTTCTCTGCATCTTAAATGGTTGGGTTGCACTGAATAAAAACAACTGAATGTAAGTGCGGGACGGCGTGTAAGGTGTACTAGAGGTTAGCTGGAGTTTTGTAGAATGGTTGTGCCTGTCGATATTGTGATGTCATTATCTCCTTTTGCTGTGATGCTATCATCACGAAAATTGACATGTGACATCACCTACCCATTGACGGCACAGTGACATCACTTTTCAGGAAGTTTGGAAGGTGGTTTTCTTCACTAGACCCCCTTCATTTTAGAATGAAAGGTTGAATTGTAAATCAGAAAGCTATTATTGAACTCTGCATGTTTGCAAAACAAAATTTAATGGCGAAAAGTAAAATAACTTTTCAATGTTATCTTCAGCATGCCATTGCTTCTATTCAAAGTCCACACATGTACATCTATGCACTTGCAATAGAAAAAATTGCAGCTGATCCCGAGAACAAAACTTTTTGTCCAGTATTTTACTAAGTGGCATAATAAATTTGGTGACCCTTATTATTTTGTAGATCCATGTGACATGGTAACAGAAGTGTTTAGATATACCATTCAGCAATTTACCTTTGACTTTGCTGAACCTGCATTTTTTATTGAATGACAATCTGAAGATTGTGTTCTCCTTTACTGCAACCCAATTAACACTTTGAGAGCCGGCCTACGATATATCCACTTGGCTTTGCGTGGGAATTTCTCTGCTCCTGTACGGGTTACGGACCTGGTCCAAGTGTCAAAAGACGCAGCAAGTCTTCTAGTCTGCACTCGAAAAAAATTTTTTGGTTGGGGGTTCGGATTTTTTGTGAGTGACATCATAAGTGGAGGACTTCTAGGCCACCTTGGCCCACTTTACGTGACCCTGGGCACCAACTGTTAGATGGTAGTATTTCGCTGAAGTTTTTATTAGAAACTAGGCTACAATCCATGTTTTTTGACGCTTTGGATCACTTGCTGGGGTTTTGGGTTCAAAAGTTATAATCTAAACTCATAAAAATATTTGACTAATTAGCTAATTAGATAATTAATTGATTTGTTTATTTAGATCGTAATTTTTGAACCAGAAACGCTAGAAAGTCGATCAAAGGCTCAAAAGACTCGGACTCGAGCCTAGTGTCCAATGAAAACTTTAGCGAAATACTTTGACCTAGCGATTGGACCCTAGGCCAGGAAACATGAGCCAAAATGACCCCAAAACTACTTCACTTATGATGTCACTCACAAAAAATCTGCACCACCCAACCAAAAAGTTTTTTTTTGAGTTCAGACTAGAAGACTGGTGCCGATCCGTTTGAGCCAATGAACAGCTCTCTAACGCAATCGGCAGAGGAGCTATGGCATTGGTAAGGCAACCGAAAACTGCTGTTTTTAGGCTGAAATCTAGGTACGAATATAGCGTACACCAGCTCTCAAAGTGTTAATGAAAACATATAGAGTAAATTTATATTCCACGTGACTTTTGCCTGTTTGACAACATTGATTAGTGGTTTCAGCTTACTTTAAAGGTGTGCTATGTGTTTTTTTTTCAACAATGGAATGCTTTATGCATATGATATAATGCTGGACTTACTGAAAAATATTTTGGGAGGATCAAATCAGAGACAGAGTTAAAAACTGAAAACTTAAAGCTATAGTTTTCTGACCACAGAGTGATGAATTTTATGCAATACTGCATTTATTATACCAACTGTTGATCTCTTCATTTTCTCTTTTGTCACTGGCAAATAACACCCCAAAATACTTGAGTTTCTTAACCTGCACAGCAGTTTGCTACCACTTGCAGCACACACTGACTTAGGTTTTTGGAGAAACATAACACCTTGGTCATTTTAGTGCTGAATTCCAGCTTGGTTGCATGCAGCTGCCCATTGATCAAGTGCATGTTGAAGGCCCTATTCAGAAGATGCTTGCCACATCATACCATCTGCAAAGAGCAAACAGCTCCACCTGCAGCTTCCAACAGTGACACTCTTGTAGACATGGCAGCAACAGCTTATCCAATTCATATGAATTAGAAGGGGTGCACATGTAAGTCAGCACTCAACACCCACAGCAAATTGTTTTCAGCATTCACACCCACAAAAAATGGTTTAGTCCATGTGTTGTTTTGAGACAATGTTGTAAATAGGCTTGCTATGTTCATTTCTGATTAAAGAGGATTTGACCTCACTGAGTGTATTGGCAGCTCCGAGTTAGTAAATCAGGCAGGACTGCAGATTAGCAGGGGTGCGTTGTGATGTGAAACCCATTACCAAATCTTCTCAAATCCCAACCCTCAAGTAAACACCTTTGGCACCGTAGGCTTTTCCGACATTTCACTAAACCAATTAAGTGCAACGTGCATAGTAAGACTGTTGATGAGTTTCTACAGGCAACAGACCATGCATGTATAACGGGGAACTTTTCATCCCCTTTACTGTAACCAATGGGGTAAGGCAAGGGGGTGTTCTGAGCCCATACTTATTTGCTGTTTACCTGGATGAACTCTCAATCCAGCTGGATTCAACCAGAGTGGGATGCACTGTGGGAAATATGATTGTGAATCATCTAATGGTTGCAGATGATATATGTGTGTTCAGCCCTAGCATTAGTGGACTCCTATGTCTTCTGAATATTTGTGGTGACTATGCTACTGAAATCACTTTTAATTGTAAGAAAACAATTGGTGTTCTTTCTTGCCCCACAAAAGTACAAACAATCTACTCCATAATGTTTTTCTGAATGTGTACAATTTTCTGACCAAGTGAAATACCTTGGTGTGTTGCTAAATGAAGGATGATGATGATATCCAGAAACAAGTGAAATTGCTGTACTGTGCAGCAAACAAGCGCAGAGGCATATGCACTCAGTGCTGACCTGCAATAAAAAACATTTTATTTTGTGCCTATTACATGTCAATATATCCTTGCCAATTGTAGAGCAAATACACACAGACTAGTATAAAGCGCTTACGAATTGCCTACAACAACAAAGCCTATTGAATTATATATTACATACCCAGAAATATATGTGTTCACCCATGCCAGCTTAACCATTGTGTCAAGTCCTTAGATGCTTGGTTCAGAAACAATCTGTATTGCTTTTTACAATGTTGCAAACCTTCATCTAACTTTTTTATCTGATCGCTTCAAATGTCTTGATGCTTTCAACAAAATCTTCATTTTTCCTCAATTATTTAACACATCAAGCACCAGTTGTCTGGAAACTTGCTCAAATGCAGACCGCCGGCCCACAGTATATTCGTAGACCGGTGCACGATATACTCGTACTTCACTTCAAATGCCAACCATTGTGTGCCGAGTTGTATGTTTTCCTCTATAAAGTATGAATATTTCTTACAAGTCTCTATCTACTAGAAACATATGTTTATAATGTTCGCTGACGTACGGTGTGGTCAGGAGAGCATTTCAAAGCAAACATGGTATATTTTGCCTGCAGTCACGCACGCATTTCGCCGAGTGCGGAAATAAGATCGGCCTGCTGTAACCCGAAATAAGTCCGAAAGAAGATTGGCCTGCTGTAACCCGAAATAAGATCGGCCTGCTGCAACCTGAAATAAGATCGGCCTACTACAACCCGAAATAAGATTGGCATGCTGTAACCATGTGGCGAGGGGTGCATCTAGCCTGGAAAAAAGGGGTCTGTCGCAGAAGGGCAGCTTTTGATATCACTTTTCAGCATAAAACCACATTTTCTCTTACGACTAGAAATCGACCGATGAATTTTGCAATTTGCCCGTCTCGGATTAATTAATGCAAATTCTCTGTACTCTTCCTTAGGATGCGCAGCCCTCCGACTGCATCAAGTAGTGCGCAATACTCATACCACTCCACAATTGTCCCCATAAAGTGTTCTATGATGTAACATTCGCTCACAGGTTTTTGCATGCACGGTAAGCAGATGATTGCCTGCGAGCAAATCAGGGCTACTACCCTTTTTTCGGACCATAAGGCGCACTTAAAATCCGTTAATTATCTCAAAAATCGAAAGTGCGCCTTATAATGCGGTGCGCTTAATGCATGAATCTGGTTGTGCTTTCTCATCTAGAACCAGTTGTATGTGGTAAACAGTACCATTTATTTAATTGCTAGTTACGATATTTTTGTAAACAGACGTTATAAACCAGCAGCAATTGCAATGTGGAGCACACGAGAATAGCTAGCACATGCCACAGATGTATAACTCTGCGAGGCTCCTGACTACATTGGCACATGCCAAATCGCCATGAACACGCGTACAACTTTTATTTTATTCTATTCGTGTCTAGCGGATTAGGCATGTGTGACAGATTAAACTCCCTCGTATGTAATGGCAGATTAAACTCCCAGTGGCAACTCAGGCACTCGGGAGTTATTGGGAAAGAATTGAATACAGTTTTGACTTATCTAACTTTTGCTTCATTTAATGCACCTTATAATCCGGTGCGCTTTATGTATGAAAAATAAACAGCTAGCATTAAATTTTTGATACTGCGCCTTATGGTCCCGAAAATATGGTAACTACAGTCAGATCTCGTTTATCCAAACTACTCTGTTTTGTCAAAAAATGTCGGTTTAGCGAGGTATCCGGAAAATTGGAATCAGACTTGTGGCCACGGGGGGCATTCGGGGGAAATCCTCCCTAAATTTTTTGTGCTTCTCCAAATTTTGTTTTGCCAAGAAAATTTTATTAAAACCTATAATAAAAACAGAAGTCAAGACCCCCGAAAAATGTTTTGTGCCCCACCCACACCTTTAGACATAGGCTACGGGTCTGGCCTAAGCGAACGTTGAAAGGGGAAACAGAAACAAACTGTGGAGTCAGACGAACTGTCAACTTAAGCAAATATGTAGACTGCATGTGAAACATGACTAAATGAAACTCTTATAGTTGTTTTTGTTTATAAGCAGATCTGTATACACAAGCAACTATGCATTCGGAATGAGATATAAATGTGAAAAAAACTGTACAGGAGACCTATAACTGCGTCCTGCAAGGTCTGCCACTGTTACATTCATTGTGCGTAGAAAATTGACTTTCACCCTTCCATTGTGATTTAATAAACAACTAAGTAACAGTTGGAGTAATCCGGTTTAGCGTTTTTTTTTTTCTATTGATGTGGTATATCCATTCCTCAATTTCCGAGTCTGTGTCGGACAGTGAGGTTTCCAGATTAAAGGGGTGAAATGCGTTGGGAAAAATCTGCTCCTAGCAATTTGTTTCGGATAGCGGGGATTCTGGTTGATCGAAGTTCGGACAAACAGGTCTGACTGTATTTAGAATAGATAGTGGTATTGATTTCATTGTCAAAACACATAAGAAAATAATTTCCAAGTTATCGTTGCTTTCGGGCACAGCTCATTATTTACATCACAATCGCTGTTTGTTCCTACAAATATGGTGCTGAAAAGATACTTAGCTTGTCGAATGTTCAACTAAATGTCAGCCATACAGCAATGAGAGCTGTTTATGCATACGTACATACACTTATAAAATCGATGCCGACAACCAGCTGCACAACTGCATTTGTGGAGCGCTGTCTATCAAACTTGGCGGTGTTACAAATATACTTGCGAAATCACTGCAGAATAGAACGATTGAATTACAGTTGCTATGATTACTTTGCATCGTAATGTAAAAGTGAATTACTTGAAATCAATATAGGACTTCTTGCGCAGCAAGCAACTTCGTCAACTGCATAATTCTAAAAATGCTATTTTCGAAATACAATGCTTGACTGATATTTTGTTCAGATAATGTGGCCACAATTTTTGAGGCTAGCTGTCGCGCCTTTCAATATGAGAAGTTGCTTATAAAAATATAGTTTC
>JGI24021J15306_10010955_pt1 | contig 11277 bp, 6 predicted proteins | sample Ectturendosymbi1_FD_15306 | JGI IMG/M metagenome (IMG submission 15306)
GAGTTCGTTATTTACCAGCCCGCATCAACCCAGGGGCGCAACCAGCTCTTCATTTCGGGGGGGGGCAATTTTCACGAAATTTCATTCGATGACGTCATCGTGCTTATTCAACCGTGGTACAACTTTTTCGCAAACGGCCACATATATTAATAATGTATTTTTGCCCGCAGAGACGAAGTCCATAGTACAAAGACACACATTCAGCCCAACGCTGGTTAATAAACAGACAAAACAAAACAGAACGTTTCACAACAGCGCTGGAGGCTGCATCACCAGCGTCAAGCGAAATTTCTGACTTCACGCCTTATGCGCATGCACAGAGCAACATTCAACATATCAAATACGATGAGAAAATTGATGATTAGGGCTTAGGATTTGGTGTTTAGGTAAGTGTGTCGGGTAGGGTTTATGTTACAGTTAGAAAAAGAAAAATAATTGAAGTCTAAGATTAAGTCCAATATTTTTCACTGGTTTTGCTTATTCCCGTAGTGTAGCTTGTGGGTATCTGACATCTAACCGAAAAGTTTAATTTACACAACACACATCAAAAAAAGTAATCGCCAAACTATATTCCTTTACTCTTGAGAAGCAAAATAACTGACAAAAAATAATAGGTCAGAAATTTTGCAGAGGTCAAAACTTCCGCTTGACACCGGGCTACAGACGCTTACTTAACAGAGCGTTTTGTAACGACATTGGAGACCGAGCCTCAGTTTTAGACGCATTCTTAACACTGTTGGTTCGCTTGGTACAACACTACTGCAGAGAGAGAGGCTAATTCCCAAACTGGTCAAGCCCAGGTAAAGTACGAATGCATTGTGACATGCACACCCTCAAACGAACAAACACTGCAATGTCCGAGCACTCACAAAGTAAAATGCTGTTGTAGTGTTCAAAGAATAACGAAGAATATAAAATCTGACTGCATCAAAGCAGGCAACCATTGCGTTATTAGACCTTCTGCATCTTTCGAGAAATAAGTGCATATTTTTCCTTAATAATGCTTCAAATGTAGAAATTTACATTGAACCTGATGACTGAGTCATGACTACTAACACTCGCTCTCCAGGGCAGGTTGTATAGAGCTCTGCATCCAAAATTATAGGCCACACGCAATCTGTGCATGCATGGCTTTCTGAAATTCCACCATAACTGTGATGCATACATGGGCGTACAAAAGGAACAAGAAAGTACATTTTTGACTGCATTTGAACATCGGGAGAAGAGTCTCGCAGCTTGTTTGCTGCACAATATTTTCATCGCAGTTGTCTCTGAATTAGAGATGGCACGGGCCGCTAATGGTCCGGATTTTGGGCGGGCCGCTGAGGTTGAACGAGCGGGGCGCTCACAATATTTTTAGCAGTTGGATTTTACCGAGCCGGTACGAGCCGCCCGTTAATGTTGAAAAAAATTTTTAATTTGTTTGAGTTGAAAGAATCACTCGATGGCAATAAAAGTGAGTGAAACCATTTGGCATCTGCTTGGCATATCTTTCTGATGCTGCATTTTCGGGCAAATTTTTTTCTAGTATAAGAGCACACCGTCAGGCGCGACTGGCTGGTAAACTTTAAGAAACTTTTCGTGTATGTGGTGATAACTTCTTGCAAGAGCGTGGCGGTCAGTGTTTCTGGTGCTGAGTTGGTTCTTGGAGGGAACCTGTTATGCAACGTTTTGATGGCATGCTATAGCCTAAGTGTATTTTACATATGAACCAAATCACAATATCGTTATAAGTAAGGTCAGTGGTTTTACGTTCAGCCTAGAGTTTCAGATTTAGGTTTTTAGGCTTAGGGATTTTGGTCTAGGGATTCAAGTTGAGAGTTTTAGGAATAGTTTAGGCTTGTAGGTTGAGAGTTTTAGGTTGAGAGCAGAACCGTCACCAGAAAGTCTTCAATAGGGAATCGTTACGTTTGTGCTGGAGTCATGACATTCTAAAAGTGATAAAAACTCTACTGAGTTACACTATAGTGTTCCGTATTTCAGTTTGGGGGGATTGGAGATTTGTTTGGGGGACTAAGCCCAACAAAGCTACCCTGTGGCGACGGGACTGGTTAGGGGTTTTAAGTTTAGGTTTGGGGTGTAATTGGTCATAGCAAAGCGATGCTTGTCACATGTCACTGATGACAATTCCCCACAAATAAAACACAAGAATCCTTGCGGAGTATATATGTCTTAGCGAATCAAGTAGTAGTAGAGTGATCTCGTTGGGTGAACTCTACTGTTGCTTGGTGTGAAAGACCTCTCTCTCATTGAAGCATCCTTTCAGGGATATTAGGTTTAGGGTTTTAAATTTGGGGATTTACATTTTAGACTCACACTAACCAAAGTAACTTTGTATATTGTGCTTGTCACATCACATGACCACTTCATCCAAATATGTTCCGCAAAAGGCAAAATAGTCTCAGCAGATATTTTGCCTCGGAAGGCAAAATAGCCAAGAAAGATATCTTGCCTCAGGAGGCAAAATTAGATGAGTCTGCCAATTGTTTAGCAGGCCATGGGCAGGTCAACATGAAACGTCTTGTGATTCTGAAAATAACAACGAAAGAAGTCTTCGATTACTGGAGAAAAATAATTGAAGAAAGCAACTTAGAAGTTTACTGACGAATTCACGACAAGTCGAACGAAGCTGAAAACCAAACAACGACTAAAGACACTCTTTAAAGCATTGTCATGTGTACTTATCTGATGTATTGTGGATTTGTACTTTGCACATTTACTGCAAGTCACACCTAGGAAGAGAGTAACCCACAAGATATTAGAAATCATTTACATTAATAAGTGACTCCGGTTTATGAGTAAGATTTCCGATTCAAACAGATAAAAACAAGCAACAACGGAAAATATTCCGGATTACGGTTTAAACCATAAACGAAACTACCGGCGATTCCGGAAAATTATCATTCACAGAAAAATGACATACACTGACTTACGATGACGACGTAATCACGCGATTAACGCGTGACCACTAGGGTCACGAGATAGAATCAATCAATGAAAATACGCGAGAAAATTTATATATACCTGTGTCCTTGCTAGTCTCAACACCTAAACAGTTGGCGAACGAATGGGGTCTAGTGAACTAGTGATCTACGACAGGCTTGTAGCCAACAAACACACCAGAACGGTTAGACTTACGGAGATTCCAAGGTCTTAACCAATTTTAAGACAGGTCGTGTTACGACTACCCAATAGGATTGGTTATTCTCTCCCTCTGTGAAAGAATAGAATTCGCATTAACCCCTGTCACCTGTACTAATGCCTGTGTATGTTGATGCATATTATAAAGCCCTGTTGTGATGAATATCGCAGTGCTTAAAGTTACCAGAATAAAACCATGAGTGAATACAATCCTATTGTGATAAACTGACCGGGTCGAGCGAAACGGGCGGGTCTAAGTTTCTTAATTGTTAACTTGGGCATGCCATGGACACTTCCTAGTAACCAGTGCTCTTGCGGAATTGTCCTAAACGTGTGCTGTTCTTCTTCTTTAGAAGGGAACTGCCACACTAAGCCTGCTGTGCGACTGTTCAGTGACAGGGTTGCCAATTCGGCTTTTTTGAAGCCAGATTTTAAAATTGTTGCTTTTTTTAACACCTTTGTTTTTGTTTGTAAATCAAAAAAAGCCAGACAAAATCTGGCTTTTCCTGGAATTTTTCAGTCAGAAAGGCTTGGCTCTGGAAAAACATTGTCTGAGCTGCATATTCATTGCAAATCTCTTCTGAAAAGAGTGTATAACCATGTAGGGTGCACAAAATATTGAAAATATTTTACTGTTTCTCTAAAAATGATGGATGTTATTGATAAGAAACAAATGTACCACAATGTAATTACGTGGAAAGAAAATGTTTCTAAAGAGTGTAATTATATTACATCAATGTTTCTGACGAGTTTTAATGTCTATTTTGTGTTTGGTTATGCATATTTTATGTGTATTTGACTTAAAACTGCTATGTGGCTTTTTTTGAGACAAGGACTGGCTTTTTCTTATGGAGACAGGTTGGCAACCCTGTTCAGTGGTTCTAATCTCACCCTTTGCTTTGGCTTAGCTTGTAGAGATAACACCTTTGATTGGAGAGCTTTATATTTACTTTTCCAAAAAGATTCAGGTTTAGGTTTAGGGTTAACGTTTAGGGTGTAGGGTTGGGTTTAGGGTTTACATTTAGGATTTTGTTTTAGGGATTAGCTTTTGGGTTTAGGTCTCAGGTTTAGGTTTTGGGCTTAGGTTTTGGGTTTAGATTTTGGGTTTAAGTTTGGGTTTAGGGTTTGGGTTTAGGTTTTGGTTTTTGGTTTCGTGTTTGGGTTTTGTGCATAGGTTGTGGATTTGGGTTCCGGATTTAGGTTTTGGGTTTAGGTTTTGGGTGTAAGTTTAGTGTTTTTGGTCATGTGACAGCGACCAGCATGCACTAACCCAAGTGTATTATCCTTGTCACTTGACTAATTCTATCAATTGGGTTCACCTAATGGCAAAATATCTCCAGCAGTGCTTTTGCTCCTAATGTCAAAATAAACACTGCCTTGTTGAATTTGGGGAATGCCATAAGGTTGTGTTTATTTTGCATCATGAGGCAAAATGAAATGCATGGTTATATATAGGCAGATCAGGACTGGATCGAACTGATGGTTTTCAAAAATTGTGCAGATCAGAACTGGATCGGATTTAATTTTTGCGGACCAGGATTGGATTCGGACTGAAAACGTTTACAGTCCGCTCATCTCTGGTTCTTAACCATGCCCCAAATCCAGTCTGGATTACGTGGCAAGCACACGCCAGAGATGAGCGGACTGTCATATTTTGCAATCCAAATCTAATCTTGAATTTTCAAACTCTGTCCAAGTCCAACCATAACCCAAAAGGTTTAATAAATTTAAAATCCAATTCATGTGAAGTACAAAAATTTAGCTAAAACAGCTTTTCGAGGACAAAAATTACACAATTCTTTTCCATAAACTCAGTCCAAATCTAGTCCTGATCCTAAATTTATAAAGCATTTTACAGCCCTGATCCAATCCAAAATTAACAAAATTCGTCCTAGCCCGGATCCAGTCCAATTCAAGTCCAGTCCAATGCTCATGTCTGGCGCACGCACGTTTTTTTTCTTGACCTTCAATGTCACGTGGCAAGACATAAATCAATTTACCTGTCACGCTCCTGAAAGAACGTCACATTCCCTTAATTTGTTCACTCATGAAAACATATTTTCATGTAAACTATTTCACTAGGGGTCTTTTTTTCACACCGTTAGTTTTTACAAGTGTCCCAAACAAAATCATGAATTTCGGATTGCTGACAGAGTCATATTTACTAGACGTAATTCGAATTGTTGCAACAGTTTGACAATTTTGCATCTGAGTGTTGTGAAAGCCCTCATGAACATATTTTTCATGAATTTTTATCAAATTAAAAAAACTTTTTCCAAAAACCGATTTCTTACAGTTAGAGTTTTACTAGATTATTTTCTTAAAGTCTAACAAGATTTTGAAATTGATAATCTNAGCGTATATGTTGCAAATCCGACGACAAAGACTGAAGCAAACAATTTAGTGCAAATGCCCAGACCATAANGCAAAAATTAGGACACCAAATTNTACGTCCTATTGCTGCATTTTCGAAATGACTCGACATTAACACTAAACAATTGGATTTGTCCTAACAATAACGATATATCAGAAGTTTCATCTGACAAATGCTACAGGCAACATTGTGTTCTATTCAAATAATAACATTTGAAAAAATTATTAAGTGTGAATACAGCAATTACAGTACTATTGGGTTCGGTAAGGCACGAATGTAACCTAAGAATCGCTGCGTTTGTAAATTAGATATCTGATTGCTGTAGCTAACATGGGAGTTATTCTAGTTTTGAATGAGTCGTGCTGTGGAGTTATTTGTATACGGTACGGGTCTCCCTCACTGATGCTTCCATGTGCATGAATTTAATAAATGATATTTGTTAAGCATAGTGATATCGCACGTTATTTTTAGTTATTGTGATATTCTATTGTGCAAACACAACTACATTTCATATGTCTGACTGGAAAATTTCGGAAGGGGGTTGATAAGTTGAATTGAGTTGCAAAATGGGTCGCTGCTTGAAAAATGTTGAAAAAGCACTGGTTTTGGGCTTACATTTAGGGGTTACGTTTGCGGATTATCAAGTTTCAGGTTTAGGTTTTGGGTCTAGGTTTCATTTTGTGTTTAGGTGTTGCGTTTAGGTTTTGCGTTTGGTTTCAGGTTTGTGGGTTTAGGTCATGTTACAAGGAACTTACGCTGATCCTAGTGTGTTGTTACAGGTGTCTGCATCGCCTTGAACTACTGAGGCAAGCACAAGAGAAAAATGGTAATTCAGGGCATTAAACTAACAGGAAAGCAACCAGCAGCAATAGAACTCCTCGACGAGTTCATTCTACTGATACTAGGCTGCACTATCATTATATAGGGATGAGTGAATTACGATAATTCGCTTGTGGTGACTATCGCAGTGAATTGGGTACCATATAGCGGTGCCCATTTATTCATCTGAGGTGCCATCTCCAGGCCGTCACAGTATCCAGTATCACCCTTGTCATTTGACCAATCCAACCAATCGGATTCTCCTAATGGCAAAATAACTGCAGCAGTGCTTTTGCTTCATGAGGCAAAATAGACACTGACTTGTTAAATATGGGAAATCCCAAAAGGCTATGTCTATTTTGCTTCATGAGGCAAAAGCATGGTTGGAACTATTTTGCCTTCAACCACTCATATTTTACTGGAGGAAAAATAGCTTCTGTGGGGCTTTTGCCTCCTGAGACAATATACAAAATTATGATTTTACTTGGGCGGATCAAGCCAAATCGGATTGATGATTTTCAAAAATTTTGCGGATCAGGACTGAATCGGTTTCAATTTTACCGGTTCAGGACTGGACTCAGACTGAAAAATTTCACAGTCCGCTCATCTCTGGTGTGAAAGTCATTACCAGGTTTGAAATTAAACGTGAAACGTTCTAGTACCCTAAAGTATCTCAGAACCTTAGGTGACTATGTTCAAGTGCGGCTTGCAATCACGGGCGGCTTACATTAATTTTTTAAGACCATTCCATGTCACTTACAATTAAGGGCTGCTTAAAATCAAGGGCGGCTTACAATCGAGTAAATAATGTATATCATTGCTGGATTATCATTTAGAACTTCTTGGAAACATTTGTTAGAAACTAAAGGTTTGTGCTGAATATGCTGGGGTTTTCATTTTCGTAGAAAGCAAATTTTATTTTGCCTTCACTGCACAATTTTTATCTTGGTGCGATCAAACATCAACCTCAAAGTGAAACTTTGCCAAAATCTGTCAAGAATTCAAGAAAGCGGTTGAGACCTCGTTGAGAGGTGAAATCTTCGAGACAGAGACTCGCAAAATGGGTCTCAAGACAAGTGTCGAGACCTAGAGTCAAGTCTCGAGACTCCATCACTGGAATTGAGTGAAATCTTTTGTGGGATTGAAGATTTGTAGTTCATAAGTAGGGCAAGTTTTTGTTGCAGTATAAAAGTGAGAAAGTTGCATTTTTTTCACCGAAAGTTGCCTTTATGTGCAGTAAAAAAGTAAGAAAGTTGCATGTATTTTCAACAAAAGTTGCATTCATGCGCAAACATTGCAATGGAAAGTAATTTACTCAAGCGATTTATGTACATGCAATGCTGAATATTTCCAAACATTTTTTTTGAGAAATGGTGTCATACTTGGCTGGGGTTTTAAAACCTCTGGCTTGCAGACCAGCTGTTTCGTCATAGATAACATTGAGACGCAGCTAGTCCGTCATATCGCTCTTTTTCATGCAATCAAGGAGAATAGAACTAAACTGAAATAGTTTTGTAGTATTTTTTAAAATTACACTTTAACATTATGCGCAATACTTGATAAAAATGCAGTAAAATTTCCACGCAACAAATCGAAAAGTTGCATTATAAAATTTCAGGAAGCAGCTCAAAACATTGAACTACATACATTTTGAGTATTTAGGAAGCTGTAAAAGAAAGTTGCAAAAGTTGCAAAAACTTGCCCTATTCATAAGATATCTATCGTGGGTCAGGCAACCATTTTGTGTGCCTCCACCCTTTAGTGGATTCCAAACAGCGGTGACAGTTCCGCCAACCAATCAGAGGGGCCATTCCTTGTTATGCACGATTGATCGCAGGCGATTGCTAACATTTAGTATGATGTCATTCTAGGTTGAGAGGAGAGAAGAAAGTGGCGGTATTTTTAAATTCAGCTGAAAATAAGTGCTTCTATTTGTCTACTGTACTTCAGTAAGTGAAGGAACCTACAGAATGTCCTCTGAAGCGGAGAAAGATGAGGAAAATAAGGATACCGCAAATTTGGCTTTGGTTCTGTCTTCTACGTATTATGAGAAACGTGCGAACATTACTGAATATCCGATATATTGCTTCACATGGTTGGATTTCTTTATAGTGGCTGTCTCAATGGGAACTTTCTTTGCTGACATTGTAACAGGTACAACTACGATAGCATAGGCTGGCTCATCAAGCTAAACTTATTTTGGTACGGCTTAAGTTCGCGGTATAGAGTATATATTTTTCATAAATTGGATGTGTCTGTGTGAGGCTTTGCGCACTCGTGCCTTTTGCAATTCCGATCGCAACAGTGGATATTTTGATATTATTCCGCAAGGCTCCTGACTATTTTGACTTATCTGAGTTTTGCTTCATTTAATGCACCTTATGCATAAAAATAGATTTAGCATTCATTACTGCACCTTATAATCTGGTGCGCCTTATGGCCTAAAAAATACGGCAAATGTGTCAGGTTTTCACTTTTTTTGAATGAATAAAAAACTGTACCAAATGAAATTTCTGATGTCCAGCTTAAACCTACTACTACCAGTAACTGTAAACCCGTAGCTTATAGTAAGCCTAAACCAAAGCCCTAAATCTAAACTCGTGTCTGGTTTTTGAAACTTTTTGAAAAAGTACATCAAAAGTGCTTTAAAAAAGATTGTGAAAACATAAATCTGATTTTATAATATCAAAAGTGGCATTTCTCTCAGTGAAGCTCAAAGCAACCATGGTGAGAGCTGAACCCACGACCCCCTTGCACAGGAGTAATAGACACTTCCAACTTCACCAGGTTCACAATCACTGTACTACTACGTACTAATGTCACAAACTTAGTAGCATTATATGTGGCATAAAGCCAGGCACAGTTATCAAAGCAGAATAGGGTCTTTTAGTCCTTCAGAAGCAAAAAACAGTTACGGTCATTCAGACACTACCTAAAGTAGTGTCACAGGTGGTCTGATTAAAGTATGTGTTGTATAGTAGGTATTAAGAGATGGTTGGGATAAAAGTTAACTTATTTTAGTGTTTTTTAGTTCATTAATCAAATTTTGTTTCTCCTTCACTCAAGCTAAACTTTTCTCAGATGTTGGCTAACTTTATGAAAAGATACAGCCCTAGTTTTGCGTAGCACAGGACAGTAGTGTAAACCATAGATTTAAAAAATAGATTTAGCCAATCTATGTGTTTGTCTTGTATTTGAAGTTTTCCATGACACCTCTTCAAAAGATTTTCGTTTGGTCAGTACTGTAACAACTTATATACATTAAAAATGCTGCCACGCTCTTCTCGAATGTTCTTGGAAATTTAGTTTTTTAATATTCCTTACTGTAACAAGAATTTTTGTGCGAAGTCAACAAGAATTACGTAAATACAGTTTTAAGGAAGAAGTTAAGGTAAAATTTTTAAAGTTTTATCATAATTATAATGAAAAAGTAGAGCATACTGCTATGCAAAATGCTTGTTTTATTGAAGTGAATGGTCCATGCAGTATTTGAAAAGATAAATGCATGCAATATGAAGTTTATATGATATTTTGAGTTGTTTCTATCCTTATTGATAAATTCTGAGATCATTTTAAAATGATTTAGTGAAGTTAATTTAGATAACAAATGATAATAATTTTTTTATAACACCTTGCATTTCTTACTGCATTAATTGTGTTGTGTACTATCTTCTATTTGTTTGTATATTTTCCTCAGACTCATGGTCCATATCACAAAGGTAATTGAATAACACAAGAGCAAAACTATGCTGAATTGTTGATTTAATTATGTGGACATACGTGTCTACTGAGTGGCTCTAATGCTGTAGTATCATGGGACCAAGCGCAGCCTAAAGAACTCAAGGAATTGTGAAATGTAACCTAAGTTAAATTTGGAAAGGGCAATATCACATGCATATGATTGAATCATTGATTCAAGCCATCCTTGTCTTGCAAATCTGTAAAACAATCATTTGAGTTTATGATATTAGCTGTTTTTTTTTGCTGAGACATTTTGGTCACTGAAACATTTCGGTCATTTGTCTCACAGTTGTATTAAAACTTGTCGTAGCAGTGTTTATTAGCCTAGTATATTTTCAGACATTCTGACCAAAATGACTTAGTTCGGTCTATGATGAAAAAATGATGGAAAAAACAGGGATGCTCGTGTCATATGTAAAATTAACACTTGTTCAAATGTTGGTGCAAATATTAGTCAATGGTTCATTATATTCTTATCTTGGTATTTCAGATATTTTGGTTATGCTAGTATACTGGAAAATTGACCAAGAGAGTTGGGCTGCGTTGACGCTTACATTCCTTATTTTTCCAGCTGTAGTGATGCAGGCAAGTGAAATTAACTGTATTGAAAAATTTGAAAGCACGAAGAAAGATATTTTCTTCTGAATTTTTATGTAGTACTTTGGATTTTATACCTGTATCTAGTAAATGTGTAGCAACTACTATTAACAGTAAATAATTGTTTTAGCAGATTATATTAAACAGTTGCAAGTATCAAGAATGAACTTTTATGTTGAGTTTGTCTAGTAGAGATGTCATGTTTATAGTAGAGATGTCATAGGCTCAAATTTTTAAGGCTTCAAATAAAATATACTACAAAGAATTTGTAAGTATCCTTAGATTTAGGCCAGACCTCAGATCAAACACACAACACCCATCTCAGATAAAATGTGCACCGACAACATCAACACTTTGAGAACCGGGTTAATTCGAGCGGTTCGCCAAAAACAGCTGATTCGCATGTGGCTTTGCGCAGGAATTTCTCCGCTCCTGTATGCTCTACAGACCCCGTAAAAGTATCAAAAAACGCGGCCTGTCTAGTAGATTAGACTCGAAAAAAACATTTTTTGTGTGGGGGATGGGGTTGTCTGTGAGTGACGTCATAAGTGGAGGACTTTTAGGCCACCTTGGCCCACTTTGCCTGGCCCTGGGCGCCAACCGTT
>JGI24021J15306_10010956_pt1 | contig 11277 bp, 4 predicted proteins | sample Ectturendosymbi1_FD_15306 | JGI IMG/M metagenome (IMG submission 15306)
AGATGATCACTATCCGGTTTGCCGGTTGGATATCCGGCAGGATAGTGAGTTTGCAACCGGATAAGGATATCCAAAAACTGCTTTCAAACGGGAACCGGATAAGGATCCGTATCCGAAATGCTTTTATCAATATTTCGAGGATTTAGACTTGGAAAAAGTTGCACATCGCAAAATCAGATTCATTTATTATCTTCAGAAGCATCTCTTCAGCCTTCTGCGCCGTGTCTCCGAGTCCGTCAATGGTATAATCGCTGAACCGTAGAGTTATGCCAAGTTTGTTAGCATGAATCTGTTCGTGGTGTGGCAAGATAATAGGGCTCTTTCAGTGTACACTAAAGCAGGGTTGTCAGGTTGGTTCTTTTGGGGCCAAATTTCGGAAATTTGTTCCCAAATAACAGTTACTGGCCCCAAGCTTTTCATTTGGCCCTTTGGTTCTTTTTTGGCCCTTTTCCAGGATAGACTGGACACTTGCAAGAATTAGATACGACCACCCTGGATCCTATCTGAGAAACCATATTTTTTCACTTTTCTGACTAATTGATTGCAGATTTACACCAAATTCCTATATTTTGAAAGTTTTTGATTACAAAATTTTGTTAGGATCATCAGGGTTTCTGAGTTAATGTGAAAGAAAGTTTATCAGAATGCCTGTTACTTGCTGCAGTTGCAGAGGTACCAGTGAGAACTGTTGCTTTACCTCACTTAACTGTTGTTCAGGTGGTGCACCGTGCACGTGTTTATTGGTTTTGTTCAGACTGTTGTTGATCGCTTTAGCACTTGTCGAGAATGATTAATTTATCTTAGTTTATGGCTATACATGGAAATTAAGTTCTTGTCTAACGATTTTCATCACGTAGCCTGCTTGTTTTGTTTTGCGTTACAATTGTCAATTGTGATTGAGGAACACTGTCATTTAGTAAAATGCTAAATATGGGTTCATATGACTTTGTAACTGCTGATAAATTTGGTAAAAATGGTTGGACATTTTTTTGGTCCCTTGTCCTAGAATTTGGCTCCTTTTTGACTCTGTTCTGGACTAGATTTGGCCCCTTGGCAAAATGAAGATCTGGCAACCCTGCATTAAGGACGTTGCTTGCTGCGCACCTGGACTAAGTCTAGCTAGTGCAGGCCTACGGTGATCTATAGTCTAGACTAGCTAGAGCACTCTAGCTCTTTTAATGTGGTCTGTAGTCTGCAACAAGCCTTAAAGTCTTCACGCCAGTCTAACAAGTCAATGTCACAAAACAAATTGTTGTTTTGTGACATTGACTTGTTAGACTGAATTTTTAGTCAGTCATTTCAATATAAATGACTAATTTTAAGCCATTGTATTGTTTTGATTGCTATTTTGATTTGTAGACAGGGATTGCTATGTAGTTAGGTTTGGTTAAATGCAACAGTGGGTAGAATTAATAAATGAAACTTGAATGTGAACTCATGGATGGTGTTAAAATCTAGAATCTAAAATGCAAACAAGAAACTGCTTACTGTTTGTCAGCCCTGAAACCATGAAAAACATCATCCATGCATGGGACTGAGCTTTTACAAATGTCATGGTCAACTAAGCAGGACATGCGTTCCAAACTTGTTGTGTGACTACTTCAACCAATCATGTTTAGCTAAAGGCAAAATAGCTCCAGCAGTTATTTTGCCTCATCAGGCAAAATAGACACAGCACAAAACTATATGTTGTGCATCGCAATACACTTTCGGATAGTTTTCGGATATGGATAGTTTGATTCCAACCAAAACAGGATTCGGATCGGATACGGATATCATTTTTCAAAAACAGGATAGGATCAGATGGTAAAAATCCACTATCCGATCATCCCTGCAAGAGATCAGTGGTGTACAGGAGCCGGAGTGTCAGAGTCGAATCCTGCCGGAGTCTTAACGATTTTCGAAAATAGGAGTGGAGCCAGAGTTGATTTTTCTAAGGAAGAACCGCGCCGGAGTCAGTTTTTCAATGAGATGTTAGTTTGTTTATATTATTGCTGATTGTTTTTACAAAGCATGTTATAACATAGCCTTCAAATGTACAAAGTACTTCACCGGAAGTCTAAATTTTAATACAATTTGGATGTAAGTCAGTTAGGTTGGTGAGTTTCGTGAGTGTAATGATTTGGACTATTTCTTGTTCATGGTGATACGTTATAATCTGTTGGCCAATGAAACTTAGCTCACATAAAAAGTTAAGTAGTGTCTCAACAACCCGCATATCCAGTTCTCTGTTTTGAAGAACAAAAAGTACTGTATCCCGTATCCATTTTTCTGCCAGATATAAAACTGAGTTGGAGAAATCTCACTACTGTCAACATGGTCGAGTGGCAAGTGACTAGACAATCGTCAGTTCAAGTGACTCCTTTGTTGTATTTGTTTTTTCTTTTGATGTACCTACACAAGATTGTAAGTAAAAAATTTTGGGCCCCTTGTGATGTACATTTCGAAAAGCAGATAAGTGTTTTGGACTAGGGTTAGGTTTAGCATTTAGGATTAAGGTTTTGTGTTAGTGTTTAAAGTTAGGGTTTAGGATTAGGGTCCAGTGTTACTGTCAAAGGTTAGGGTTTATTAGCGTTTAGTGTTGATGGTTAGGGTTTGTGGTTTAAGGTAAATGGTTAGGCTATAGGGTAAAAAAATGTATGGCCACCTTAATCCTTTATTTGAGAAGCAAATGGCATATATGTATTGCAGTGATCAGCAGTTCGTTTGATACGTTTTTTTAGTCTTTTTAATGCGTAAACCAGATACGGTCGTTTAGACACTGCCAAAAGTCTAGATAAGGAAGTGACTACGGATAGCCTACGCCTGGCCTGACGCAATTCAAATAAAACGGTCAGTGTGTCATTCATACGGCGTGGGTCTTGTGTAGTGGTTAGGCGTTACGACTGCTATGCCAATGGACTGGTTTTCGGTTTGACTCTCACCATGCCGACTTTACTTTTTTGTTTACTTTTTTCAGGCTTATGCGTTACCTTAACGGGTTAGTGTTAAGTTAGCGTTAAGTTAGGGTTAGATTAGCGTTAGCTTAGGGCTAGGGATAGGTTGGCATTAGGTGAGGGTTAGGTCAGCCTTAGCTTAAGGTTAGGTTAGGGTTAGCTTTGCATTAGGTCAGGTGAGGGTAAGAGCTACGGTTAGGCTTAGGCTTAGAGTTAGTCTTTTACGTTTAAACTTTATTTCTACCAAGCCTACTGCACTCTCGTCGTGCGTTACTGTTACGTCACAGGTGGCGTATGAATAAGTTTTCAAATTTCAATATCCACAGGCGTATCTATAGCCACTGCCTTCAGATAATTCACTTTGGAGTTTAAGCAGGAATCGGAGTCCAAAAATTTAAAATGTTTCGGAGTCGGAGCATATAGTATATTCAGCTGAGGGAGTATATTCAGTTGAAGCAGGAGCAGTGTCGGAGTAAAAAATTTCAAACTCCGTACACCTCTGACACGTTGGTCAACAACCGCTTTCACGGCAATCTTTTACAGAATCGCTTTAATGACGTAACAAAACTTGTGCTCATGATTCATTTTACAGATTTTCGACCTCTTCCCAAGGTTCCCACTCCTACGGAATTCTCAATACGGACTAGGCATTTTTGGAATTTAATAGGATCAGGGTTTTTTTTTACGTTTTACCTTGGTGACTGCTGCGATGTTTTGAGGAACCACAACTATTTTTTCTAACTACCGAAATGGTCGTAAAACGAGGTTTTAGCGTACATTGTTGGTTGTCGTGAAGCAAGGTTTTGCTGTGTTTTGAGAGACCGTTGGAAAAATATGAAAGACCGTTTTATTCTCTCAAAAAAAACTAACAATGAGTAGAATGCTGAGAATCCCTACAGAATCACCTTGATTTCAAAAACTTCAACATCTGCCCAACATTCGAATAGTAAGCTAGACCTGCTGGTTGGTGCTTCTTTAAAAAAACAACTTTGAATAACTTGGATGTAGTGACAGTATTTATACGTGCAATTCTCGTCCAGCCGACAAAGGCATGTCTAGTGCAGTAACATGAACATAAGCTCGCTTTAGGTTATATACAGAATCAGATACATTAAAAGACAACCCAAGTTACAAAAACTGTCATGCTAGCATGAAGCCTACTTGAAAAAAATGTTGCTGCACATGCAACGAAGTGTTGAGTCTAGTGCCATATCTATTCCAAGCATTCAACTCACTTTACCACAGCTTACTGGCAGCCCGTATTTCCAAGTCCCAACTGCTGTAGGTCTGTCGTTGATGCTGACTTGTTTCCGAACAAGCGTGGAACCGATTGAACAGGGTAAAAGCAACCTGAGGTAAACCTTTTCTGCTGCTAGCTTACCGCAAGCAAACCATCGAAAATCACCGCAAAACATTTAGAAGTGCAGTTACTACCATTGTGTGCGAACGGAACATCTCCAACGAACTTCTGCCTTAGGCCACCACTCATGCCAAAGTAGCGAATAGCGGTACCGGCAAAATGATGATAGCTTGCTACCTCATCCGTTATTTTTTTCAAAAAATGGTGGCGCTCCTGCTATCGCTCTTGGAATATTAGCTCGCTACAGTAGATCGATATTTTGGTAGCTCGCTACTGCCCACCTCTGCATATATGCATGTTCCTACTCTGGCCCGCATGCTTAATCAGCGCCGGATTTAGATGATGGGGAGCCTGGGGCCCAGGCGTGGTGGTTGGCCCCTTGTGCGGATACAAAATCTTTAGGTAGGGGATGATTGATGAAGTCACTGGTACTTCCATGGATCGTTAGTATTTATGACGTTGACACAAAGACTCATAATCTTGTGACGTCACATTTGTTAACTCAAGTGTAACAAAACCTTATGATGCAAATGATATTTGACAATGATTAGCGACTGTTGCAAAATTGGTCACCAGAAGCATGGCATCTTTTTTTGAAAATTTTCTTGAAAAAATCTTGAAAATTTTTTTGAAAAAACTTTCTGGACGATCCAACGTTTTCATCATCTTTAAACGCCAGTCCTCGCTCAGCAATAAGTTTTACGACAGAAACCAAACGTTGCAGGCAGAAGCGATTTCCAATATTGCTCGCATTGATTGACCTCACTGGCTAGCTCTGCATCAATTCTTCATGGTGATTAGTTACATCTGCGGCTACGCGTAATCGTGGCATCTAAATGTTCCATTGAATGCTCGTGGCTCCTCAGGCGCTCAAGGGCGTGCTTTCAGTCGAAGATTCCTTTTCTAATAAGGAAATGTGCACATTTTGTCGTATCCGCGCATATCAGTCTACAATTGAAACATTCACCACAATTGAAACAATACACACAAGTTTGTGATTGAGAAAAACAAAGCCTGCTTCTTTCAACTATTTCGCCGTTGTGGTTCTGGCGACGAATAAGACATGTGGTGCATATCCATTGACGAGTTTCTGTCTTTTCTGTGTTGTGGAACATCATGCCTTAAAAGTAACTTTTCATCACAATATCAGAGAGAACCTGTTTCACTTTTCAACCAATATTTCTGCATTTCTTCCGATATATTGGCTGACCAGAGACCGATATCGTTGGCTCCAGTGATAGCGTCAGCCATCTCATCTATCGTGCTTTTCGATGGTACTTCTTGACGTTATTCTGCTAGTGCACAGCTGGTTAAACTAGGTCTATTTTCATTGTTACGTAGATCTAAGTCTGTCGCAACATGTTCTTCGATTTTCTGTCCTCTTACAGGTTCCGCAGAAATGTCTCCGCTGTACCTCACTGCCACTGCAAAATAGTAACTTGAATGTTTCTTGACTTAGTTGCAACTTCTTCCTCTCTCATTTTTGCCTCTTTTGCTTTTTTACGTTTGTTTAGAACCACTTGCATAAACTTTGCTTGTTTCTGTCCGTGTCGCCGATAGCTTCGTCTCGTGTATATTTGTACAGCTGCATCGAGTATGATAAGTTCGCAGGTGTCTTATTTTGTTTTATATGTGCGCTGGCCATGTCTTGTGGGCCTTGCGGCCGAAATCAACAAAACTGTCAAACTGTCTACACTTGTAAAGGTGACGATCCGCCTTTCTTCCGTCCATGTTTATTTATTAATAAGCTCAATAGGGCTGCGGTATTTTCATTGCAAAAAGGGAGAACCATTCACGACTGTCACTTACTTGAGTGTATTATCTACACGTAATACTGTAAGTCAAATATCAATTAGGCTTGGCCTATTGGTAGGTTTTGAGCATTGAAGTAAGACGTACAGTGTGGACAATGTTTCAGTCAAAACACACAAAACAAAATCCTTATTTACTTGTCCTATTTAGCCCATGGATATTTTGCAGTTTCTTTTGTGAAAAAGGGATATTTCAGGTGCATTTTTTCATTTTTTTAGCATTACTGATTAGCTATAATTACTAGGAATTACTACACTAAGCTATGTACAATACACTGATCACCGTATTACGGTTCTTCAGCAAAGCTAGCACAGTATAATGAGGTCAGCAGTCCGCACATAATGCCGAAGACATTGAGATAGTGAAACAAGATTTACCACTGTTATGAAACGATTAATATTAAAGCATTCCCGCCCTTCCAGCCTATATTTAGCTCAACCAAAACATAGACTGATTAGACACCTTGCAGGCCATCCCATAAACTAAGCTACGCAACCGGCACGTATCTTGTTACAGTTGAGTAGGCACAGCCTATCCTATTGTATGTAAATACAAAATATCATAGCCGGTGACGTAACTGACAGGGGGCAGAGTGTCGAATTTCCCCTCTCTTGGCAAGCTAAATGTGAAAAACGAGCCCCCACTTAACTTATATTTCGGTTTTAGTATTGTTTTGGTTTTCAGTAGGTTATTTTTTTGCATTTTTCGAATTATTCTCCGGTAATTCGAGTTTTAGTATAATCATCTACGTCCAGATTCACAATTATTTCTCAAGTTTTTTTCTGAGTGCTGGCCAGTGGTCCCCCTTCCCCTAAGTTTCCACCCTGGCTCAAACCTCTGGATACGTCACTGATTATAACTATGTCAAATAATAATCGCAAAAAGGAGGACATTTGACATTTTTGAATATCTTTGGAAGTTCGGAGAATATTTCATTTCTCATGAAAAAAGTGGACATGTAATTCAAAAAGCGGATGTATGGTAGCCATACCTAGCAATGCTACTCATATGCGACCTGTGCAAATCTGAGTAAAACACACGTAAAATCTGCCAGAAACGAGTAGAGACGTAAGCTAACGTGTTCTACGTGGCTTGTCCTTGCATTCACTAGATTTAGATACCTGACTGTGGCTTGGCCTTGCATTCACTAGATTTAGATACCTGACTGTGGCTTGGCCTTGCATTCACTAAATCCAGATACCTGACCAAAAAGTGATGAGCTGCTTTCTGGACGCAGACGACTGTTTCTTGTTATTAGTAAGTTGCATGTTATTCGTGGTTAAATAACATTTCCCGGAGGAAGCCCACTTGAATAGCTGGCGAAACGTCGGCTAATAATAAAAATCGCCAGAAGAACTAATTTATCTGCTTGACCTGACCGACTTTCAGGAAACCAATAAGTGTTTGTCACAATATCAAATAATATTTAAGTGAAATACTGCCGTTTGCCTGACTGATTAATAACGCCTACAAACAAACTTTCCTCGATAAAAAGGATTACGTTGCACGCACATGGCCAAACATATGAACATGGTGAGGGGCATCTTTTGATGGGAGGCCCTGTGCCCGGGCCCCTTTCCCCCCTAAATCCGGCGCTGTGCTTAATGTGTTGCGTTTGTTTGTTCTTGACTTGTGCGAACCTTTGCAAATTATTTGTTTTTTATCCACTCTGCATAGTTTTGCAACCTCACACTACTTCGCAGAGTGAATACAGATTATTCTGACTAATTGCAAATCGGTTAAACCAGTGGCTCCAAAACACTTTCGAGCCCTTACCCTAATCAAGGTAGCAATTATGTCTCATTACCCTTAATATTTCGCAGTGATCGCTCATAATACAGAACAACATTTTAATTCCGCGGTACCCCCAAAACATCGCATATTACCCCCGGGGTCATTTACCCCACTTAGGCAACCACTGGGTTAAACCATTCAAACGTGAAAAAAATAGCGCGGTTTAATCGCACAAATCGGATATTTCAATAGAAATACTTTTTTAATTTTTACATTTAAACCTTTATTCCGCGCCGCTTTAACGTGAGTAAAAGACACAGTTCCGACATTAAGCAGCTGAGTATCGCCATTGGGATGGCCAGAAAGCAAAGTTACTCTTTCTTTGGCCAAGAAGTCGGCGTCGTATGGTGGTTTGTAGCTGCCAAGCCGCATTTTAAAAACGTATTCTCACATTCAACAACAGTGTGGCTCAAGTGCAGTTGCATATTCATGAATATACATTGTCGCATCACAATCACAGGTAAACACTCCGAAAAACTAGCGAAAAACAACAGCCTACTGAAAACCAAAACAAAACATCGATGAAAAATAAACTAAGTGGGGGCCCGGTTTTTACATTTAGATTGCCAGGGGGGCGGTTTGCACCCATGCCCTCCGTCAGTTACGCCAATGCTGTGGAGCCAGCAGAATTCTCTGAGATTGCTGTTGATCGTTAGGTATTCAGAGTCCTTCTAGGACTGCTGTCCCACGACCCTCCCCAGAGGAAAAGCGAGTGTGATAAATGAATGAAAAATATGACTTTTACAGGTGACGGCCGTATTTGTCGAAAATATGCTTATGTTGCACATTGTGGACTCTTATTCCTTTCGTGACTTTGTAGAGACCTGTGCGTCTGGAAAAAAAATCAATGTCGAGAAGGACACTTACCAGACGTATTGAAGAAAGGTGTCCAGCGTAGTGTTGTCTGATTAATACATTTGTCTCACTATTTTTCCGGTAAGTTTGGCCATTTATCTTTTCGTTTTATAGCTACCACACTGAGAAAGAAAAGTTGAAGGGACTCTTGGATATTGTTTCCTGTGTTGCTACAACTGCAAATCTTTGGTCTTGCAGAAACAAGTAAGTGCTATGGCGCATGCACCACAGTGTTTCCAAAAGCTCGAGATTTGTGTCTTTTATCAGAATCGTTTTCTCCTTTTATATAAGCTGAGCTTGCTCGTTACTGGCTTTTTGTACTATGGTTGTTGGTTTGTTGCCTTTATATTTAATCTGAGAAATTTGTTTCAGATCCTACCTCGGTATGACATGCCACTGGATCGATCAACATTCATTTCAGAGAAAACAAGCGGTGTTGGGTTGTCGTCGGATAAAAAGATGCCATTCATTTGATGTGGTTGCGAAAGAAATAGAAGGGATACATTGGGACTTCCAAATCGAAAACAAGGTTCTAAGAACAACAACAGACAACGGTTCAAACTTCGCAACAGTATGTATGCATGCATGATGAGCTTGCTGTTATTTCTTGAGAGCTGTGAGTGTAAAAGAAGAAATTTTTTGAAGCTCAACTGGGGAGAGTAGTAGATCTCAAACTACACTGAAAGTAACGTCATGTTTTGAAATTTGTTTGCTCTGGCATCTCGTCTGTAAAATAATTTTAGAGGTCGGAAATACATCATTTTGTCATCAAATTCTTTCCAAGTTATGTTGTAAAAGGGGCAAATCAGTCTCTCGTTTCTACTCGGCCAGAGTCAAGATTACACTTTCTCTCCACATCCCAGTTTTATTTATGCTGTGCCATAACATAAGTCGTCTAACTGTGAGCATGTTGTTTATTTATAGCAGTTAAAGTTTGCATACCTAATCCAGCTCAAAAGCATTTCCATCCATTCCCTACTGCGTACTTTTTATACCTTCATCTCCACCAAAATGTACATTTAGTCAAATTTCGTATACACACTGAGTGACAGAATTGGCAACTTCCGGTCGCGGACCAAATTCTGCAGCGCAAACTCGCTGTGTTTCGGGCGTATTTTCAGCTATAGTTTATTTTTACGACTAATGGAATGTCAATAAGCGACGCAGTAAAGCACAGCTATATCAAGTATTTTTGTATGGTCCACATTTTCGAACGCTGCCTGCCAATCTCTTATTATTGAAGTAATTTAACGCTAACTACTGTATACAAAGGTAGCAAAAGCTATGCTTAAAACAGGGATCTACCTGCGAACGTGTGGTAAATAACGTCTTTATTGCGTAAATTTTGTTTTGCCAATACTTTCAGCGTCTTTCAACGCTCCAGCAACGACCTCAGCAACCAAACTTGTCCTTCAGATAGCAATGATCAAATCGTCCTAATCATCAACGCAGATTGTTCCTCTCAGGACGATGATATTGATGACGTTGCCAGTATACAAGAAGTGACACCAATTCTCATAAGCGTACGGGAAGGCATTTTACTGGGGGGGCGGAAACAATTTTCCCTGAAAATAACAATTTTCCCTAAAAATAAGCAGTTTGCCCTGAAAATAACGTTTTAGTTTAATCCGAATTGGGCCTGAACCTTACGCAGATCTGTTCTATACAATTTAATTCGTTTATAACGGCTTCGTCTGGAGCGTCAATTCGCCCAAAACGTTACATTTTGTTTGGTCGCGATGGCATCTTTTACATGCATTTAATTTCGCTTATAATGTCAAATTGTCAATTCGGAAATAACGTTCTTTATGCAATACCCTAGAGGTGTCGTTATAGGCAAATTCTGTAGTTAACTTGCTTGTTAACCAGGGGCGGAGCTAGGGGGTGCCAGGGGGGGCCACTGCCCCCCAAAGTTTTGCCTAGCCCCCTCAAAATTTTTCAGGTCTCTTTCTGAAAGTCCTACACAGACTATTGACAGCTCCCCTTGTGGCAAAACTGGCCCCTCCAGTGTCCCCCTAAATGAAAATGTCTGGCTCCGCCCCTGTTGTTAACTCAAGGGGTTGACGTTCCTTGCATATTGTGTTCTCCCAGACAAGAAACTTTACGGCAGGGGTCACCAACGTGGTGTCCGCGGGGACCGGGTCGCCCGCAAGGACCATATAGGTTGCCCACGGTCCAGTTCTAAAAATAACATTAGCATGATCAATGTCTTCACCAATAATAAAATAATGGAAGGTAAATTGAGCGAAATTTTTATTTCAGAAGTGTGTAATACACACTTGTATCAAACTAGTAGCCCTACGCGTTAATCGGTGCACAAGAAGTAGCTCGCAGTTTCAAAAAGTTTGGCGACCCCTGCTTTACGGTAATTGCTTTACTGATGCAAACAGGTACACGCCTTCGATGACGCAACGCAATGTTTCAAAAGCGACGGTTCCGGATCGTACGGTCTGACTCCCTAAACCTGCCTGTGTTATCGCTGCTGTGCGCTTGAGCAAGGCACTTAAAGACGCGCACTCA
>JGI24021J15306_10010957_pt1 | contig 11277 bp, 5 predicted proteins | sample Ectturendosymbi1_FD_15306 | JGI IMG/M metagenome (IMG submission 15306)
AACATAAGAATAAAATTGTTACAAGTGATGTTGATATCACTGTTGTTTTGGTTGTGAAAGTCAAGATCAAAAAGAGCAGTGTTAAAATCTTCCAGAAAATGGCAAGTCAAAATTTTTTAAACAGCGAATTTTTGGTCTGTATTTTTTGTCACATTTGGGATAGAAATTAAGCAAGACTAAATTTGCGTTAGTCCTCGAAGCATTTCAGACATGAGGAACGCTAAACCACAAAAAGATCTCCCTGTTTGAACTATAATGACACGACGTTTTTGAATAAAGCATTTTTGTCTGTGAGGTTTAAAATCAATCTATAAACTCCAGATTTGCTGTTTAGATACGTCACATCAACAGCGAAATATCAATGTCAAAAAATGCGAGGGAAGATTTGTCGGCCTTGGTCAGAAAATAGGTTGCACTACTGACCTCGGTGAAACTACTACTTGAATTTAATAGAAACCGGTTTTGTCTTTCCACATAATTTGAAATTACTACTTCACCTCTACCCGCGCAGTTAATCATAATACATCCCGTACACAAATTTTACATTTTGTGTAGACAATCACGATTAAATGCCAGGAATCTGCACAAATATTTCTGGTTGGGCCAGTGACGAGAACGACCTGTGTTGGCAAGTCGTTATCGGTTTGGCAAAAAGGTGAGCTGGTCTCTAATCGCTTGTGTAGTGCGATTCATAGAGTGTAGTTTAAACTATATGTTGAACTCCTGAAACACTACACCTCACAATGTGGAAAGTGCAAGTAATGCAAAAACGCCTCATGAGATGAAACTGATTTGATAAAAAAAAACGCATAAAAAGATAAAATTCTGTATACAAAGAAAGCGATTTATAAATCTGTCTTCAGAGTTCCGTCACCGATTCTTTTTTATGCCTCGGAATCTACTACATCCGGATATAGGGGTGAAGTTCAGTGTCATGCAAGATCACTGTCCAGGAATGGGATCATGTTTATTGTTTAACGTTGATGTCCTGGGAAGGCAATTTTCAAATTTGATTGGAGAAAACACTAAAATTTTGATTCTGATCATAAAGGATAACTTCCTTTGCGCACATTGTCTTTAAAGCAAAAGTTATTTAAACTTCCACAGTCATAGACACTGGGGGTTATGCATGCTCTCTTACTTGTGTATTTCACGCTACACTACTGGTATTGCTAATAAGTATACAAGGACGCAAATTTTTTTTCAGGGGGTAGGGGTGGAAACCCGTTCGCCCTGAAAGGTTTGCAACTATCCTACTTTCTAATGACCGAAGTGTTTCGTGCAAAGTAGATATGAATTGACAAGCTTCCTACAATTTTTTTCTAAAAATAAAATGAAGAACAAGATAAAGTTCATCCCCTTTCCCAAACCGAAATCAAAAATATCAAACTCGCAGTTTTGAAAGAATTACGTCTAAAATTTCCACGTTCACAGTGTTTTGCAGTGTTAGGCAGGTGACCAGGTGTGTAGTTGGGCGGGAACGCTTTCCCACAATTTTTCATGTTTTGTTAAACATTTTTTCATGTTTTCGTTTGTAGTTTTTTTAAGTTTAATGTTTTGAAACAGACACGAGTCCATAGAGTACAAACACGCAGTCTGCACAACGCAGATTGATAAAAACAGAAACAATGGAACGATTAATAGCGAGGTTGGAGGTAGAACAACAGGGTTACAGACACATTCTTAACACTATTGTTTCCTAACCCGTAACACTTGGGTACATTACTACATCCAGTGTAGGACAATGAGTCCAACCCTGGTCAAGGCCAGGTAATGCACAAAAGTACATGGTGGCATGCATACGCCCTCAAACGAACAAACACTGTAACGTCCGAGCACTCAGTCGCAAAGTAAAATGCAGTTGTAGTGTTAAAAGAATAAGGACGAAAATGAACAATCTGACTGCATCTAAGCGCGCAACCATATGTTGTTAGATTTTCTGCGTTGTTCAAGAAACCGGTACGCATTTTTTCTCAATTAGGCCTCAGTGTACTGAAAGTGAATACATCATTAAACATTGATTTAAAAATGAGTTTGAAGTTATGTTGAAAATGGCTAGTTTTTTGGGTGCGTTCCCACACTTCTTTTTGTAGCACTGCAGTAGAATTCGCGAATTACTCGGATTTTTTTCACTATTTCTTGAAATTGTTTATTCTCGCATCGAGTTTAAATCGTCGCAGGGCAGATCAAACCAGTGTTGCCAACTCTTTTTTCAACGGATATACCAACTCTAGTCTAAAAATTTACCAAATATATTTTATCTGCAACAAAAAACTTAAAATTTAATGCTGCTTTTTCCATGCAGTTTTATTACGTCATTAAGGTGATCAACAGTTGCATTATGAAGAAGCTGCAAGCTCAATTTCTACTGTCTTGGCTTCAGCAGCGACAGATTTATTAACCTATAACCACTGGAATGTTCAATCTTCCACATGGGGTTGCGGAGTCGGAGGTAAAATGTCGACTCCTTAGCACAACATGCATGAAGTTTGGCTGACAACAATTTTGTAGCAACTACCAATCAATGGAAATCGTGGTTGGTACACAGCTAAAATTCTTAGTTTCAATAAATATTTCAAAAGAAATTGTACCATTTCAACAAGCACGAGTTAGAATTCCTAACTGAGGAGTGCAACGTATAAAATGATTCAAGTGAACTTCCGGAGTCGGATAAAAAAATCCGACTCCCGCTCTGCAAGCCTGACTTCCAACACCTGCATTTTCATTTTTGTGGTCCACCGCACTACTCTGCTCTATAACAGCTGCTTTGCAGTTTCTAATTCTGTTTGCAGAAGGGAAACACAGCACCTGCAGAATCCTGTTTTGCAAGCCATGCAAACTCTATCAGGCACTCTTCTGCCATTCCCATACGCAGCTGTTCAACCTTGGGATGCACTGGCTGACTACAAATGCATACCAAGAGCAAGTTCAGTTTTTTCAGAACCTCCCAGTCTTTCTCCGCTTACCCAAGAGCACGCTTACTCCCATGCTAAGCAAAACCACTAAGCTTTTATATATACGGCTTTAGCACATGCTTTCTGCCATATAACAAACAATTTGGTTTAAAATCTTAGCTAAACTCTCCAACAAAGATATACCAAGTTTTTTATAGGCCTACACCAAATCAAACAGTTATATACCAAGCATTTTAAAAATATACCAAATTTACCAGTTGGCAACACTGGATCGAACTCGCATCGTGAAACGAAGACGTTCTTGGGCAGGAAATTTCTCTGCTCCAGTTGGTACTGACGCAAAAAAAAACTACACTTCAACCACCGATAACCGAACTACTTTGCTAGTATCCAACCTAGTTATTCCGAATCACTTTTCACATCACGGATCCTGTTGTTCTGCACAGGGTGCAGCATTTAATTGCAAAAGCATAAATCGGCAGAATTTATTCTTTGAAAGGCAAATAGGCTTTGCTGGCTATTTGTTGTGCAAACGGATCAGTTTCAACTTTTGTGCTGAATCCAGTTTCGTGCATTTCAACTTTTTGCAAAACTTACATCTCTCTGAGCTACTTGGCCTGAACCGTGGCTCTGAGTATAAGAAAAAACCGCATGATCTCTTTCTCAATTTAATTTTCAGCATTGCTTTTTTACATTTAACAAACTGTTAACTGTCGCGCATCTATTCCATTCGTAACCAATAAAATTTATTATTTCGGAAAAATGCCACAAAACGTTCAAGGCTCGGAAGAGTCAGCGTTGGTTGCGTGGCAATCCGGAAAAAGTTTCCGAAAACAGCGATTGCCAGGAAATAAATATTAATGTGAACGCGAGAAAAAACCAGCCGAACAAAAGCGTGAAATCTTCAAAAACCGATGGATTTTGTTGCGGGAGGAGTCGGGTATTGTTTGACGTCGTCTTCGCAAAGTTCTAGATACCCCTGGTCACGTGATACCAGAAGTGAGTTTCTTTCACAGAACAGCAAATTCGTTCATAACACAGATAGGCAAAATACTTCACAATCCAGAGAGAGAGGTACTTGGTTCCACTCAAACCGAAGGCACAAATACTGCAACACACAACACGACAACACACAACACAGCACTACAACAAACAGATGGCAGGAAAAGTGAACAAACGGAACCGGACGGAAATGACGTTCAAGAAACAAACAACGAGAAACACTTCCTCGTGACGTGACTACCAACTGGAAAGTATGTTCAACCACTGCTTCTGACCAGTGTTCCCTCCAAGTTGCGCATGCGCAGTACCACCAGACCATTGTGCGGCGAAATCTCATTCTCGCGCACTTGCAATANTCAAAATTTAATATCGTATATATATATATATAGAGAGAGACTTTGTACCGCTTGAAACGTTTCGCTGGTTGTGCCTCAGCATGAGTTACGCAATTGCAAGATCAACAAAACAAACATTTGCTCAGTGCAAAATTTTTTTAGAGGGAACACTGCTTCTGACCAAGAGCGTTGTTTGGACCTTTCTTATCGGTGTAAAGGTTGCGCAGGGCAAATATTTAAATACTGTTTATAAAATTGTTTGTTTGCTTGTGAAATGATTGGATTGCTGACAATGTACGCAAAGACGACTTATAAACTGACCGGTGGTCATGGCAACACGATAGAACAGTGTAATCATCAAGATTTGATACACAAACGATAAACGATTATACTTGATAGCAAAATCAAAAAATGCGTAGAAAACGTAATAGTTGAGTGGTTCATGAACTGGCAGCTGCGTCAACACGCTTTAACACGTTCTGATGCGCAACACACTGACATGGGGCGAGCGTTTGTTGCACCAGAATGCAATACATCACTCACAATAAGGCAAAAATAAAAATAATCTAAGCAAACGACATTGCATATCAGTTTCAACGAAGGTAAAAAATGTCTGCAAATCAACTACTGCGGTCGCGAGCACTTCATTCATTCCGAGCGACCTTCAGCGTCATAGCTGATCATCCTCCATACAGCAATCTTTCCGTCTTTGGAAGCGGAACCGCTGATCATGTACCTGCAACACACCAACCGTGTATTTGCAACATATCAACCACATATTTGCAACACACTATTANCCANGCCATCCGTGACACACCAACTGTGTATCTGCAACATNCTAATCGTATGTCTGCAACACACCAACTATTTNCTTCTAACATGCCAACATGTATTTGCAACACACCAGCTATGTATCTACAACACACAGACCATGTATCTGCAACACACAAGCCATGTATTTGTTAAATTGACTAAACAAAAATGTAATGAGTTTACAAACCTTCACCCAAAGATCACATTTTTTGCTGATCGCGGTGGTTTTAATTACTTCAACATGAGACCCTTGCAATGGCGTTTTTTTTCTTTGAAATTTAAATAACCTTGTGTCATAGTGGACTGTTGTGATCTGGTTGAGCTCCGGTCCACGGCGAAAACAGTGGCTTTTTAAAATTTTTATTTAGCCACAAAAACAACTATTAGTCGAAATAACATCACTAACCTGTTCTCAACGATGCACAGTGACGTCACACTTGCGTCATGGGCTTTCAACACTCGATCTTGGCTTAAAGTCTCTCGGTCAAGAATGATGATGTCACCGATTGAACTCCCGACCCAGACCTGATCAAAAGAATTCGCAGCAAACAATGACTGGAGCGATGTATTGGAGACTTAGCCATTGACAGCCTATCTTCAACAACGGACATTTGCTCTTTCCAATCAGCGCTGTGTGCAATCACGTGTTCAGCGAGTTAAACAATTTGAGATGTTTTGTAAATGTGGAGAAAAAACTCTTTTCAGAGACTTAGAAAAACTTTGCGTGATACGAATTTCAATTAGACTCAACCAAAACTGTGAGCAGTTTTTACCAAAATTAAACACTTCTCACAAACTGAATAACACACAAGGCAACCCACAACACCTTGGGAAACCCACACCTCGCAGTCAAACTTCAGAGCTGCCAAGGGGAATCACCTGAACCGATACATTCAACCAGGCCTTGGTGTAGACAAGTACAGCTTCAAAGCAGTCTGGGAGAGGCAAACGTAACAAACCACCTTAAGTAACATTTATATGCAGGACAAGTTAGCTTTGGCAACAAGTTCAACAGTAAAGGTTATGCACTGACCACTTGTATCATCTTTGCAAGAAATACGATTTCTTAGCAATCCCAGGTGATACACATTGTTCTGCTGAAAACATTTAAACAAATCCAGCAGAGGAGACCCAGAGGCAACAGATGGAGGGGGTTAAAAAAACACCAGCGGCGTAGCGAGGCTGAGTGCTCCTCGGGGTCGACCATAAAAATGTCGCCCTTTCCACCTCTCAAATTTGCTTGCAATTGAAAACAATTTCAAATGGAAGAAGATCATATGTCGTGCTTAATAAAGATATTAGGAATAATAAAACATCCTAAACATCACAACCAAACACTCACAAACTCAAATGGATCTTCCTTTTTTAATGTCAATTATGAGTCTTGCTTTTTCTGCTTGTCACCACATTTCTCATCATTACTCTTCCTTTTTTTCAGCTTTCTTTACATATTCATATATGGACCCAGCACATTTTGTTACATTTTCTTTCCTGTTTGCTTTTATTCTCCGGTGAGCCGCATCGCTTGGCTTCAATGGTTTACTCATTCCAAGGGATCAAACAAAAAATTTAAAGTGATGGCGGGTCACTTACTTTACAGATGCAAACATTTTGTGTGATAATATTTCGTGTAGTATCCCCGCCTTTAACTAAAACAAAGTATATATACCACAAATAGTAGACTATAATAATGAATTTCATAATCTAACCTCAGTAATGAAAAGAATTTCATTTTTCACTTCACGTTTCAGCAGTGGTTTATTTCTTGAAAAATATATAAAAGGCTTCAAACGCTAACTCTTGTCAACTCTTGCGCGGAGCCCTCTTAAGGTTCGGGATCATTTTGATAAAATATGTCAAATAATCTTAAACCGAGCTCTGGTTGAGAAGTGTTGGCTTGCAGCCTCCATCGTGACCTTCAAACTTGGTCTAGCTGTTGGGTTCATCCAATTACGCTTGTATAGTGCTATTCCTTGCCTTAGTTCGTTACCAACATACGTCTATTCCGAAGACTGTATTACCAAACCCTACTACGTATGACATTTCGACTTTTTATTGCACAGCAGTGATTGCAGCGTGTTAATTTCAAAGGTAATTGCACCAAACAACTTCACCCGGTACAGTGATTGCCAAGTTATACAACTGTTTCGGTTAACGTTCCTCTTGATAAAAGCCTTCACGACATTGTTAACTAAACATATCGTTTGCCGTGCGTTACGTTTTCAGACTAAGGTTCATCGCATCTGATTTATCAAAATGAGAACAATACGTTTCGTGAGCTTTTCTTGTTGAAATGACGTATCTATGTTTTCAAATGCCAAGTGTATCGTTGAGCAAAGGAGTCAAACCTTCTATGAAACCCACATTGCCTCATTTTGAAGCCTGAGCCCGACAGTTATTTTTGGATCCGATTCATGCCCGAACTCACATTTACCGAGTGAGTCAAGACATGGGCAGCTGCGCGTTATTGCTGGCGTAGCATAGTAAACATGAGTAAACAATTCACAATCGTTTACCTTTTTATTAAAGCTTTAATTAACTCGATTGTTTCAACAGTAACCGGTGACAAAAGTGTCCATTGTTACCAAAAATTTTTTATGTAGACCCGAAACATTTTGACGAATTTAAGTTCGAACCCGGCCCGAATTTTAACTCTGCATTGCCCATCATCTGGCTCTGATTCAATCTACTTGCAGTTCAAGCCTACAATCTGAGCTCAAAGTTACCCATGCAAACACATCAACTTTACTAATACGCTTGAAGAACGTCAATATCCGATACCTTTGGCTTTACGTCATACAGGAAAAATCATTGTTATTGAAACTGAGCAAAGTTAACTTCGCAGATTTCTTCACTTCCACCGTCATATTTTAATGTTGATAAGCCGACCTAATGACTGGGCTACAGCTTATGGCACTTATTGAAAATATCCCGCAACATTAAAAACAGCATGAGATGTGCCAAGAAATCTTCGTCGCCAATACCTACGTGTCATGTGATGTAATGACGTGCGGTTGCTGAGGATAGAACGACAGAAGAGCAAGGATTAACTTAGTCTTGGTCAGCGGTTCATAAAGTGGGTTCCGCGGAAGCCTAGGGTTCCACAGACAAATCTAAAGGATTCCACGAGTTATACTTTAGAGTTTTAAGCAAAAACTACTGACATGTCCTTTAACCCTTTGGGCGTGTTGCAGGCGCTGCAGCTATCAGCTACTAAGCAGAACTTTTCAGAATTGTTGCACTCCAGAAAACAAACACATTGCTCTGACTAAGACGTGCTTATTGTTAACTTTTGTTGTGCATAATTTTGTTTACGGTACGAAACCTTAATAACGGCAATTTGGGTGAAAAAAAGCGTTTATGTTTACTTGGCAGTTTTGGTGGGGGTTCCTTGTCCACTTAAAATAACCTCGCAGTGTTCCGCGGACAAAAAATGTTTGGGAAGCACTGGTCTTGGTTATTTACCGTGATATCATGCAAGGGCATTTTCATCACATTTTGAGTGTATGGGCAATATAAACCTCGAACTATTAGACCCGCAATGTGTGCCAGTCTGCGGTTGAATGTCATCTCTGTCCTTTGTTCAGTGGACTTTTGACTGGAATGGAGGAGTGGCTTTGGCTGGGGAGGAAGGTGCTGAAACTGGGGGACCATAGCCCCATGTTAAAAAAAACTTGATTTCAAGAAAAACAATGGGGTACTTAAGCACACTGGATTTGACTCAAGAGTTTTGAGTAAACATTTAATCAATTTGCTCACTCCACAGCCACATTTCCGAGCTAGTTTTTTAGAGTAGATCACCGGTCTAAGGCTTCTAAGCACAAAAAATGAAAATAGTTAGAGCTTTTAAATATTAATTTAAAATTAATAAAGACCCAGAACTTTTGAAATACTTTAAAAATTACTTTTAATCAAAAATTTCAAGAATCATTCATGTGCGCATGGATGGTTAGCTTTCGAGAGCTTTACAACAGAATGAAAATGGTGTTTTTTCAATTTTTTAAAATTGCAACATCCACACAGCTGAGCAAAGACCGCTTCAAGTGCTCAAAGCAAATATTACATTTCTGGAAACGAAGCCACGTGACCTGATGCAGCGCGCTCAGGAGGACTTTACAAGAGGATTTGTTTTCAGACTATCTAGCATGGTAGCATGGTAAAGGACAGACTGGGATTTACAGAAAGTTACTCTGATGGTCAACCGGCATTTGAGGCTTGGAATCCGCTGCACCATTGATGACAACACACATGCATCAGCCAACATAGTTTCGACAACACACATTTGCAACCTTACATTTTTCCCGCACACGCAGATACAAGTGATGGCGATCTCAGAATCAATGTCGAACAGAAGTCCTGTGCACTTGGGCACCAGTCTGTGGAAGCGGTCGCCCAATAATGGCTCCAAANTTGGCCCTGACCTCCCGTTNGCCAAGTTCTTCCGTTGCCAAAGATACACCGACCCCCTTGACCCCCCTACCCACACCTGTCAAAAACAAATCAACAAGTTTTTTGCTTCGTCAACATTAACACTGAACCATACCAACAGCTCAAGCCGATCACAAGCAGTATAAACATGAGAGTATTTGTTACCATAATAGCCAGATATTGTGAAGCGCGATGTTCAGTGCTTGGAATTATTTTATGTTTATGAAAAGTGCTTTCCATTCGTGCGACGCAGAACGATAGCGAAGAACATTTGAAACTTCACCAAATATATCCTATTTCGATGACTCAGATGAGACTGAACAGTGTGTATTAACCATTGTCGGAGATGGGTTGGGCTGGTAGCGGTCTTATAACAAGTGGAAATTTATTTGACACTTCACAAATACGATGGCCAAAGTGCTTATAGCGAGTTGCGTCATAGTTAAACATGCTAGCTTAAAAAATTTTGCACAACTATCAAGAGATGCGTGAGAAATGAAACAGTGACATTGTTTCTGGCGACAACGAAGCGGCCTCGCCGGCTGCGCTGGAATACGTCATCACAGACACACAACAACACGTATAGACACACAGACAACACACATAGACACACAGGAAAATGGAGCATCGTAAAAGCGCTACCTGTTCCGATTCGTGGCTTAAACAACATGTGATGTGGGATTCGCAGAAGGAAGAAGAATAGAACTCGGTGATTGACAATCGTTGCCGTTGTTCACCTTCCAAAGTGAAGAGACCGACGAAGGAGCTTGTACCTGGATAGTAAACTTTGCTTTGAGCTTTTATTTCAATCCACACAGTCTATTTTTCAAGATCTTATTCTGGTGGAAACGAATCTCAGATCGTGTTACCCCTAACCGTTGGCTGCAAGTTATTCAAACGCTGGCTTTGCAATTACCGCTCAGCAAACCCAATGGATCATTCTACGTTAAATTACTTGGGAATGAATCAAACCCAACCGAAAGATCCAGTCTTCCTTCTCGGCAACGTAACTTAATTTTCTAATGGTGCTAATTACTTCATTTTCCTGAAACCCTTTGCGAACCGATCACAACGGCCACCTGTATGGCCGGATAGAGGGCCGTCGGGGCAGCAGTAGGGCATGGGGGAGTGCAAGACTTCAGGGCAATGGAAACTTATAAAAACAAAAACTCGCTGCTCAAATGGTGTGTGAGGGAGAATGAGGTGTCAATTCTGAGGCGAACTGAGAGAACTATGGTGATAGCAATGTGTGACGCGGCGCTGGTGGACAAAAAGAACACTGACTGATGAATTGATGAACATGCTGGGATTAAGAGAAACTGTGGAAAATCTGGCAAAAGCAAGTAACTTGCGATGGTACGGACATGTTTTGAGGAGAGAAGAGGATGATGCATTAAGAAAGGTACTGAGTTTCAAGATGGAGGGTCTGAGGAAACGGGGACGAAGACGGAGGATATTTAGGAGGCAAGCAGAAGCGGATATTAGAGGGGTAGGGTTGCGAAAGGAAGACGCCCTTGATCAAGCAAGAAGTTAGGAGGAAAATCCGTCACCCCCGTTTAACAACACACAAAAGCGAACTAAAACCGGAATACTGCTACCACTACGAATTATGGTTGCTTCTGTTCATCAACAATGTTATAGAAAACCATTCTGAATATTCTTGTTGCGCGAATAGCTGCAATAATTTTTTTTCAAGTCGATCTTGATAAACCACCAAATTACCAATGATACTGTTATGAAAAAGCACTGCCGCCCCCGTTGCACCCCTTTCAAAAGTTCAGGGG